>Ga0209347_1004905_pt1 | contig 13333 bp, 8 predicted proteins | sample AutmiccommuBRH23_FD_187382 | JGI IMG/M metagenome (GOLD analysis project Ga0209347, IMG submission 187382) | Deep subsurface microbial communities from Mt. Terri, Switzerland - Autotrophic microbial communities BRH/23 (SPAdes) (version 2) | ecosystem: Environmental > Aquatic > Deep subsurface >... | reverse complement strand
CCCATCGGAGTATTAAAGGAGCCTTTTTAGGCGTTACCCTATCATTCGACTCATCAAGATGTTAGTTCTCTTTGTATTTCTACAAATGTCTAAACTTTTCATTTAGAAACGTGTCGCACATATAGCATTATTATCGTCTCGACGTGCGTGGACTGCTGTTGACTGCTATATTCAACGTCAGCTTCCTGCCCACTTTCAAGGATGAAAAGGAAATGGCTCGGTGATTTTATAATAACCTTATCGATCAAAGCTACAAACAAGTCATCATCGAATTCAGTTAATGGTTCATCCCCGTTGTTAATAATCTTCCCTATAGCATCAAGCTTATCTCTATATTTCACATCATCCAAATGTTCCATTTCACTTTCACTTTTCTCTTGGCTTACTGATTCAAGCTCATCAGTAATCTTTGCGTATTCCTTATTATAAACCTTATCATCAATTTGTTTCCGAAGCCTCAGTTGAACCAGTTCGCTTAAATCCTGTTCTAAAAGCCCTATTCTTTCTGTCAGCTTCTTTATTTCAGTAATCTTAGATTCCTTTGTCATTACCTTGTTAATATTCTCTAAAAACATCTTAAAGAAAAAGCCTTTATCCTTGACCATATCATTGTATAGTCGGATAAAGGCTTCTTTTAGATCAGTATCATTTATAGCTTTGGAAGGGCAATTCTCAACCCCTTTTATGTAACTATTGCACAGCCACACTATCTTTTCAGATTTAGTGCCAGAGTTCCACTGCCTGCGTTTTAATGTTTTACCACATTTCTCACAGAAAAGCTTGCCGCTGAAACCATATTTATTGGCATATTTGCGCCTATCAGTATTCTTGCCTCTTGTAATTTCAAATCGTCTCTGGCGTTCCAGCTGAACCAAATCGAACATCTCTTTGGTAATAATTGCTTCGTGGTTATCCTCAATCTTATACATTGGCTCCAAGTTATTATTGTTGACTCGTTTCTTTGTGAGGTAATCAGTCGTTACCGTCTTTTGAAGCAATAACTCTCCATAATACTTCTCGTTAGCCTGTGTCAAGTCTTACATAAAAAATAAATGACTTTCCCATGAAATCTTTTTGTGTCACAGGAAAGTCAGTTGGATACGAATATTCCTCTGACAAGCTTCATATGAATTCAATCGCAAAAATATCATTAATATGGATAATGTGCAGCTCATAATAAGATTTAAACTGCTTGTTATGCTCAATTTGCCTGGTTTATTTGATGACCCAATATACTTTTGTCTTTTGCCATTCCTTTACAACGGATACCTGTTTCAAAATATCCCATTTGCACTCTTACAAGAGTTGCAATGCGATGTTATATACTCAACCTTCTAAAATAATGTCATTTGTTTTTGCCTATGCGATTTAACCTTTCTTTCCATAATCTTTTCCACGTCCGCGACCGTACCGATTAACAGCTCATTTTTAGGATTGTGCGAATTATGCCGACGCTCAATAGTGGCGGAGTTGTCATTTGCGTAGCAGTATACACAGCCGTTTAAGCAAGTGTTATATGCACCGATATCAACGCTCTCCATACATCCGCAGTCGAGGCGTTGATTTTTGTCGGGCAGAATGTTAAGTGTGCAGCCGCAGACTTTTTCAAGCGTTGTTTTGTCAATACAGCTCGCTTTTTCTATACCGTATTGGGTAAGGTCGGTTTTCTCACAGCAGGCAACAGCACGCAGTCCGTGTGCTGTTGCGGTTTTGCCTATGAATATGCTCATTTCGATGATTTCTTCTGCGCTAATTTCACGGATTAGATTTGTTTTCAGCTTAGTATACATGTCGACAAAGCTGATTATCGCGGTTTCAGTATAGTCCGCGAGTTTGTCGCACATTCGCTCAAACTGCGCCTTATGGTATGCAATATCGAGCGTGTCGTTAAAAATAATCGGATCATACCGCCATATGACGTGCTTTTTACCTATTTGCTTTGACAGTTCAATGAAAGTATCCTCAATTTTGGCTTTGTCACGCAGATTGTGCTCAAGCGTGCGGTCATACGGTGTCAGCGTAAACTGAAAATAGTATTTATAACCCATGCCATCGAGCGTACCGAGGTGCTGCATGATGTCTTTTGCGTCCTTCGTCCAGAGCACAATACAGTCAACAATTTCAGGTGAGAGCGATATGCGCGACAGCTGCGCGTGATTCATAGGATTGCGTGTTAAGGCATATCCGGCTTTGATTCGGTTCATGAACCAGTCGGAATAAAAACACGGTATGTCTGTTCTTCGTGAGGCGGAGAGAATCATGTTTTTATTTCTCCCTATACACAAAATGCTGTACTCCGTCACCTAGTCTCCCGAGGAGTTCGGCGGCGTTTGAGGGATATATTTTAATGTTATTAATTTCGTCAAGCGGAACCCAGTGAAATTCGATGTCGAATTTCCGTCCTTCAAGATGCTCGTGAGCGACAAATTTACCGTCAAGCGGGATTTGTGTTACATCAATCAAATGCACCATGTAATAAAGGCAAATCTGGTGGCAGGGTTTGCTTCCCCACGGAAAGAAAATCTCTGCAGCCCATTTAAGTTCGGCAACAGCAATATCTGCGTTAATCTCTTCCTTAAATTCGCGGATAAGCGTTTCTTCATTGGTTTCGCCGAATTCCACATGTCCGCCTGGAAAAGCAAAGCATGAATTATTCGTTGGCTTTTGAAGCAAAACCTTGCCGCTGCGGATGCATATCCCTGCAACGCGGTATGAAAATATGAAATTTTCGGTTTTGAAAAGAATATCACTCATAAATGCTTTCTCCAATCTGCTCAATCAAGGTTCTGTTGGCTGCAAACCATAAACTGCAATAACTGGGTAGGATTTTATAAATGATAAAAACTTTTTAGCATCGCATTATTAGCCTAACGGGTATATGATGCATAATACGAAACTTATCTGTAGCTCTTTCTTCCTTGTACCGGCAAGCAAGCGGTCGCATAGAGTATTCTAACCACAACCTCTTATACACCACGCCCTCACATAGAGGCGTGGACGAGCTGAATATCACAAGTATTCTATTTAATCCATAATTAAGAGACTCGAACATACAGCCTGCCAAGTTGGTAGACTATTATATGTCCGTAAACGATTAAGCCGTACATAAATTATAGCATTATCCTCTGGCCAATCACCCTGTTCCGGATCATATTTTGATAATTCAAAGCCTGCTTTATTTATGATAACCTGCTGAGTCGTACCAATAATAACGCAATCAACCCATGTCATATTATGCCCTGTAACCTGGACATTGCATCTTTCATTCTCCATATATACATGTTCGTGTTCTTCTTCATGTAATTTCATTCCAGTAATTAATTCAATGGAGTCATGGTAACTTCTCAAGCCGTCATAGCTAAAGCCTAACCCGAATTCGACAAATGCTCTAGCATTCTCAACCGATATTCTACCACTTATTGCCATTGGCCTAAAAAATACGGGATTACGTTTATAGTAGAGATAAGCATTTCTGGCATTTGTTTCAAATGCTTGTTGATCTGGCAATTTGCCTACAAACTTCTGCAGACTATCCTTTTGCTTACTTCTCTCTAATGCGTTAAATTCTTTTACATATATTAATCTTTGCAGACCAACGCCACTACCACCAAGCCAAAACAGGACATTCGTTTTATACTCGACTCTTGCGGCTGCAATCTTCAAATCCGCAAGGCATTGAGATAATGCGTCAAAAGATGTCTTTGCGTCAATTGCCCCCGATTCAAAATCTTTGATAAATCGGACTACGAAACGATAAAAATATGCTTCGGCTGGAGCCTTACCGCCATTTATCCAGCCATCTAAATTTTCTTGAGCACTTTCTAATATCGTTCCAGGCGTCTCAGTATCCAAATTACGTATTGCATTGAACCAAAAACGAACGTATTTCCCATTTCCTGGGCGTGCGAGAATATTTTCTTCCATCAGGGAAACTATTTCAGCTACTGTTTTTTGCCTCTTATCTCCAATAAACTTTCCGTCTAGTGAATCCCAGTATATTCTGGCAATCATTTGCCTGAATGGAGCCTTGTCTTTAATTCCAGAATCTCCAATACATTGTTGACAATACGCCAATATTTCTTCGTTGTTTTCGTTAAGAAATTCAACATCCTTTTCCAAGTTCCTGATAGAATCTAATTCTCTGTCACGTAAGGTACTACCAGCAATTTCTCTATTGCGTAAACATTCATCGAGATTATCTCGAATCACATTCATGTTTTCAACACTGTATTTATGTGGGATAAATGGCGCCACCCTATTTTCATTTGCATAAGCTTTTAGCTTATTATAAAAGCCGTTTTGTAATTGAATCCGAAGTCTGCATTCTGCCATTGCAGAAAATAGCGAGGCATCTCCATTTTGCCTTGCATCGTCAAAGCATGAAAATGCGCTATTACTACAGTCCAATATTAGTGAAATTATTTGTTGCACAGTATTATTCCATTGTTCTTCATTCGTGCGAATTCTTCTCTGTAGTTCGTCTTTTAACTCTACCAATAACGTGTTTTTGATATGAACGCGATATCCTACGCCCTTCATGTGATAGAGGGATGCATTTGCTTTACCATTGTTTCCAGGAAGATTTTGAGAAACGTCAATAGCATTATTAATAGCTTCCAATCCATGAAGAAAATCGCGTGCAGTATAAAAATAATACCTAGCTAAGTGTGCCAAAAAATGTGGTTCTTCAGGATATCGTGTCGACAGAGCAGAAAAGATAGCAATTACAATGTCTTGGGTAGAATCATAATTACCCGTCTGATATTGGCGATTTTCTTTCACTAATCTTTCAATTAAAGGAGAATATTCAGCTTTATCAGAGGTTGACCAATCCCTTGAAATGAATAATTGGTTCATTAGATCAACTATAGAGCGATTCTGAATTTGATAAGAATCACGACGTGAGTCATTGATAAATTCAATTATTCTGTTTTTGAGCCCAGAAAATAAGATGTAGTCCGTTTGCCCAGAGAAAATTCTGAGAAGATACTCGGTGAACAAGCTATACCGAATGCTATAATTGAGCCGAACGCTAATTTCTGGTTTTTCTTTGTAAGTGATTATGGGAGACAAGATATAGTCCGACCGCCTCATTATTTTTGATTGATTATTGACAAAAGCAACATTGAAATAATTAGCATCAACAGATGCACCAGCCCAATCTGAAAGCGCTAAAACAAAAAGAATCGATAAACATGTTTCTTCGTCAGGCCGTCCTGCTATCTCTTGCAGCGTGTGCGATACATACGGTTGTATTCCTTTAAATTCATGATCAAATGCATACATACTTAAAATAAATGGGGTATGTTCTTCATCGTACTCCGACTTTGCCAAACACTTTTCTAGGTTATTGAGACATGCTTTGCCTTCTGAAGTATCAAACTTAATAAGCGGGACTAATAATTCCTTCATCCTCGTACATTCGCCGTTGCGTTTTCCCAGACGTTCTAAACGAGTCAAATCAGATTGTATACCCAAGGAATTTGACCGAAATAAATAAACAACGGTTGTGGGTATATTTTCGTTCCGTATTTCTTTCCACAACAATTTAGCATTGTCAATTTGCACATTATTGCAATCTATTAAAATCAAAAGGTCTGTACGACATTTATCGTATATTTTTCTTATTGCCGATATTGTAATATTTGCGATATATCTGGTAATTAAAATTGTTGGGTACTCCATATGCATTTCAAACGCTATACGCCTTAAGAAGGTTGACCCTCCTTGGCCCGGTTGATAAGCTAATTGAAGGAAATTGTGACCTTTTCCATCTAATTTTCCACGCAGGAATTGAATAGTCGTTTGCATTGTATTTCGAATTAGATCTACACCATTTTTTAACATATTCCATGTTATGGTCTGTTTTCCTAAATAGAAATTTATTGGGTCATCGAAACTCGTCATAGCGGTTTCTTGATCTTCAATGCCTATATATACAGGCTCTAGACAATCACGAATCTCATCGTACAGATCATCAGGCAGATTTTTGTCCGCGCCCTGCGCGCCAGGCATTGCATGAGAACAAACTACTGCATTTGCAGAAACTGAAACATCTTCTATAATGCCCATTATAAAATCCTGCATCGAAAGATCATAACGTACAAAATGGTCGTAATAATCTGTTTGGAGTGTGATATTTGCGCATCCCGAAAGTGCTTTAAAGAAAACATCCGATCCATCATAAACCGAGTTCAATTCATCAAGTATCTTCTGTACGCTAATTGAATATTTAATACAATCGCCAATGATAACCACAATAGGATTTGGGTATCTTTCGTGGAAGAGTTCCAAAAAGCCATGGAAATAGCGTTGAATCTTCCGACGAGCAAGTGTTTTATCATCCATGGGTTCATCATTGGGATCATTAATATCGCCATTCACTTGAAGCCAATTAACAGTTGACGAATATCGAATCTCCTTCTCAGAGATTTTATGATCCATTCTGTGGATAATTGGTTGGCGCGATGAATTACAGCGAATGTAATCATATAAGAGCCCATCTGTTTGAGACGACGACTCATTAAGGTCGATTACCAATGACCAGGGAATTCGGAACAGCTCGAATTGGCGTTTTATGTCAATTAACGTATCTGTAAGCAAAATATATGTGTAACTACTTCCTTGTGACCGAAAATAGTCTGCGCTTGCATATAAATCTTGCCATGCACCTACCGCGCCAACATCAGCGATGGGCTCAAGATCATATGCGCCTTGTGGGTCAACATAATATAACATCATAGTACGAACATCGGGGAATATACTTTGAAATGCAGTAGGCTTAGGATATTCCCCAGAATGTTTTGACCCATTTGATAATTCTTCCCTAAGCATAAAATCATCGATCTTGCTGTTAGTATATAATCCATGCGATGACAATTGGAGACCAATATATCTACACAGTTCTGTCCACAAATCATGGAAAGTTTTATTAAGCTTTCTATTATCGAGGGTCTTCTTAAACTGACATGCATCTGTAAAAAGCTGCCTTTCCTGAATGGTTTTAGCCGAATGGATACGCATAAGGTAATAGTTATAAAGGAGATGCTTTACTATTATTTCGCATAAGCTTCCCAATTTTGTCCCAGCAATATCTATTGCATTATTTGCAGCGTCAGTATCTTCAGTTTTTTGCGCCTGAAGATAATCATTATAGGCTTCAACACAACGATTATACCGGTCTACTAAGGTTTGTACATTCCTAAAATCATCAACCAGTACTGTATTATTGGTAGCCATACCATCACATCCTTGCATGAATATCTTATAAACGAAATGCTTAAAATCAATTGCCTACTGTCTTTTATAGAATCATAGGGGCACTGCTTCTTTTTATTGCTATATTTGTAATTTTTCTGAGATTAACGTTTTTCACTTAATATGAATTAGATCTAACTTCTCATTTTAGACATTTTCTTTAATTACATTAGTTTCGCATTATTAGCCTAACGGGTATATGGATAACACGAATGCGAAGCTCATTTGCCAGCAATGTTTAAAGCTTTCGAAACATGTAATCAGCAACGATGCCAATTGATTGCGCCGCATTAGTTGCCTCTTCATGGGTTATTGTGGATAGAAATGGTCTTCCATGCCCCGTTCCTTCTTTATTTCGCAATAAGTTTATTGAACATCCCAACTCGTATAATGCTCTTTCATATCTCATAATGGCTGGTTCTCCTGTGGTCGGTTTGTGTTGTGGTGTCTTCATTTCTAGCGCAGTAAATGCTTGTCCTAATATTGACGGAAAATTCCCCTTTGGATCACTAATATTCCACTTGACCGTTAGAACATGCTTTGCCACTGCTTCAAGAAGATCTTTTCCAGTTCCAACCAAAAGCGCTGCATCTAGAACCCCTTTACGAGCTCTCTGTGCGTAAGCCAATAGTGCTTGGGTCATCTCCTCTTCAGGAAGATTATCTAAGATGGCAGGCCGGAGATTTCCGTCTTCTGACAATTCATACCCCTCAAACTTAAAGGCCTGTCTTAATGTTTCAATATGCTCCCTACCTACATAGTTATTGGACTGAGATCGAAATCCACCACATCCACAAACCATATCAATTAATAACTTTACGAGTTGCTCTCCATTGCTTGGATGATTTTCTAATGACCAGCTCAAAACAGCCCTAATCCTTTTAGCCTTTCCAACGGCTTGTCCATGGGATTTGGGATCTTCTTTCGACAGACCTGCACGAGAAACAATAAAATCAAGGTCAGAATGACTTGGCTCCCGTTTAGTTTCAGCCTGCGAATCATCAATTAACCTAGAGATTGCTGTAATTATTGCATCCGATAACGGAGCTGAACTATTTTTCATAAATACCTCCAAATATTATACTCAAAGTCGTATGGCGCATAACGTTCTGGGTGTTCCCGTAACGTCATACTACTTGCATTTTGGCAAAGTTATCGGAACACCTTGTTATGTAAAGACGCGCGTCCCCAAAGCAAAACGCGGACAGAACGTCGGCTCTTGAAATAATTACTCCTCCTTGATTCTTACACAAAATCTTAATATGCGACATGTAGTTTCAAAGCGGCTCAAACCTACTAATCAAAATAATTTTTGTATTTGACAAAAGCATCGTTTTCCAGGATATCCAATTGCCTATCTGTTTGTTGAAATATCAGATTTCTACAAATTTCTACTCTATGAAGCATTGGTGAAACGAGAGAATTTGTTTGGTTGAGGTAAATAGTAATATCCTCAATGGATGTAGGAATTTTATACCCCCGTGTGCAACTTGCTATAATAACCCCCGCATCTCTAAGCTGTGCAATTATTCTACGGTATAAGAAATCTTTTCTTACATGGCTATTCGCGTATTCCGTCAATATAGATATGATCTCAGATGACGAAACAAATTTTTCTGCACTTACATTATACACTTGAAAGAGAAGATATTTCAGAAACGCCACTTGCATCCTTTTCTCATAGTCCTCATTGCGTTCGTTCTTGACAATGAAGTTGTTTGCACATCTGATAGACAAATCAAAAATATCTTTGCTGAATTTATTATCATAAGGATTACTCATTGCAAAATATGGTGTTGTATTGTTAGGAAAATCCTCAATGCGAATGATTTTCCCCTTAAGCATTTCGAGATAATTTGGCGCATCCGAATCGGTGTAACATTTACTTATCGTTCCCCCGATTATGTCAGCCAGTTGCACTAAAATACTATCTCTACTATCCGTATAATCAAAATCATATTCATTAAATAGATCATTTTGTGGTCTGTTAATCTGTACATATTTTTTAAATCCGGCCTGAAATTCTGAGGTTCCAGTCTGATCTTCAACTATTTTTAACTTCGGATATACATGATAGAGTACATTATACAGACGCTGATGAAGATATTTTACAAAGACCTTTTTAAATGTAGTTAGCGGAGAATCATTAATAAATGCCTGCTTATTAGCGACCAATACAATTACTCTAAATTCTAATGGCAAGAGGTCGGCAATAATTTTACTGCGACGTTTATAATCTTTACCGATGGTATTAGATTTCATCTCTCCTGTTCCAAAATTGTTACTGCGTACTTTTTCTACTGCTCGCTGCAAGTCACCAAGCTTATTGTCTTTTACACAAATAGCACAAATGATGTAGTACTTTGATGTACCAGTTGTGGTAAAATCAAAGCCAAAGCTTCCACACTCATCAATAAAAGCTGTCCGAGACGGTTGAGAACCAATATCTTTTAGTTTTTCTAAGTCCCCAAATGAATACTTATTCATTTTATTCCGCACCTCTCAAAATCATTAAGTACTCAGATTGATATGGCTACTCGTATTTAGCTTTCCATTTTTCGCTCAACGGGAATATGTTAATTCCATTAACCATAGAAAACTTACAAAGTATCGAGTATTCCCGTCGTGTCCCAGCCGCCCTAAACTTTATCATCCCATTGGCGTACTAGTTCAATTATTCTTCTCAGCTCAGTATTGACAAGATTAAATGAATTTTGTATAAAGACCTTTTCTAAAAAAACGTAGTCGTACATTTCACAGATATCACTTGAAGCTCTTTTAACCTTGAATAATCTGTCCCTATCGTTTTGTTTCAAAGCATCAATTCGTCCATTGGTATGTGCAAAGCAGTTTCTTATTAAATATACTTCTTCAAACTTTGTCCACGAATCATCAGATATCATTAAATCAAAGTTTAATATATGGACAAAATATTTCTTGAATTGGTCTAAAATATTACTACTTCTAAGGTCAGATAATTTTAATTCAATTTCTTTTCTGGTTTGTATAAACTTGGCAATTTCGGTTATTGAAGATTCAAATGTTGCCCATAAACTTACGATAAATGAGCCCCTTAATGCTTTTGGATAAACATGTTCCGTTAGGTGATGATATTTTTGACTGGCGATATTCCATTCAGCTTCATCATCTTGAAGTGATTTCAGTTCAATTTTTTCCAGCAACTCTTCCCATCTTGCTTTAGACAGAAACGTTTCTTGTTCTTTAATACTTGATAAAAACTCTTTCAAAGAATCCAGTTCCAAAAAAATTTCAATAAACCTAAAATCAATTTGAATTTTCATAAACAGACCTCCAAGGGATATTTACATATACACTTTCTCACTTATAAACTGTTTATTACCAATTTGCTTTATCTATCTTGGTTTATTTCAAATCTATTGTTACAATTATTACAGTGATATGTATGCGTATATTCTGAAACAGAACCATCTTTTCTGAAATATCCTTTTGATTTCATTTCACTCCTGAGAACATTTCGCATTTCTTCTTTACACATCGGACAATACTTAATATCTGGTTGGATTCCTGGTTTATTCGCCATAATGTAATTCGCACCTCAATCTTCCAATTATTAGCCTAATGGGTATATGGAATCTTCCTCATCTGTCCGGCTGGGTAGCGGAAAGAAACGAAAAAGACGTGTTTCGTCAATAGCGTATTCTTTGTTGTAGTCGGGGTTATCAACTTGCTCATTGCCGTCGTGGGTTCACCAACCACTATAAGTTCAAGGTTTCTAAGCCGTTTTCTTTGATGTTAATTGGCATTATTGTCACCTTCGCCTGTTGTATAATTGATATATATTTGCGGTTTATATCCCAGCAACCGAACTTCTTTTTTCCACTGATCTACTCGATTTTTCAACATCAGCATATCTAAAGCGTTAATATTTGGCATACCATTATCAAGAATTGGCAAATGGTTTTGCCGATTTAAAACAAGCCATATTACTACCGTGTCGATTTCAGGCATTCTGTCCAATTGCTGGTGCTTATACATTTTTACGGATGTCAATGACTGGTCAATTACATAACACAATTTTGCCGAGGTATTTCCAATTTTTACGGCAAACATTGTTCTGTCTTTATATAAATCCATAAGTTCAATATCCGCTGTACCAACACGCTGCTCGGTACGATCAAAATTTTGAAAGCCGTCATGTGCTTCACGGATGAGGTTAAAACTTCTTTCTGCGTAGTATTTTCTCTTAAGTGACGCCCGTATTTCGCTTTCCGTTTTTCCTTGATATTGTTCATTGTCTTTCTCTGCTAAATAATATTCTTCTAAAAACGCATCATGAGTTTCCGGTAAAAAATCAAAACCTGGATTATATACAACTTCAATCTCGCCAATGGAGTCCTGTAGATAGTGAATATAATCATCGTTATATTTGTACCACTGTCCCTTCGATAAGATGCACCGTTCAGCATCATTAGTATAATCAATTAGGTTTTTAATACTGTCCGTGCGAACTGATATGCCATCACGGAGGCTGATAACAGATATGTTCAGTAGAATATCCGCAATATTAAGAACATTTTCATTGCAGAACACTTGCAGTTCATCGTTGCTAAGGGAGGGTATCTGTTTTTCGGATCGCCCGTACTTGATGACGAATTCACTGTCGTTTTGGTTGAATATTTCCGTTGCACCGATAATATCAAGCTCCGAAATATTTATTTGCGCAGGGTTATCATGCACGTCTGTCATAAGCTGCGCATCCAGGCGGTCAAGCAAATCGGTATCAACAACTTTTGAGAATACCGGAATCTGATATAAGTCTTCATGTGTTGCAAGGATATTCTCAACATAAATTATTAAGTTAACGACCGCATCAAGTGACGCCTGCTCCACGGTGAATTTGATAGAACCGCCAATTTCCAGAGAAGGCTTAAAGGTCTCAAACCCATCTGGCAAGTCAGCTTTGGCTTTGACCTTTGCAAAAGATTCACCACTATCAAATTCAAGCTCATTGTAATTAATGTATGTATTCACTGTCTTATTGCGTCTGGAATGAGGGGAAGTCAGTGCTGTGGTTTTGATTTCTTTGTATCGTATTTTCCGCGCAAAGTTAAAGCTAAAATCTCTGTCACAAAACTTATCAACCAAAAAAAATGCGTGTCCAAATGTCACTGCATAAATCGTATCGTCTTTTTCTACTATGAGGACTGCTTTTGGAGAAGGTGAAATATCCATATTATTTAAATGGAATGCCGAAAGGAGCCAATTCCAGTTTAATTCTTTATTGTCTTGTGGACGGGAAATATATAGAGTTAAGCCAAACATGATATCTGCGCCATTAACCTGTTTTTCAATATCCAGTGTATCAACTCTTTGAAGTTTCTGAGCCATCTCTTGAATGAAAAGCTGATTTTTGTCTTCATCAATTTTGTATAGGTTAAGGCTGCCCATTTTTCTATTCCTCCGTTTTTTCCGTCATTTCGTTTTCGTCCTCGTTATTTTCATCAATAATCTTCGTCCGGCTAATCGGGATCGGCTTCGTATTCCGGTACAGTAATTCCACGCACATTCACCTTGCCGGTTGCTACATCTTATTTCTTCAGAGATTCTTCTCCATTTTTAGGATATCGTGAACTGTGCATTATTTACTAAGCCTCATTACCTACCGTAACGACCAATTATTTGATTCAACATTAGCCATCATGAACTTCCTAGTATTGTTATAACCATAGGGGTCATGAACTGCGCTTTATTCACCTTATATGAATCCGATTCAGGATCGCATTATAGACATAACTGGTGCCCAAATACAACGATTATACTACTCTTTAATCTCCTTTAATCTCTTAGCATTCTTTGTTGTTATTACTTTTTTTCCTGTTGTTTCTTCAAGTTGTTTTCTAGCTACATTTGCAACCTGGCCACCTTGCCGAGCCACTGTCTTGTTTTCTTCAAAGGTTTCCGGCTCTTTTTGTTTAGAAATTTCGGTAGTTGAAACTTCTGCAAGCATATTTAAAACCAACTCAAGATTTGTCATGTTATCCCGCAAATTCTCTTTTTTTAAGCCTTTGAGATTCTTATATTCTTTGGTAGTTAA
>Ga0209347_1004904_pt1 | contig 13336 bp, 9 predicted proteins | sample AutmiccommuBRH23_FD_187382 | JGI IMG/M metagenome (GOLD analysis project Ga0209347, IMG submission 187382) | Deep subsurface microbial communities from Mt. Terri, Switzerland - Autotrophic microbial communities BRH/23 (SPAdes) (version 2) | ecosystem: Environmental > Aquatic > Deep subsurface >... | reverse complement strand
CTGGAACTCTTCGGCGGTGCTTTACCTGGCCTGCATCATTGTACGCCCAGCCGAAGAGTTCCAGGGTCTTGTTCTTCGGGGTGGCTGTGAACGCGAAATAGCTTGCATTCTTTATCATCTTCCGGGCCTGTGCGCGCTTCTCCAGTGCGTCGTTGACAGCATCTTCAGGGTCTGCAAGGGATTCATTCATGGCTGCTGCAGTCTTGCCGCCCTGGCTGGAGTGTGCCTCATCGATGATAATGGCAAAATGACGCCCGCGGTGTTCCGTACCTATCTCTTCCAGAATGAAAGGGAATTTCTGTACCGTGGTGATGATTATCTTCTTGCCGCCTTCGATGAACCTGCGCAGGTCGCCGGAATGCTCAGCGTGGCCGATCGTGGAGCCCACCTGTGCGAATTGCCTGATGGTGTTCCTGATCTGCTGGTCAAGGATGCGGCGGTCTGTGATGACGATGATGGAGTCAAATATTTCCCTGTCATCCTTCCTGAGGCTGATGAGCTGGTGTGCAAGCCAGGCAATGGAATTGCTCTTGCCGCTGCCTGCAGAGTGCTGGATGAGGTAGCGTGTGCCGGCCCCGTACTGAGCGGCGTTGTCAAGCAGCCTGCGCACGACGTCAAGCTGATGGTAGCGCGGGAATATCTGCACTGACTTCTTCCTGCCGGTCTTCTCGTCCTTCTGCTCCACGACCTGTGCGTAATTCTCCAGGATATCGGTGAGGCTTCCGGGCTTGAGGACGCGCTTCCAGAGATAGTCCGTCTTGAGCCCGTCGGGATTCGGAGGATTGCCAGCCCCGTCATTGTAACCCTGGTTGAATGGCAGGAACCACGAGCTTTTCCCCTTAAGGTGCGTACAGAACCGCACCTCATGGTCATCCACCGCAAAGTGAGCCACGCAGCGCCCGAACATGAACAGCAGCTCCCGCTGGTCCCGGTCCCGCCTGTACTGCTCGATGGCATCCTCCACCGTCTGCTTGGTCAGGCTGTTCTTCAGCTCAAAAGTAGCAACCGGCAGCCCGTTAATGAAAATACACAGATCGAGCGCCAGCTGGGTCTCGTCCCTGCTGTACCTCAGCTGCCGAGTCACGCTGAACCTGTTGCGTGCATACAGCTCCTGCGCCCTGATGTTCCCCTGACTCGGCGTGCCATAGAAAAGCTCGATATTGTGCGGCCCGTGCCGTATCCCCTGCCTGAGCACGTCAATAACGCCGCGCTTTGTAACTTCCCCCTGCAGCCGCGCAAGGAACTTCTGCCTCGCCGGACTGTCCTTATGCAGGTCAAGAGCCTCCGCAAGCTCCCCCTGCGTCTCCTCCAGGAAAGCCGCAAGCTGCACCAGGTCCACAGCATGCTCCCGGTCGTAGTCCTTCCAGTGTCCCAGCAGCCAGTGAGAGCTCCCGTACAGCGCCCCGGCCTCCCTGCCCGTATCCGGCATCTGCGCATGCCCGGTCATATCGCTGACGATCAGGGATTCAAGCCCTCTCTCACTGGTGTCTGTGGTCATTTTTACTCTTCCTCCGTCATTTCCTCAAGATCTTCATCCCCGCTTTCCTCCGCCTCATCCTCAATGATCTCTATATCCCCGATCTCCTCCGGCAGATTCGCCGCCGCCTCCCGCACATCAAGCTTCCCGGTCACGACATCCGAGATCAGGCGGGTGCGGTATTCGCGCAGGAGGGCGATTTCTTGGAGAGTGGTATTTATTGAATTGTTTAAAGCAAGATTCATATTTTGTACCGAATAAAGAATTCTCTCTTGCTCACTTAAAGATGGTAAGGCTATTCTGAAATGTTTTAAGTCACTACAAGTCAGAGCACCTTTAGTGCTTCCAGAATCATCACTAATCGCCCGTAATTGCAAGTAAGCCCCCTCCAAAGCAAGTTGCAAGTAATCAGGTGATATGAGAATATTTTTTGGTGTAATGTAAGCTAGGTGCTGATTAATAGTTGCATCAATATGAAGAATTGTAGCTTTGCCGCGTGTTTTACCTTGACCAGTGATTGCAACAAGTATGCTTCCGATTGGAACTTTTGGAAGATGACATTCTTTTAAAGCAACATCGGTTACGAATTGATCCGCTTGTGTGACAGACTTCTGATTAGCATATGAACTATTGAGCCATGGATAAGTACCGTTTTTCCAATAATCTAAGCTTCCTCTTGAAGGTGTAGATCCATTTCCCACTTTTGCAAAATGTCCTATTTGCCAAATATCCCAATGCTCCGGCACCTCCCCCAGCCATTCCACCCCCGAATCCTTAAGCCTGACATCCGGGTCCAGTCCGCGGGTGACGGCGCGGTGGATGATAGCCTGCTTCTGCTCCTCCAGCAGCTTGATCAGCTTCTGCTTGGCGTGGATATAGCGGCGGATGCGCCGGTCCATGTAATCGAGGTAGCGGACGATGGCGGATTGTTCGGGAAGGGGTGGGAGGAATAAAGGAAGAGAGCGTACTTTCTCTGCATTTAAATTTGCCTGTGTATTTGAGTTAGACATTAAGGCAAGATGGGGACGTAAGTTTTCAAGATAATGAAAAGCAAATTTGGTTTCTAAGTCTGATTTTCGGAATTTAATTCCGATAATAGCTTGGTTTACAGCAGCTTTAATTTCAAGTATTGAAACTGTACCAAGGCTTGCATATATTGAATAAAGGATAGTTCCTTCAGACAGTGCTTCTAAATTTTTTGAAGCTCTGCCCTTTTCTGTAATTGCCTTAATTGTTTTTTTGACATACTTTTGCTTTGTCATGTCAGCTATTACTAACCAAGGTAAGCCTTCGGGAGGATTGCAGTAATATTCTGCATTTCCAGAATCAGGTGTACCACCAGCATAGAAGCGTTCAGCACATTGTTTCAACCTTTTAACTTCCCAATGTGCCGGCACTTCGCCCAGCCACGACACGCCGGAGTTCCTGTAGGCGGGGTAGGGGGTGAGGGTATGGATCACTGGTCGGCCTCCTCTCTTGATTCGAGTCTGGCCCTGGCGGTCTCGATGGCACGGTGCAGGCGGGCGGCAAGAAGTTCGCGGGGCGGCAGCTCGGTCATGTATTCGGCCACGTGGATGCCGGAGCGGTTCAGCTCCAGCAGCTCGATCTGCTCCTGCTTCTTCCCGGCGCAGAGGATGATCCCTAAGGGAGATTCCTCGCCGGGCTGGCGCTCATATTTGTCGAGCCAGCGCAGGTATAGCTCCATCTGTCCCTTGTATTCGGCCTTGAAACTGCCAAGCTTCAGGTCGATGGCTATCAGCCTGCGCAGGGGGCGGTGGTAGAAGAGCAGGTCGATGTAGAAATCATCATCGTCTATCTGAATGCGCTGCTGCCTTGCCACAAAAGCGAATCCTGCGCCAAGTTCGAGCAGGAAAGCTTCAAGCTCGCGGAGAATCGCATCCTCAAGGTCCTTCTCAAGATAACGGTCCTTCAGGCCGAGGAAATCAAGCACATAGGGGTCTCGGAATACCAGCTCCGGGCTGAGCCTGTCCTGCTCACGCAGGCTGCAAGCTCATGGCGGATTATCTCTTCAGGCTTGCGGGAGATAGCAGTGCGCTCGAACAGCATCGAATCGATCTGTTTCCTGAGAGCACGCACGCTCCAGCGCTCCACACGGCACATCTCTGCGTAGAACTCACGCTGGAGAGGGTCTTTTAGTGGAATAAGAGCTATAAAGTGTGTCCAGCTCAATTGTCGTATCAGTGATACGACAATCTTCTCGTCTTGGAATACTTCTGCAAACTGTATCATTCGTCTGAGATTTTTCGCTCCAAAACTCCGGCCAAACTCCTTTGACAATTGTCTCCCCATTGAGACGACAATCTCCTGTCCGTACTCAGCCCGCTCCTCCTCCAGAATCTCCTCCCGGATTCGTTTTCCAATATGCCAGTAGAGTATGGTCAGACCCATGTTAACAGCGGTTGCTACAGACGAGCGTGTTGCTTCGATCATCTGACGAATATCATCCACAAGCAGGGAGTTATTAGAAACTGGTTCAAGATCCTTCTTATCAGTCATTACTACTCATCTCCCTGATTTGTGGATATGATTCGGGAGTCCCTGACTCCCGAATGTTACTTTCATAAAATGGATTTTGTCCAGCAACATGTAGTGCAAAATGTGGATTCATTATGAGGGAGCTGGCAGTATAGGTTTTCATCATACCTTCCCCTTCCCGATGATCTCATCCAGCAGCCCTTCGGTTTCCTTTTCCAGCGCCAGGATGTCAGCCCTTATCTCCTCAAGGGAGCGCAGTGGCTGTGGCTTATAGAAATACCTGGTAAAGCTTATCTCATAACCTGTCCTGATGCCAGACTCATCTATCCACGCATCCGGCGCGTGCGGCAGCACTTCCCTGCGGATGAAGGCCTTGATGCCTCCCCCCTCCAGCAGAGGCACCTGCTCCGTATCCCTGAGCTCGCTGTCGGGCTCGTACTCTGCGATGACGGTTTTACCACCGTCCTCAATTTCAAAGAATCCTCTTAAGGGGTCAGCCTTGACTTTACCGAGTTTATGCAACTTTTTGATAACAGGCTCTGCGGATTCGTCCTTTCCGGCAAGGCCGCTCTGGAGTAACTTGAGCCTCTTTGCAGTTAGCTTGACATTCGTTTCCGCAGCCAGTTTTTCCACTGAACTGAGGAACGAGCTGAAATTGCGATGCGGTCCGGCACCCAGCTTTTCTTCTGCCAGGTCCATCAGGTCCGCAAGAGCCTCCTCCCCGGCCTGCACACAGGAATCACGGAAGGCTGCCATGCTGTCTGGTGAAAGGTCAACTGCCAGCCTCAGTGGTCTCTCCACTGTGACCTTCCAGTACCCGAAAGCCGCATTCGGGAAGATCTTTGACTGCTCTGATTCCTCAAAGGATAGGAAAATGTCACATATCTTCCTGATATCCTCCTCGGAAAGCTCGCAGTTCTTCTTGCCAAGGTTCTTTCGCAGCGGTTTGTACCACTGGGTCGCATCGATGAGCTGCACCTTGCCTTTCCTGTGCTCCGGCTTGCGGTTGCCGAGCACCCATATATATGTCGCAATGCCGGTGTTGTAGAACATGTTCAGAGGCAGGGCCACAATAGCCTCCAGCCAGTCGTTCTCAATAATCCACTGCCGGATGTTGCTCTCACCCTGGCCTGCATCCCCCGTGAACAGAGATGAGCCATTGTGGACCTCAGCTATACGGCTGCCAAGCTTAGTATCACGCTTCATCTTAGAGAGCATATTCGCAAGGAACATCATCTGCCCGTCACTTGAACGGGTGAGCAGCGAGAACTCGGCGCTGCCAGCATGATTCATAACAAAACGAGGGTCTTTTATGCCACCCTTGCCGCCCATCCTCTCAAGGTCGCTCTTCCAGCTCTTCCCGTAAGGAGGATTCGACAGCATGAAATCAAATTCACGGGATGGGAAAGCATCATTGGCAAGTGTTGAATACTCCGGTCCGCCTACAAGGTTATCCGCTGCCTCCCCTTCTCCCTTGAGCAGGAAGTCCGCTTTGGCAATGGCATAGGTCTCTGCGTTTATCTCCTGCCCGTACAGGTGGGTTACAACCTCCTTGCCATGCTCCTTTGAAAGCTGAAGCAGCGTTTCTTCAGCAACCGTCAGCATCCCGCCTGTCCCGCATGCGCCGTCATAGAGCAGGTAAGTGCCGGATTCTATCTTCCCGGCAACAGGCAGGAAAATAAGATTTGCCATGAGCTTGACAGCATCCCTTGGAGTCCAGTGCTCACCGGCCTCTTCGTTGTTCTCCTCATTGAAACGGCGTATCAGTTCTTCAAAGATGGTTCCCATTGCATGGTTATCAAGCCCCTGATATTTCACCGAACCGTCACCATTCATCACAGCATTGGGACTCAGATTTATAGCAGGGTCAAGAAGTTTCTCGATCAGCTTCCCCAGCACATCAGCCTTGGAAAGACGGGGTATCTGGTTGCGGAACTCAAAATTGTCAAGGATATCCTGTACATTCGGGGAAAAGCCATCAAGGTAAGCCTCAAAATCAGCCTTGAGCTGTTGCTGGCTGGCCCTTGAGCGAAGATCCCTCAGAGTGAACCTGGAAGCGTTATAGAAATCCTGTCCGGCAGCCTGACGCAATGCATGGTCCTGATTTGTGATGCCTGCCCTGTCAAGCGTATCCTTCATCTCGAGCACAGATTGTTTTGTCGGCTCGAGCACAGCATCCAGCCTTCGAAGAACTGTCATTGGCAGGATCACGTCACGGTACTTGCCACGCACATAGAGATCACGCAGCACGTCGTCAGCGATACCCCAGATAAAGTTAGCAATCCAGCTCACGTTATTATCATTCATTTTGTAACCTTAGGACTGTTTTATACTCTGCAGTTTAAAAGTCGACCTGCAATTTAAGTTTGAGCATGTGCAGTTCAAATACTCTCTCTAATCTCTTTAACCTTTCCCAATTTACATTACCCAGAATATGATGATTATGTCATCAGCAAAAGTTCCGGTTACAGGAAACACATATTAAATACGATTATATTCCTTATGGTACATTCACAAAATCATAATTCACGCGAGATGTAAAAATGATAAGCATAGCTCTTCCCAAAGGCAGTTTAGAGGAACAGACCTACCTCCTGTTCAAGCAGGCGGACCTGGAGATAAAGAAGACCGACAGGGACTATAATCCCACCATCAACGACCCCAGGATAGGGAAGATCAAGATTCTGCGGCCTCAGGAGATCCCGGGGTATGTGTCCGAGGGTTACTTTGACCTGGGCATTTCAGGCCTTGACTGGGTCAGGGAATCCAACGCCGATATTGTGGAGGTTGCAGACCTGCCTTACAGCAAGCAGGGAGCAGGCAATGTAAAAATAGTTATCGCAGTGCCTAAGGACAGCGATATTCAGAGTGCAAGGGACGTGAAGCCGGGCAGCAGGGTGGCCACCGAATACCCGAACCTGACAAAGAAGTTCTTTGAGGACCGCGGAGTTCCTGTGGATATCCATTTCTCCTACGGTGCCACCGAAGCGAAGGTTCCCGACCTGATGGACGTCGTGGTGGACCTGACCGAGACAGGCTCGACACTCAGAAAGAACGGCCTTAAGATAGTGGATATAATCATGGAATCATCCTCCAAGCTCATCGCCAATAAAAAGAGCTGGGAAGACCCGTTAAAGAGACAGGAGATAGAAGTTATCAAAACGCTGCTGCTTTCGGTTATCGAGGCAAGGGGCAAAGTGCTCCTGGACATGAATGTTCCGGCTGATAAGCTGGACGCTGTTATCGAATCCCTGCCATCCATGAAACGTCCGACAGTATCCCAGCTATACAAATCCGACTACTATGCTGTGGAAACCGTTGTCAATAAAAATGAGGTCAACCTGCTGATACCAAAACTCAAGGCACTGGGTGCAGAGGATATCCTTGAGATGGACATCTCAAAGATAGTTTACTAAAATTGGGACCAACAGGGAGGTCCGCAGGAGTCTGATGGCAGGGATCACTCTTGCGGACATTATTTCATGTACGATGCGAGAACAAACACTTTATTTTTTACATGACTTACTATAAAAATAACATATTTCCATATTTTCTGCATTTTTATTGTAATTTCCAGAAGATTTCTGCTGTTTGCAACAGTTCCTTATAATGATTTTATTATATATAGTAGGCTTAATATATAGCACTCTGAACCCCTCATGGCAATATATACGATCGATCTGATACAGGCTTTCATTCTCGGATTCACTATCGGCGTTTCAGCCGCACTTGTACCCGGTCCCATGATGCTTGCAACTATCAGTTTATCCATCAGGAAAGGATGGAAGACAGGGTTCTATGTTTTCACCGGCCATTCCTTGGTCGAGATCACTATAATTCTGCTGATCCTGGCAGGCGCATCATCCTTCATTATGAAGGATATGCTATCGCAGATTGCCATAATAGGCGGCATTTCAATGATACTTTTCGGGATGATCATCATCCGGAAAGCAAAAGAAACTGTAGCAATGAACATTGCCACTTCGGCCGGCAGGCTGGATATTTCATCAGGCCCCGTATCCGCAGGCGTTCTTACATCAGCATTGAACCCTACTTACCTTTTCTGGTGGCTGACAGCAGGCAGTGCCATAATCATGCAGCAGTACATGGCAGGCTTACTCGCAGTGATAGCATTTATCATCGGCCACTGGCTGGCAGACCTTGGGTTCCTTGTATCCGTATCTTCATCATTTTCCAGAGGCAAGGAATTCCTATCGCGCAGCACACACCAGAAGCTGCTTTACGTATGTGGAGCTTTCCTCATAGGAATAGGGTTCTTTTTCATCATCAGTCACAACAACGTTGCCGCAATGATCTGAAAGCCGTTATAGGCATTCAGGGATAATGCCGGCGTTTACCCGTGCACTTAGCCCATCTTTCGTTTAAGATAGTCCTTGAACTGACCGTATTCAGTGCTCAGGTGTTCCATGTGCTCCGGCCTGGACTCTATATCCCTGAGATGCTGCGGCGGCTCAGGCTCGATACCGATTACCGACCTTACTTCTGCAGGGAACTTTGCAGGGTCCGCGGTTTCCAGGGTCACGGCAAGGGTCCGGTCCCCTGTGGCTTTTCTGTACTCCATAAGGCCCTTAATGCCGACAGCCCCATGAGGCTCTATCAGGATGCTGTACATTGAATAGAACTCCCTCATCGTTGCCTTTGTCTCTTCATCGGTAACAGGTATCGAGTATATGTCCTGCTTCAGTTTTCCCATGTCAGGCGTCCTGTGAACAATGCCCGTTTCGTCCATCTGCCCGCCATATATGGTTATCAGTCTTGCCAGATTGCTCGGGTGCCCCACGTTCATGGCGTTGGAGAGGCAGTTCCTTGAAGGCTCGATCTTTCCATACATGCCGGTGTCCATAAATAATGGCACTTCATCGTTCTCATTAACAGCAGCCACGATTTTCCGGACAGGCACGCCCATGTTCTTTGCAAGCACACAACCCATCATATTCCCGAAGTTCCCGGAGGGTATTGAGAAAATTATCTCCTCGGGGTAATCCCTGAGTTTCAGGTATGAATAGAAATAGTATATAGACTGGGGTATGAGGCGGCCTATATTGATGGAATTGGCTGACGAAAGGTTCATGTGCCTGAGCTCTTCATCCGCGAACGCCTGCTTCACCATCGCCTGGCAGTCATCGAACTTACCGTCAATGGAAAGGGCAGTTATGTTCTTGCCCAGAGTCGTCATCTGCTTGCGCTGGCGATCAGACACCTCAGTAAGAGGGAAGAGCACGATGACATCTATATTATCCAGCCCATAGAATGCATGGGCAACAGCGCTTCCCGTATCCCCGGAAGTAGCTGTGAGAATTGTCAGCTTGCGGTTGTCTTTCTTAAGATAATACTGCATGAGCCTTGCCATCATACGGGCTGCAAAATCTTTGAAAGAAGACGTCGGGCCGCGGTCAAGACGCATGATGTATGTAGCCTCGTCCACCTTTTCAAGAGGAACCTGATAGTTATAGGCATCGTATGTTATTGCCCTGAGGGATGCCTCATCAACCTCGCCCTCTAATATCTTCCTCAGTATCCTGAATGCGATCTCAGGATATGGTTCATCCTTTAAGGACATGAATTCTTCCCTGGAGAAGGAGGGAAGCTGCTTTGGCATGTACAGACCTTTGTCAGGGGCAAGGCCGGTTATCAGGGCAGTTTCAAAAGAAACTTCCTCTGCCTTGAGATTAGTGCTATAGAGTCTCATTGTAATCAGGGCTCGATCAGGGTCAGTTGATGTTAATAACAAAGAATGAACAGCTTCAGAGGCTTTCTTTAAGATATTCTTTGTCTTTTTTGTATCAAGAAGCAGGGTTTATTTATGAGCTTTTCCATCATATAGTGGCATCTGAGCCAAGATATTCTGTCCGAAGGGGCCGCAACTCCAGGACATGAGCAGGAATAGTGTTCGTTTCACCCTTACTTTTCCTATGATCATTTCTCTTGTTGCCGTATCCGGATTTAAAGCCCTTATGCGAAAATACAGGAGCAGATATTAGCCTTAAAGGGATATAAAGCTGTTTTTGAATCATGGAAGTATTAGTAAGCATACAAATACTCTTAGAAAGCGTCAGGTTATTTTAAAAAGGGAATAAAGTGTAATTGAGCTATGTATTCATTAAAAAGATTATTAACGATTATTATGACTTTTTAAAGCCTATTACATCCCGCCCTTTCTCAGGAATTAATTTTAAATACTCGAAATCCAATTTAGACAAATTAACTTACGTGTTATGCAAATAGTGGGTTATAAAGTCGTATAAATGCATTTAAGCCCATTAATACCCGTGTTATGAAAATATGCGGCTATGAAGCCTTCAAATTCAAGCCGTACCAGGAATGTGCTAAAATTATGAGCAGCCTTACAGGCAAAAAGGAGTAGATATGAGAAAAGAGTTGTATGAGTTTCCCCTGACAGATTTCATTTCTGAAAAAGATTTTAAGTTCATTAAAAAATTCTCTCAGGATAAAGAAACCCCTTTTTTGATAATAGATGTGAAAAAGGTCGAAAAAATGTACGATCTGATCATTGAGAACATGCCGTTCGTAAAAGTACATTACGCGGTTAAAGCAAATCCTATGGATGAGGTCATTGTTGCCTTAAAGAACAAGGGTTCTAACTTTGATGCGGCAACGGTCTATGAGATAGACCAGCTGTTCAGATTAGGGATAGAACCCGAACGCATAAGTTATGGGAACACGATCAAGAAGGAAAAGGATATCGCCTACGCCTACGAAAAAGGGATAAGGCTATTTGTCACCGATTCCGAGAATGACCTTAAAAAACTGGCAAAGCATGCTCCGGGATCAAGGGTCTTTTTCCGTGTGCTTACGGAAAGTGACGGAGCAGACTGGCCGCTCTCCCGTAAATTCGGAGCTCACCCCGATATAATCTACAAGCTTATCCTCAAGGCTAAAAAACTGGGACTGGAGCCTTATGGCATCTCTTTCCACGTAGGTTCCCAGCAGCGCGACATAGGTCAATGGGACAGCGCCATTTCCATGTGCAAGTACCTTTTCGTGGCTGCTGCTGAGAAAGGCATTCAACTGAAGATGATCAACCTTGGTGGCGGATTTCCCGCAAAGTATATTTCGCCAGCCCATGAGCTTGAAACATATGCTGATGAGATCCGTCGTTTTCTTCATGAGGACTTCGGGGATGAACTGCCGGAGATCATAATCGAACCGGGCAGATCCCTTACAGCAGATGCCGGGGTTATCGTGACCGAGGTTGTCATGATATCACAGAAAGCCAGGTACAATCAATATAGCTGGGTGTATCTTGATATCGGGAAATTCGGAGGACTTATCGAGACATTGGAAGAAGCTATCAAGTACCCGATATATTGTGAAAAGAAGGGGTATGAAGAAGAAGTGATCCTTGCAGGCCCGACCTGTGATAGTATGGACATTCTTTACGAGCATCACAAATATGCTTTCCCCCATACTCTAAAAGAAGGTAATCGCCTTTACATTTTCACGACAGGTGCCTATACGCAGAGTTACAGCTCCGTATCTTTCAATGGTTTTCCCCCTCTGAAAGCATATGTCATATGAAGGGTGCTTAAACCCTTCACTCATTTTATAGTTCTTTTGAAAAATTATACAGACACAATAGACAATCTATTTTACCACTTCATATCCTGCAGTCTTCCACGCGCTCATGCTTCCAAGGACATTGAATATCTTATTATAGCCATTCATTTTAAGAACAGAAGCTGCAATATTTGAACGCCGCCCAGAGCCGCAATAAACGACCACCTGACATTGTTTAGGAATCATGTCGAGATTATCTTTCACGTGTCCTACATATATGTGCCTTGCACCTTCGATGTGTCCGCTCTCCCATTCCTCGTCGCTTCTCACATCCAGGATGAACAGCTCCTCATCTTTTTCCAGCATACTTTTCAGGTCATGGACAGAAAGGAGGTTGAATCCTTGTATAGGTAAATCCTCAATGTACCAGGCCGCAATTCCGCCGTTCAGAAAACCTGCTATATTGTCATAGCCCAGCCGGACAAGATACCGGACTGCAGTTTCAAGGTGTCCTTTGTCTTCCACCACCAGGAGGACAGGACTGTCGTAAGGGAGCAGCCAGCCTGCAAAAGAGGGTATGCCTTCAAGCCATATGCTATAGGTATTTCTTATGTGCGCTCCGCCAAAAGAGTGAGGCATACGCGTATCTATGACCAGAGCTCCTTTCTCCATCTCTGCCCTGAACTCCACAGGTGAGAGAAGTGCCGGAACAGGCAGGTCCCTCAGAAGAGACGGACCTTCCAGATTGTATTTCTCCATTTGCCGGAAGTAAGGCGGGAGTTCAAGACTCTCCTGGAGTTTGTGCCTTACAAAATCGTCCTTGTTTTCATACCTGAGAGCAGAGTTCTGGATACGCTCCAGTCCCAGAGTGCTTTGTTCCCTTGTTCCTATAGCACCCCCGCACATCGAGCCGGCACCATGCGCAGGGCATAGTATTACTTCATCTCCCAGAGGGAGTATTTTATTGAAAATGCTGTCATATAGGTTTGAGGCCATCCTAGGCGCCTCATCCGGTCCATAGAGGTCTGTCCTTCCCACATCACCTATGAACAGTGTGTCCCCCGTGAAGACCATCACAGGTTCATCCCCTGCTTCAAGGTCAGCCAGAACATAGGACATGCTTTCGTCAGTGTGTCCCGGAGTATGTATGGCTGCCAGTCTCAGCGATCCGAAAAGGAAACTCTGACCGTCACTCACATAATTCCCGTATTTGAAATCCACACCTTTGCCGTGATATATCTCCGCACCGGTAAGCTGCTCCAGTTCAAGAGAACCGACCACATAATCCTCGTTGCGATGGGTCTCGAATATATACTTGATCTTCATGCCTTCATTCATGGCAATGCTGGCATATTCCTTGCAATCCCTTCTGGGATCGATGACAATTGCTTCATTCCCCGAGCCAATGAAATAAGAGAGGTGTGCTAAGCCTTCTGATCTGATACGCTTGAATATCATAGAATTCCCCCTGCAATTCCCTGATCAACTTATGTAGAGTAATAAGAGATGTATAGTTACACAAATAGTTACTATTTGTGGTATAAAAACAGTATATTCATGTGCAGAATATTGAAAGAATCGAATATACCGCATGCACAAGAACCTGAAAAAGCCCATCCCTTATCAGTATAGGGAAAGAACAGGATGTTAAAAGGCCCATAGGAGCAGGGATCGAAAAGGAAGACGATAAGACCAAAACATTACGTAAGGGTCATCACAGTTAAGAGAGAAAGAGAAGAGTTAATAAGTGAGCTGGCAGCGATCCGTAGTTCCCGAAGACTCGCGTACTTCAGTACAATATGGAACGCTGGCGGACTTATCTGC
>Ga0209347_1004903_pt1 | contig 13337 bp, 11 predicted proteins | sample AutmiccommuBRH23_FD_187382 | JGI IMG/M metagenome (GOLD analysis project Ga0209347, IMG submission 187382) | Deep subsurface microbial communities from Mt. Terri, Switzerland - Autotrophic microbial communities BRH/23 (SPAdes) (version 2) | ecosystem: Environmental > Aquatic > Deep subsurface >... | reverse complement strand
TCTGAGGAGGTTGGGTCCCTTGTCCTGATTCGATTATCAGGCGGATGAGTAGTCCCGTCATATAGAGATAGGCCTCAGCTTCTGCTCTGGTGATCGCGTGCCGATTCTCAGATGCATGTCGGAAATCATGTGCGTACTTGACATACGTGGCGAGCATGGCCTTCCACCCGTCGGACAATCCCACACGTTTGAGTATCTCATCCTTATTGTTGTCGAGCGTTTTCGTGTTATTGAGAACCTGTCTCGCAGTTCCCTCAAGGGCACAATAGCATGATTTGACCACATCCCCCAGAGAATCACCCGCTGCATAGTATTCAAGGGCTTGGCGGTAGTCTTTTCCTTCATTGGGGTAACTGTCCAGCCAAGTCAGAGTCTCCTCAACGAGAGGCTTATCCAGTTCCTCCGGTCCACTCGGATAGAATAGGCCGTCCTTCCATCTTACGCCCAAATCGCACGTTGACTTTGACAGAAGCAACTGTATCTGCTCTGTCAGCCAGTCTCCTTTGCCGTCACACTTGCCTTTGAAGTCGCCATACAAGACCATCAGGGCTAGGAGTGTCATGTTGAAATCGCTTTGTGTCAGACTGCGAATCTCCGGGGCTTCCTGCTGCAGCGTAAGAACAGGGTCCCGCCTGCATGCGCTCCGCCAAAGATCGTCGAAATTGCGGCCAATCTCGAAACATAGTACTTTGAGCAATCGGTCATAATTGAACTGTCGCGCGCGGATTGTGTCTACTTCACGGAATATCACCTGGTTAACTCTCTCGACGAACCTGCGTTTTTCGTCTTCGATGTTGTCTTTTATCCCGTGTAACGCATTGAACGTTCTTCTTATGCCCATTCAGGCCTCCCTTATCTAATCCTCAGGACGTCTCACTTCCCTCGATTGGGAACTGAGTAGGAAGTCCCCATATGTCAAGTCAGAATCAGAGCTAAGTCCTCCCATAAGTCAGCGGGTCGTAGTCATCGTCTCGTCGTGGTGGATTGAAGTCGCGAATGGGGTAGAACTGGCCACAGTTCTTGAAATGACATCTCCACCCTTCCGGTGCTTCGGACAGGGGAGACACTCTTCCCTCAAGGAGGCAATTCGTGCAGACGGCTCTCCGCGTGAGCTTGTGTCTGTGAATACCAGTTCGCGGGTCAGATTCGTAATCTGATTGATCGATTCAGTTCTCGGGAGCAGCAGACGCATCTTGAACTGTATGAGACTGGTTTGCCTTCGATGATGCGATCGATTTTGCGTCTGTCGAATCTTCCGCCGGGACAGGTAGATTCCGGACGAGAGCGTCCGCATCGAACTCACGAGGCTCGATGCCCGCCGATTCCGCAAGGAGGCAGACGAGTTGGCGGATGTGTTTCGGGTCATGCAGGGAGTAAGCTTGCAAGGTGGCAAGTGGCTGCGGGAGCTTTCCGGGCTCCATGTTGCCGTGACACAACGGAATTACGCGTTTGTCAGCCATCCACGCTCCGCCAGCCTCAAAATTGACCCAAGGCCGGTGCACCGACTCCTCGCTGCAGAGGACCAGAACCGTGTGTGATTTCTTCAGTTCGGTCAGTATCTTGTCCAACCACTTGTCTCCTCCAACGAGATGCTCGCCGTCGGACGAGACGAAGAACTGGATTGCCCCCTTGAGCAGCCCTCCGATCTCCTTCTTGATCCAGATGGCGATTTCTGATTCGCTCGCCACATGGCTTATGAAGACTCTTGTCATCGCATTATTGCTCCCCATCACTTATGCCTCTGGCCATCACCCGCTAACTGGCTCGGCGTTTCCTTGTACGTCCGGTCGAGGGACTTGTGTGTCGTGTGGCTTTCTCGGCGATCTGGATTAGCGACAGCAGGGCATTGTTCACCGCTTCTTGATTGGGGAAAGCCCGCGCGACCTCCGGTTCGAGCACGACGATGTTCGATGATTCCCGGAGACGCTCAGCATACTTGCCCCGCACGAGCCCCTTGGGGAAGTCCGATCGCTTGTACTCGGCACGTAGTTCGTCTTTGGGTGTTCTCTCAGCCTTCTTCATATAGCTTTCGCTCTCCTTTGCTCGCCAGGCGAGCGCTGATGATTCGAATCGTCTCATTCTTTTCGGTGTGAGCCACCACCAATAGGCGACCCCGGGCCGAAACCCCAAATGTAACATATCGATCCTCGGTTACAGAGTGATCCGGATCAGGACCCGTCGTTGCCATGGGGTCGCTCACGGCGGTTGCCGCTTCCTCGAACGAGACCTTGTGTTTCCGCAAGTTCGACCGAGCCTTCTTGGTATCCCATTCGATTCGCATTGTCTTATTATACTCTGATTCTCATATCAGCACACTACAGCGGCCTGTACGCGGTCTGGTCACCCACGTGCATATTGCACCGCGTCGAACAGTCGAAAGAATCCGGGCACGTGGTCCGGCTCGAAGTCTACCAGGACATCGATATCGCTGTCCGGCCTGAAATCGTCCCGCAGGGCGGAGCCGAAGATCGCCAGCCGCGTAATATGGTGCCGACGGCAGAAATTGGCGATTCTGTCTTTGTCTATCGCAAGTTTCCCGTTCATAAACATGCCTCAGATAGGATCGTACACTCCCCAAGGGGCCGAGTCAACCACGCGATCCTTGCAGATCAGGACTTGGATTCCTGAAATGCACGGATGGTCAGCGACGAGGTATTGAGTGAGGTGGCGCGGCGGTTGGTGGAGGGGTTTTCAGCCTGAGAGGGTGTGTGAGAAGCTGGGATATAGGTCGGGCAATTGCCGGGTGGCACGCCCAGTGCAGTCGGGTTTGTCCCGCGTTGTTGAGGTCAACGTATCCGCAAGGCGCAGCCGGAATTGCCGGAAGGTCCATTTCAGGGGCTCTGCCCCTGAAACCCCGAGATTTTGCGCTTTGGGCCAGTAACATGCCGCAGAAGGCAAGCCCGGACCCGGGCGTCCGCCGGCTTGCCCGGGCGTGCGGCAATTCCCGGCTTTTCCGTGCCTGAGCCTGCAAGGCGAGGCTCTGTTTGTACCATGTCACTGGCCCAAAGCGGTAAATCTCGGGGGTCTGGGGGCAGGCCCCCAGGGGGGTCTCAGGACCTCCGCACGAGATGACATCATCGGCGCGCGATGCTGCGGACGGGCTGATCTCAAGAACTTGGGACGAACACAACGAGTCTGTCCGTGGCACCCGGCGAAGGCAGTGCTTCTCACACGCCCCCTGAGAGGATCATCACCCCCCTTGAAAATCCGTGTGAATCCGTGTCAAAACCGAACGGCTTGTCAGGAAAACAAGATTCCACGGCTTTGTAGTACAGAGCCAAGAGGGCAAGAGCAGGGTGCAAAGAGGAGACGCTCGGAAATCGCTACTACTCCGTCTACACTAAATTGGCGGCCCAAGGCCGAGACGCCGATGGTTCGGAGTTCGGCCTTCAGGCGGGTTCGAGAGTCCTGGAGGTTGTTCGGACTGTTCTGACCTGCATGAATGCGGTACTCCAAACGGACGGGCCCCGGCAACCGTCGTCACCGAATTCGCGTGGACGGAGTACTACTGCACCGTCTGTCTCAAAATGGTAAGTTGTCTGAGCAAGACGTTGGTCCTGGGTGCCACGGTCAAACTTGTTTGACTGTGCTCCTTCGGCCGATTCCGCCCGTTCGAAAGACACAGCCAAACAAGTTTGGCCGTGCCACCCCACTCACAGGATTAGAGTGGACGGAGTCCTACGTTCTTCTCTTCCCACCCTCGCTTTTCTCTGTGTTTCTCTGTGACCTCTGTGGCTGCCCTTCTTAGCTTTCTACCGGGTCGTTACTACAGATGTAGTAGGGGCCCGGCGTGAAGATGGGTAAATGCCGGAAAACGACAGAAAAGGCCATTTGCCGGAGACTGGAGGGGAGAGGGACGGTGTGGACCCCGTGGGCAGGGTGGACAGGCGGGGGGGGCATGCGTCCGGGTCGGCTTTGAAGCCCATGTCGCCTGCCGGGACCTTCCTTCGGATTGTTGCAGCGATTCGCTTTGCATTTCGGATGCAGAAGTGTATAATGCGAGCGGTAACTGGGTAAAGAATCGGCCGGGGATAGAGAGAATGGCCCCTGACGGCGCGTGAACACGGCAATGCCGCATCCAGTATAGCGCATGCGTGGTTGCAGGTATCACGGCTCCCCTGATACAACTTTGACCCGCTGGGGTTTCAGGCTTCTGAGCGGGCTGACCCGTTGAACTTGACTCGAAGGATAGATATGTACGCACAGTCGATACGTAACGTGGCGATCATCGCACACGTCGATCATGGCAAGACGACGCTGGTGGACCAGCTTCTCTACCAATCCGGCACGTTCCGCGAAGGGGAGCTGGACAAGCTCGCCGGCAGCGAGCACAGCCTGATCATGGACTCGAACCCGCTCGAACGCGAACGCGGCATTACGATCCTGAGCAAGAACTGCGCGATCCAGTACACCGACACGGACGGCCTGGAGTACAAGATCAACATCGTCGATACGCCGGGCCACGCCGATTTCGGCGGCGAGGTCGAGCGGGTGCTCAAGATGACCGACGGCGTGCTCCTGGTGGTCGATGCTTTCGACGGGCCGATGCCCCAGACGCGGTTCGTGCTGAGCAAGGCCCTGGCCCATGGACTCAAGCCCATTCTCGTCGTCAACAAGGTGGATCGCCCGGACTCCCGGCCGCACGACGTGGTCAACGAGGTGTTCGATCTGTTCGTCGAGCTCGAGGCCAATGACGACTCCCTGGATTTCCCCGTGATCTTCGCTTCCGCCAAGGAAGGGTGGGCGACGATGGATTTGTCCCGCCCGAATTCGAACCTTAAGCCCGTGTACGAAGCGATCATCCGTTCGATCCCGGCACCGAAGGTCGATCCGGACAAGCCGCTGCAAATGCTCGTTACCTCGCTGGAGTATTCCGACTACGTCGGCCGCGTCGGGGTCGGCAAGGTGTTCGCCGGGCGGCTGCTGCAGGGCCAGCCGGTGACCGTGATCGACAAGCAGGGCCGCCACACGCAGCAGAAAGTGGTGCAGTTATACGAGTTCGAGCGTCTGGGCAAGAAGCGCGCCGTCGAGGTGGAGGCCGGCGACATCTGCGCCGTGGCGGGCCTGGACCCGGTCGATATCGGTGATACGGTCGCCTGTCCGGATCAGCCCAGCGCGCTGCCGGTTGTGGCGATCGACGAGCCGACGATGAGCATGACCTTCCAGGTCAACAACGGCCCATTCGCCGGCCAGGACGGCAAGTACGTCACGTCGCTTCAGATCCGGGACCGGTTGGAGAGGGAACTCCAGACGAACGTGGCCCTTCGCGTCGATTTCGGGCAGACGGCCGATGAGTTCATCATCTCCGGCCGCGGGCTGATGCACCTGGGCATTCTCCTGGAGAACATGCGGCGCGAGAGCTACGAGGTCTGCGTGGGAAAGCCGCAGGTGATCGTCCGGATAAAGAACGGGATTCGGCAGGAGCCCATCGAGCGGCTGGTCATCGAGTGTCCGGCGGACTGCCAGAGCGCCGTGATGAGCCTGATCGGCACCCGCCGCAGCGAGATGCTCCGGATGGACAGTAAAACCGGCGCCAGCGACTATGTCCACATGGAGTTCATGATTCCCTCGCGGGGGCTCTTCGGGCTCAACGCCCGCATTCTGACGGCCACCCAGGGCCGGGCGATCATGCACCACACGTTCGAGCAATATGAGCCGATGCGCGGCTCGATCCCGGAACGCCTGGCGGGCGTGATGGTCGCCAGCGAGACGGGCACCGTCACCTCATACGCCCTCGACGCCCTCTACGAGCGAGGGTTCTTCTTCGTCCGCCCGGGCGACAAGGTCTACGAGGGCCAGGTCGTGGGCGAGCACTGCAAGGACAACGACATCGTCGTCAACGCCACGAAGGCCAAGCAGATGTCGAACATGCGTACGTCCGGGAAGGACGAGGCCGCACGAATCCGTCCGGCCCGGCTCATGAGCCTCGAAGGCCACCTGGAGTACGTGCAGCACGACGAACTCGTGGAGATCTGCCCGAGCTCGATCCGGCTCCGCAAGCGTCTGCTCAAGGAAGGCGACCGCCGCCGGGCCGCTCGGTTGGGCGTTGACGCCGTCATGAGGCAGTAAGCGGCCCCCGACGAGACGGACAAGCACGGACGGACACGAACTGAAGTGTCCGTGTGAGTCGGTGACAGTCCGTGTCTGTCCGTGAGCGTCCTCGGTCTTCCGCAGGCTCGAGTCTACTCGGCCATCCTGCCGGCAGAGTAGACCGCATCGGCCCCATATCGAGCCTCCGGATCGAATGCGAGATCGTTTCGCTCGACGTCGGGGTACACGATGCCGTCCCCGCTCCGGGTCGCGGACCCGGGATGCAGGTTCGCCCAGGGATCGATGCTCACGTACGTCCCCGGCGCCAACCACCCGCCGTGAGCCACCGTGGTGACCACCAGCACGATCAGGGTGACGGTCAGCACGGATATGGACAGCAGCGTCGCCGCCGGCAGGACAGTGTCCAGCAGGTACTGTTTCCGCAAAGTCCGCGAATCGTCGCCGTCCGGCCTTGATACAGGCAGCCCGAACGCCGCCACCTGTAACGGCTCGACAACACGCTTGGTCATCTGGCTCATTTCCCCACCTCCATCCTCTCCCCCTACCTAAAGCATGCGCCATTTCCAAGCCCGTGGCGGCACATTCTGTGTTCATTGTGTGATTTTTCGAAGGTTTCACCCTCTCGACAACAAATGCTCTGAGTCGGTATCCGAACTGGGCAGACATGGGAAGGAGCGGACTGATCCGGAGTCCGCCGCCCTTGGTGTCGAGCGCCGCTGAGCGGCGGGGCGGCGGGAGTTTTTCGCTTTGAAGCCACCAGCGGCAGGGGGGCTGCGCACGCGGGTGTACAACTCAGTAGGTTAGCAGGAGCCGATCATGAACGACCTCGTCTTCGAGTGACGCTCCATTCATCTGGAATCTCTTGAGCATGGATCGGCCGCAATCCAGTAGTATTTCGCGTTCGAACAGTCCGTCGGCAGGGGGGAGGCTGCATTGGAGACGTCCGGAGCGTTTCGACCCATCGATGCTCAGGGCCACGAACACGCCTCGCGATCTGCAACTGCCGATAACCTCGAAGAGTCGCTCCAGGCTGAAGGATTGTGCACCGTACAGGATCGATTGCGTGTGGCTGTAAGGCGGGTCGCAGTAGATGAGATCACCCTTTCGGGCTCTGTCCATCGTGTCTTCGTACTCGGCATGCACGAAGGTCGCCCTCTTCACCCGCCCATGCCACTCGTCCACTCTCTTGGCAAACGCCTCAGGCGAGATCGCCGTGTGGATGCCGCAGGGGGTTGACATGTATCCGTCCGCCTGCCGAAATCGGACCACCCCCCCATAGCAGGACCGGCAGAGAAACAGCAGGTCGGGAGCGTTCGGGTGTGAATTGTACGAGTGTTTGATTGCCTCGTAGGCCTCCTTCTTGCCTTGCCGGATGGTAAGGTGCCATCGTTCCTTATACCATTGCTTCAGGGTTTCAGGAGACTGGGCGAGCGTCTGCCAGATTTCCGCGAGCGGCTTGAAACAGTCTGCCCCAACGGAATCCTCTTTTGCCAGAGTCCCCAGGACTGCCCCACTCCCCAGAAAGGGTTCGTAGTATCTTCCAAAGTTGTCAGGAAAGAACGACACGATCTTTCTGGCAAATCGTTGTTTGTTACCGATCCACTTCAGTAACTGTCCCTTGGGTGGCTTGGCCATCTCCTTGATGAGACCGGGGTCCTGAAAAAGAAGCGTTTGCATGTTGGATCTTGTCCTCCTGCGATCCTCCGCCAGCGGATTCGGTTCAGGGCGACCCTCTTCAGCCGTTGAATGACTACCTATAACCACCTTTACCACCGATTATCCCATTTGTCCGTCTGTCAGTCAACGAGAGGCTCCGCATATTCGCAGCCGGAGAGATAATATTCCATTTTGGAATGTGTGTCAAGCACAAGTTACACTGCCCGCGTGAGAAAGAGCATCTACAGCCCGGAGCAGACCGAACTTCTCAAGCTGCTGCGTGAGAAGAGAAAGGAAGCTGGTCTCAGCCAAACGGAGCTTGCGCAACGGCTTGGACGGAGTCAGTCCTTCGTCAGCAAGTATGAGTCTGGCGAACTGCGTCTGGATTTGGTTGAGTTGAACCTGATCTGCCGAGCTTTGGGCAAGTCCCTATCGTCTCTGGTGCGCCAATTTGAGAAGCGGATCATATGAAACCCGACCCAAGATTCCTCAATCTTCCGAAGGACTTCTGGGCCAACGTGCGGCTGGTGAGTCAGGAAGTGGGCTATACGACGATTGTCAAGGGCGAGAAGGAAATCAAGGTTCCTTCCCTCAGTGACATTCAGAGAGCGTTTGCAGAGATGTCGCTTGACGCTCGCCATCTGGTCGATGATATGGGAAACGCCACTCCTCTTGGGCGCCTCCTGTGCGAGTATTTCCAATATCGCGCTTCCTCGCTCCGCAAACGCGTTGAACCTTTGCTGATGACGGCTGAGGAGGCGAAGGAAGTCTTCGAGATGGTGTGTGCGAAGCTGAAGCCAACGTGCCGTGTCCCGATGAACAAACAGAGCGCAACCAAGAAGGCTCCCGCATTCTTCACCGGTATTATCAACACGTTGATTGAGGCAAGTGCCAAGGGAATGTCTTGCGATTACGATCCGCATGTCCTCACCACTGTCACCCGTGGGGGAATGCCCGTGAGAACGCTTGCACGACGCATCGACGGTGCGTTCCCATCAGCGGTAAATCCTGTTGCAGTCTGGGAGATCAAAGAGTACTACTACACGACGACATTCGGCAGTCGTGTGGCGGATGGGGTCTACGAGAGTCTTCTCGACGGAATGGAGCTTGAAGAACTTCGCATCAGCGAGGGCGTGGACATTAAACACTATCTGATGATTGATGCTCACTATACATGGTGGTGCTGCGGTCGGTCATACCTTTGCCGGATTCTGGATATGTTGCACATGGGATATGTGGATGAGGTCCTGTTCGGGCGGGAAGTATTGAAGCGGCTCCCGTCACTTGTGCGCGAGTGGAGATCCATGGCCAAGGCGCGACGAGGATCCTGATTTCTTGAACCGCGGCATGCTCTTCCTGGACTATGTTCATCCCGCTCGTCGTTCGTAGGCGCGGTAGAGCAGGTCGAGTTCGGATTGCTTGGCCTCGTAGGACTGTTGGAGGTCGGCGAGGCGGTCGGGGCTCTTGTAGACCTCGGCGTTGCCGAATTGCTGCTTCATGCCGTCGATCTCCTGCTCGACCTGCATGATCATCTCCTCGATCTGGCCCACCGTGAACTTGTTGAACCGCTTGAGCTCGTCCGGGGCCCTACTGGCCGAGGCGGCCATTTCAGATTTACGATTTACGATTTGGGATTGGCGCTTCTTCGTCTCGGCAGCCTGAGCCGCCTGCTGCTCGCGGGCCTCGATTCTCCGTCGGATCGTGTCGGCGTACGTGGAGTAGGCGGGCTCGCCAGCGATGAATTCCGTCCGGCCGAGCTTGCGCTGGCCGAACTCGTCCGTGCCGACCACGAGCAATTTGTCCACGACGCGATCCAGGAAGTAGCGGTCGTGGCTGACGGCGATGATCGTGCCGGTGAATTCGTCCATCGCCTCTTCGAGCATCTCCCGGCTGGCGATGTCCAGGTGGTTCGTCGGCTCGTCCATGACCAGCACGTCCGGGGCGGTGATCACGAGCTTGCAGAGCATCAGCCGGCTCCGCTGGCCGCCGCTGAGTTCACCGCAGAGCTTGTACACGTCGTCGCCCGAGAGCAGGAACGCGCCCAGTCGCCGGCGGACCTCCTCGGGCACGAGCTCCGGATTGGCGCTCCATGCCTCGTCGAGGACGCTGCGGTTGGGGTCGAGCACCTCGCCATGCTGGTCGAGGTAGCCGACGCGGAGGCTCTCGCCCATGCGAATCCTGCCCGCCGAGGGCTCGATCCGGCCCAGGGCCAGTTCGACCAGAGTCGTTTTGCCCGTGCCGTTGGGACCGGTGATGCCGAGCCGCTCGCCGTTGAGAATGTCGAATGTCAGGTCCTCGAACAGCGTCAGGTCGCCGTAGGATTTGCCCAGGCCCTCGCAGCGGATGATGATGTCACTCGCCTTGCCGGTCTTGCCGAAGGAAAAAGAGATCGTTTTCTGGTTGCTGGGCTTGTCCAGGAAATCGGGGTTCTCCTTGAGCATGCGGTTCAGGCGGGTCTTTCGGCCCTTGGCGGTGCCCCGCATGCCCTCCTGGTCCTTGTTGCGGGCGATGAAGTCCCGCGTCCGCTCGATCATCTCGACCCGGCGGGTGTACTCCCGCTCCTGCTGGAGCCGGACGATTTCCTTCGTCTGGACGAAATTGCTGTAGTTGCCGGGCCAGACCTTGGTTTGGCCCCGCTCGACCTCGATAATCTTGCACGCGACGCGGTCCAGCAGGTAGCGGTCGTGGCTGATGATGACCACGGCCCCGCGATAATTGGCCAGGAACCGCTCCAGCCACTCGGTGGCCTGGAGGTCCAGGTGGTTTGTGGGCTCGTCGAGCAGCAGCAGGTCGGTCTGGAGCATGAGGACCTGGGCCAGGCCCAGCCGGGAGAGCTGCCCGCCGCTGAGGGCGGAGGTCTTGACGTTGTGCAACTCGGGCTCGAAACCCAGGGCCGCCAGGGTCATCTGGATGCGGGTTTCGTACTCGTAGCCGCCGGCGAGCTCGAATTCGTGGTTCAGGCGGTCGTAGTGACGCATTTTGGCCTGGAGCTCGGCCCCCGTCAGACGCTCCATCTCGTGCGAGACCTCGTGGATGGCCTCCTGGAGCTTGCGGATATCCTCGACGCCGGCGTGCATTTCCTCTAAAACCGTTCGCTCGCCGCTGAAGGTGGCCTCCTGGGGTAAATAACCGATCCGCAGGCCTTTTTGCCGGATGACCTGTCCCATGTCCTGGCGGACCTTGCCCGTAATCAGTCCCAGGATGGTCGTTTTGCCCGAGCCGTTGGCCCCGACCATGCCGACCTTCTCGCCCGGATGGAGCTGGAGGTCCAGATGGTCCAAGACGACCTCCGAGCCGAATGCCACGTGTATGTCCTGCAATGTTACGATTGCCATGTATTCTCGATCAAACCCATATTACAGCCGGACTTATGGTACCGGGGCGGGGGCCCGAATTCAAGCATTGTCCGCGCGGCCTCGTCGCGGAGCGATGGACGGCATGGACGAAGTGGACGGCATGGACGCCAGGGGCCCATCCGCAGGTTCGCTCTGTCCACCACGTCCATGGCGTCCACTTCGTCCCTCGAAGCGATGGAAAAACAGCTTGCAATCCCCGCCCGAACGTGGTTTATTGCTCAATAATTCGTTACCAACGAACGTCTTATAGTGCGTATGGCCCATCAAACAGCACAGAGAGCGGCAGGTTCGCCTGACCTTGTCGCCGGTACACAAGTCCTACCGGACAAGCACCCGGTTTGTTTGCACATCATGCCGTTGAAAACGACGGAGGTATCCCGTAGACGTAGCATTGGAGATCTCAAATTATGGTGAAAAGAAGAAATTGGACAAGACGAGAACTCCTGCGGAGTTCGGCAATGGCGGCCGGGACCCTGGTATTGTCCGGGGCGGCCGGACCGCTGGCCTACGCACAAGGCAGCGATGAGATTCGCGTCGGCGTCGTCGGCTGCGGCGGACGAGGCTCCGGCGCCGCCCACGATTGCTTCAATTCCTCGCCCGGCGTGAAGATCGTCGCCCTGGCCGACACCTTCTCGGACAGGCTCCAGGGCCTCAAGAAGGACTTCAGCGTCCCGGACGACCGCTGCTTCGTCGGAATCGACGCCTACAAGCAGGTCATGGCCCTTGGCGACGTCAACCTGGTCATCCTGGCCACGCCTCCGGGCTTTCGGCCCAAGCAGTTCGCCGAAGCGATCCGGCAGGGCAAGCACGTGTTCATGGAGAAGCCCGTGGCCGTCTGCCCCGCAGGCGCCAAGATGGTGATCGAGGCCTCTGACCTGGCCACGCAGAAGGGCCTGGGCGTCGTCGCCGGCACGCAGCGCCGTCACCAGCCCGAGTACGTCGAGACGATGAAGCGCATTCACGACGGCGCCATCGGCGAGATCGTCTCGGCCCAGTGCTACTGGAACATGGGCGGCCTCTGGTGTCACGAGCGGCAAGCCAACGAGAGCGACGTCGAATGGCAGATCCGCAACTGGCTGTACTTCACGTGGCTCTCGGGCGACCACATCTGCGAGCAGCACGTACACAACATCGACGTGATCAACTGGGCGTTCAACGACGCGCAGCCTGAGAACGTGCATGGTCTGGGCGGCCGGCAGTTCCGCACGGACCCCAAGTACGGCAATATCTTCGACCATTTCGGCATCGAGTTCAGCTACCCCGGTGACGTCAAGACCATCAGCATGTGCCGCCAGATCGAGGGCACGGCCAACAACGTCAGCGAGCGCGTCGTCGGCACCAAGGGGTGGACCGACTGCGCCGGGAACATCGTGGGCGAGAACGCCTGGCGATACAGAGGTCCCCGGGCCAACGCCTACGTCCAGGAGCACACCGACCTGATCAAGAGCATCCGCGACGGCAAGCCGCTCAACGAGGGCAAGCGGATCGCCGAGAGCACGCTGTGCGCGATCATGGGCCGCGAGTCGGCCTACTCCCGCCAGCAGCTCACCCGATCCTGGTTCATGAACCGCTGCACGCTGGATCTGCTGCCCGCTGACGACCTCAAGCTCAGCGACGCCAGGCCTGTGCCCGCGGTGGCGATCCCCGGCCAGTACGAACTGCCCGGTTGGGTCCGGGAGCGGCGCGGAAATCGCGGCTAAACCGCCTGCTTCACACGGGTGCGGATGCACAAAAAACGAAGATACCGAACAAAGGAGATTGGACATATGTCGTCACAAGTGAACACGATATCCGGGACGCATGCGAGTGTGGCAGCCGGCGCGGCGGCCGCGCTGGCCGGGATGGCCCACGCGCAGGGGTCCGATAAGATCAAGGTCGGGCTCCTGGGCTGCGGCGGACGCGGCAACGGCGCCGTGCAACAATGTCTCGCGGCCGATCCCGGCGTCGAGGTGATCGCCCTGGCCGACCTGTTTGAGCGCAAGGTTCGAGGGACTCGCGACGGCCTTATGAGGCGGGAGCAGGTCAAGGACCGCATTAAGGTCGCCGACGACCACATGTTCTGGGGCTACGATTGCCACGAGAAACTCGCTGCCTGCGAGGCCGATCTGCTGCTGATGGCCACCGCCCCGGCGTTCCGCGGGCGGCAACTGATGGCCGCGATCAAGGCCGGCAAGCATGTCTTCACGGAAAAGCCCGTCGGCACCGACGTCGCCGGCTGCAAAGAGGTGATCGAGGCCTCGAAGCTGGCGAAGGAGAAGGGGCTTTCGATCGTGT
>Ga0209347_1004902_pt1 | contig 13338 bp, 13 predicted proteins | sample AutmiccommuBRH23_FD_187382 | JGI IMG/M metagenome (GOLD analysis project Ga0209347, IMG submission 187382) | Deep subsurface microbial communities from Mt. Terri, Switzerland - Autotrophic microbial communities BRH/23 (SPAdes) (version 2) | ecosystem: Environmental > Aquatic > Deep subsurface >... | reverse complement strand
GACCCTTCGTCAAAGGGTCGTGAAGACTTAAATGGTGCGGCGCATGCCCGGGGGTATGAATCACCTTCAGCCGCCGGCCCCCGCCAAGGTCGACCGAATCACCGTCCCGCAAAGGCACAACCTTTGCGGCCGGAATAGGGATAATCTCTCCGTACAGGTCCATCACCTTTTTCTCGCCGAACACTTTTTTGGTGCCGGCGATCAGCCTGCCCGGGTCGATTAAGTGCCGGGCCCCCGCTTCATGCACCATTATCCTGGCCGCAGGCAGTTCCCCGGCCAGAAAACCCGCTCCGCCGGCGTGATCCAGGTGAATATGGGAAACAATTAAATAATCGATGTCCTCCCGCCTGATACCCAGGCGGTCCAAACCTTCCAGCAGCATAGGCGCGGTATTTGTAGTCCCGGCCTCGAAGAGGGCATTCCTTTCACCTGTCAGAACGTACGCTGAAAAAAGATCCCTTATTCCCAGGCAGGGCAGCCCAATCATGCAGGTATACTTATTTACTGTCCGGGCATGAACTGATACATTGATTATTAACACCCCCCAGAAACGTTAACCGTTAAGAAGCAGCAGATATTTATGAAATTGCTGAATATAATGAATTTTTACTGAGCAATTTTTGTACCATTAAAATAAAAAACACGTAACCCGGGCAATGCCAGGGTATTCGATTGATTTTACGATAATTTGGTGTTGCACGAGTATTTCAGAATTGGTACACTGTTCTAAAGCAGAAATACCGTTGACACAACTACATTACTGAAGCCAACAGAGGGAGGCCTTGCCAATGCGCCCCAAGATCATAGTTATCGGCTACCCCATACTGCACAAGCTTGCCTTAAGTATTTCGAAAAAGTTAGAAATACTTCATGACATTGACATACAAACAGAACTATACGATCCGTTTTTGGACAATATTAACAATCCGGAATTTGTCAAAAAAGAACTGCCCAAGTTAACCTCCAGGTCTGTACTGGTGGCAGCGGACAGGTGCGCAACTTTTTTACAGGAAAATCACAATATTGCGGTGATACCTGTTAAATTTTCCGGCTATGCCCTTATGGAAGCGTTGAAAAAAGCGCAAAAATACCTTGATCATGACGATGACGAAGTGGTGCTGGTGAATTATTACAAGGAAATGGAAGAGGTTGAAGAATACAGGGATCTTCTGAAGGTTAAAGTCAGGCAGGTTGTCTTCAACAGTCATGAAGAGGCGGACGCCATATTCAGCGAATTAAAGAAGGCGGGGAAGAAAGTCGTCGTCGGGGGCAGCAATGCCTTTGATACCGCCAAAAGATACGGGATGAAAGGCATTTTTATGTATACCCGCACAGCGGTGGAAAAGGCCATGGTTCATGCGGCGGAAATACTCCAGGCGATCCGAAAAGAAAGCGAAAAAGCGGAACGGTTTAAAACCATTATTGAACTTGTGCACAGCGGCATTATCTGCACCGACAACAACTGGCAAATAACCACTTTCAACAACGCCGCCGAAAAAATTCTTAATATCGGCGCCGACAAAGCTTTCAACAATTTTATCAAGGATATCGTTCCTTCAATAAACTTGCCCCAGAAACCTCACCAACTGACCGCCCAAACAAATAAGCTTGTAAATACAGGACAAGTTAATATTATCATGGATGTCATGCCCATCCTGGTCAACGATAACTGTACCGGCGCCGTGTTTGCCATTCAGGACGCCGTTACAATTCAAAAAAGCGAACAGGAAATCAGGCAGCAACTGCACCAGAGAAGGCTGGTGGCGAATTACGCCTTTGCCAATATTGTGGGCGAGAGCCAGGCTATTCAGTTAGCCATCTCCAAAGCAAAATCTTTCGGCCAAACTGATTCCACCATCCTGATTAACGGAGAGACGGGAACCGGTAAAGAGCTTTTTGCCCAAAGCATTCACAATATCAGTCCGAGACGCAAAAAACCGTTCGTGGCCATCAATTGCGCCGCACTACCGGAATCATTGCTGGACAGTGAACTCTTCGGCTACGATCCAGGCGCCTTTACCGGCGCCCAGAAGGAAGGAAAGCCCGGGCTTTTTGAGCTTGCCCATAGCGGCACCATTTTTCTGGATGAAGTGGGAGAACTGACCCCCCCCATACAGGTCCGCTTGCTGCGCGTATTGCAGGAAAGAGAGGTAATGAGGGTGGGCGGACGGAAAATCATCCCGGTGGACGTAAGAATAATAGCCGCCACCAACCGGAACCTCTGGAATGAAGTTAAAGCCGGCAATTTCAGGCAAGACTTGTACTACAGGTTAAGTGTTCTCGAATTAAACATCCCCCCTCTCCGGGAACGTAAAGAGGACATACCGTCCTTGGCGAGAAGTATTCTCAGAAAATATATGTCAATAGTCGATAATTTTATAATTGAAAAAATTTTATCCCTGGCGAGAGAGTATCATTGGCCCGGTAATATCAGGGAACTGGAAAATATACTGGAGCGCTTTGCCGTACTTTCCAGAGGCAAGCCGAACAAAGAGGAAATTTTATGCAGTGTATTTTGGGATAGTGTTAAAAGTAAAAAGAATGATCTTCCGGAGTCTGACAACCCGTTGTCGACATTATCCGCGCTGCCGGTTATTGAACTGAGCAGTAAAATAAAAAAAATAGAATCCAACGAAATAAAACGGATCCTCGAGGAAGTTAACGGGAATAAAACTGCAGCAGCCCGTATTCTTGGGATATCCCGCTCCACCTTGTGGAGAAAACTAAAATAAGATAGGACGGTGGCTAAAGCATGTTTAAGCCCCAAGGCCTTGCTTAAGATGGGGAGAATGGGGATGGTTCCCCCCGCAGGCTGCAAACCTATTGGCCGACCTGCGATCCAGGCTGGAGTCCGGTTCGATTCCGACTTCTCCCCTCCAGATTGCAAACAAAATCTCTTCGGGAGGTTCTGTTCCGGCGGTTCTACTGATCGGCCTGCGCAGAATCGTTGAGATTTATATCTCCTTGTGGTAAAATACGCTAAAGGATGGCATTCCGCAAGGAAGCCTTACCCTTGAACAAAAGCAACGGGACCGGCAATTGCATAGCGTATCCGCTTGGATCCGGGACGGACCGAGACGGTGGGAGTTGATGGTTGAAAGCTTCAGGCCTTTCGGTTATACACCGGAAGGCTTTTTTAACGGGTGCCAGGAAGTCGAAAAAATTAAGAGCGGGGGAGTGTGGCAAGTGTCCAGACCCAAAATAGCAATTATAGGGGCGGGCAAGGTGGGAGGCGCAATAGCCATTTTGCTGAAGGAAAGGGGTTATACCGTTTCCGGGGTGGCCAGCCGCAGCTTTGACTCGGCTTTAATCCTCGGTTCCCGGGTGGGCGCCCCGGCTTACAGGAGCCCGGAGGACGCGGCCGGGGGCGCCGACATAGTGTTCATTACCACCCCGGACAGGGAAATAGCCGGTGTCAGCAAGCATATTTCGGACCTGGGCGCGGTAGGTCCCGGCCAGGTGGTGGCCCACACCAGCGGGGCTCACCCCTCGGGCCATCTGGAAGGAGTACGGGAAAGGGGCGCCCTGGCTGTCTCCATCCACCCCCTGCAGTCCTTTGCCGATGTCGAAACCGCCATAAAAAACCTGCCTGGGTCCTATTTCGCCCTGGAGGGGGATCAGGACGCCTTGCCTGCAGCCCAACAGGTAGTGGCCGATTTGGGGGGACGGGCCTTTGATATCAACGCCGAAGACAAGGCGCTATACCACGCCGCGGCATGCATCGCCTCCAACTACCTGGTTTCCCTGCTTCACCTGAGCACCGGACTATATGAAAAATTTGGGCTTTCCAGGAGAGAGGCGTTCCAGGCACTGCTTCCCCTGGTCCAGGGCACCATAAACAACATTGAGAGCGTGGGTCCGGTCCAGGCCCTCACCGGCCCCGTGGCCCGGGGCGATGTGTCCACTATCCGGGAACACCTGCCGGCCATGGCCGGTGCGGGCGGGGAGGAGAACCGCCTCTATCACATGTTGGGGCGGTATACGGTGCGCATCGCTATGGAAAAGGGAAGCATTGACAGTATACAGGCCGACAAACTCTTAAAACAATTCGGGAAGGTTTAATAAAAATGCTTTGAACTGTACTATTATTTAATTTAGGAACCCTCCTTGATGTCGCTACGGCGGAGAAAAAAGGCCCGATCCGCCAACCGGCGGGCGTATTGTCCGTCATGGCTGATCACCCGGATACCGGAAAGCCACAGGGCCTCAGAGGCCTGATCCATCTTGATCACCTCCTGCCGGCCGAACCGCGGTAAGGCGGTACAATTGCGAGGAATCAACCACTCTCCGGATAAATCACAGGCAATCCACCGCCTGGCGCCCGCGGAAAGCCCCGCCTCCACCAGGATGCCCGTTCCGGCGCCCACGTCCAGGACGGTCTTGCCCTTTACATCAGCAATGTCAATCAATTCCCGGATCTTTTCCGGAGGCACCGGGGGGGCCATGCCGTCCCAGTGGGGAGCCATGCAGTCAAAGACCCGCTCGCGCCCGGCGTCGAAATATTTTCCGGGATTACTCCCGGTAGCAGTAGTTTTATCCATCAGACACCTCCACCATTAAATAATTTAAGCCGTTTACCGTTAATTAAAGCATTTTAGCCACGCATACCCGGCACAACAATCCATTTCCTTCCGGCACGGCATTTCTTACCGCCACTACTTCCCCGCAACTGGAGCATTTTTTATATTCCAGGCTCTCATTTAACCGCGGGGGACGCAAAGAAACCTTTGACTTGGTGAACAAGCTTTCCTCCGGGATGTCCAAGATCTCCGACACGGCTTTATCTATCGCGCGGTGATACTCATCCGCTTCGGCAAAAGTCGCCTGGCCGGCCATAATCCTCTTTTCAATATCATGGGCACGGCTTATGTCGATAACGGGGTTAATCAGGGCCACCCGCAGGGCTTCCCAGGGTTCGGGACCACTACTAAACTGTTCAAAATAATAAACGTGCTTGCCCAAATCATAGGCGTAAAAACTCTGATTTCCCACGGTGCAGCCCGTCATGCACTGCAGGGCGTCTATGGCGGAGGACATGTTCTCTACCAGGATAAAAAAGCTGCGGTCGTTATCCCGGGTCAGTCCCAGTTCGTTCCGGGCGATTAGCCCCACGCGGTACCCCACCGCCAACTCGGGACAGAGGTGGTCGTGATAGTGAACTATATTCATTAAGGGCAAAGGAACAAATAAGCCAATGCCGCCCTCCCGGCTTATTGCTGACCAGGATCGGCTTCAGCATCTCATAGTGCCTGTCGAGCCACCGGAACCCCAGGGGGGTTTGCTGACGGTTGTCGAACTGAACCGTTACTTCCTCTTGAATAATGGTAACGTGATCTCGCTGTATTCTCGACATGATCTCCCTGATATCCACGGGCATCCCTCCCGGACAAGACTTCGTCACAGTTTCCAAGACCTTCGTGGTCAGGGTTTTCGCAATCATGTTCCCCGAAAAGACTAACGCCTAAGTTTCTTTTCGCGTTCCCCCGGAATTGATTACAAAAAAACAACAAACCATGATGCCTGATTCTTCCAACCGCAGAAGAATAACCTTCATGGTTAAATTTACGTTTTGTATATTTGCCTTGTTTTATTGTACCGGCAGCGGGTGTCACTCGAAATGGCTTCAGCCATTTCATATTTGTGTTAATATTGTTCTCTTATTAAGCACCGAAGAATCTTTTGTTATGTTTAGCAATAGAAAAGCAATAGTGAAAATGATGGCTCCTGATACAAAAGGAGCGGCATAGCCAAGTGTATCATAGAGTGTTCCTGCAGCCAAAGGCCCGATTATACTCATGGCACTCCCCAGAGCCATGGTTGTTCCTGATATGCTGCCCTGTTCATTCTGAGGCACTGTTTTGGAAATCATGGCAGTCAGCGTGGGCCAAAGGAATCCATTAAATACAGTACTAATCAAAATGACCGGGTACTGCATCCAAAATGCAGGCATCAAAAATGTTAGAATTAGCATTCCTGCCTGTGCAATCAAACTGATACCCACCAGTTTTTTTTCGCCTGTAATACTGACCATAGGGCCAACCAGGAAACCTTGAGCAACGGCATTGCCAACGCCTGAGACTGTCAGAAGAACAGCAAGAGAAGCCGGGGGGATGCTGTATCTATTTACTGCAAAGACCTGGAAAATCGAATTGTTGCCGGTAAATACAAACTGGAATAGAACATATATCATGAGCAATCCCCATAGATTAGGCTGACGGATATATTTTACAATGGGTGCTAATGGGTTGAAGTCTTTAATATGCATCACTGCATGAATGCGCTTTTCCACCGGCAGTGACTCCGGCAGGATGAAATAGCCTGCAATGAAGTTAACCAGGGAAAGGACTCCAGCCGCATGTGCAGGAGCTGAGAGACTGATCTGGCTTAATAATCCTCCTGCTGCCGGACCCAATATAAAACCGACTCCAAAAGCCGATCCCATAAGAGCAAAATACTTTGCGCGGTCCTTCTCCTCTGTCACATCGGCAATATAAGCATTGGCTACCGAGAAATTTCCTCCGGTAATACCGTCAATCAGCCTTGAAAGAAATAACACCCACAAAGCACCGCCGATTCCAAACATGAAATAGCCGATTGCCGAACCAAATATACAGATAAGCAGTACAGGGCGCCTGCCGTAGCGGTCCGAAAGCAGCCCCAATACCGGTGCAGCCAGAAACTGAGCGGCGGCGTATATGACACTGAGCATTGCCACCGCAAGAGCGCTTGTGCTGTAAGCACGGACAATATATGGGCTTATTGGCATAAGAATGGAAAGACCTATAACATCCATCAATACCACACTGAATATGAAAATGTTTATTTTTTTATTCATAGCTGCTATATCTCCCTTAACATGAAAGCTACAATGCCGATTAAAGATATCAAACATTGACACAGTTTAAGGATCATTGGGTTTGTTAAGGCCTACAAGCTCTTGTAAGTAGCGCACTAGCTCGGCATTCAAATCACTGCGTCGTAGACCGTATTCAATATTAGCCTTAATAAAACCAAGTTTGTCTCCTACATCATACCGGCGTCCTTCAAATTCATAAGCGATAATTTCTTGAACTTTGTTAAGCTCACGCAAACCATCCGTGAGTTGTATTTCTCCACTTTTACCGGGAGGAAGGCTTTGTAAAATACCAAAAATCTCCGGTTTTAATATATACCGACCCATAATAGCCATACGTTTAGCAGGAGCATCTTCTGGGCCAGGCTTTTCCATTAGATCCTGAACCTGATAAATACGCTTACCTGTTTTTTTACCGTCAATAATGCCATATTTATGAGTATCTTCCAAAGGAACCTCTTGGACACCCACAACGTTAGCGCCATATCGTTCATAAATATTCATCATTTGCTTTAAACATGGTACGTCAGCATGAATAACATCATCCCCAAGCAGCACGGCAAATGGCTCATTTCCAATAAGCTGACGGGCACAATAAATGGCATGACCTAATCCTTTGGTTTCCATCTGACGGACAAAATAAATATCCGCCATCCGTGAAATATTTTGGACCATAGATAAAAGTTCTTTCTTCTTACTCTTTTTTAATAACATCTCCAGTTCAAGCGAACGGTCAAAGTGGTCTTCTATAGCTCGTTTACTGCGGCCGGTAATAATGATAATTTGTTCAATTCCTGACTTGACAACTTCTTCGACAATAAATTGAATCGTTGGTTTATCTACGATTGGCAGCATTTCTTTTGTTTGAGCTTTTGTTGCCGGCAAGAAGCGTGTTCCAAGCCCTGCTGCCGGAATAACTGCTTTTTTAACTTTATCCATATATTCCATCCAGTCTGAGGCTAATGTTTACCGTAGGGATTTTCCCGAAGGACAGCCTTTTTCTTTTTTGCCAGACGTTCAAGTAACAGTGCCGCCTCGGTCGGACTGTCATGAGAAGCAAAATCCAACTGGATAAACTTTGCTTTCTGACGATAAGACGGCTCATGCAATACCCTTAAAACAGCTTGCTTTAATTGAGAGGGGCTTGGAGAACCTGTCCTGAGGTCTATTCCTGCACCAGCGTAGGCTATACGGGAGCACACTTCAGGCTTATCTTCACTTGCTCCTGCCGCTACAAGAGGAACCCCATGGGATAAAGCAACCTTGACGCCGTTATATCCGCCGTTGGTCACCATAACATCAACATACGGCAGTAAAATCGAATGTGGGATCATCTGCTCCACACGGACATTGTCAGGCAAAGCGCCTAATTGTTCAGGATTTGGGGTAGTGACTACAACAAGTACATTCTCGTCAGCCATGGCTTCAATTGTTGGAAGGACCAGTTCTTTGATATCTGTTGCCACTGTTCCCTGTGTGACATGAACGACTGGTTTGCCTAATTGCAGTTCATTCCACCATTTCGGTGGTGTAAAGTCCGTCGGCATAGGCGGCAGCATGGGACCCACAAAATGCAGCTGCCGTGGAATATTGCGGTAAGGAAACTCGAACGAGGGTGTTGTTCCGTGCAAGTGCAGAAAAGGCGACATGAGGCAGTCAAATGCCGTTTTCCCCTTTGGAAGCGCCGGAAGCCCGACATTTTTCAGATCTGTGTTGAATCTTGCGGTAACACCTTTTAATATCACATGATTGGACAGCCAATTGACCATTCGATTATTGAATCTGCCCAAAGATGTAGTCGCAGGAGGTTTCCCAGAACCATACATCGGGCTGTCCTCTGTTCTTAAGGGATTTATTCCTACAGTCGCCCAAACAGGACCTCCTTTTTCATGCAAAAGATATGCACCCAGGCTGCACATATCTACTAATAAAGCATCAGCAGGAAAGCCCTTAAGTATTTTTTGATAGTCCTTCAATTGACCAAGCATTGGTTCGACAAAAAGGCTTATCATAGCTTCATTGGCGGCGGCAAGGCCTTTTTTCTGCTGGGCCGCTTTCATCGTTTCAACTATATCCTTGGTATGTTCCATAAGTACAAACTGTGCACCTGTGGCTTTTATCTTTGTCTCTACTTCCAGACCTGAATGCCACAATACTTGGTGCCCTCTTTCAACAAGTTTTTTTGCGGTTAGTAAAATCGGATTCACATGTCCAACTGCGGGCATTGTACTGATTAAGAACTTGGGCATAAAACATCCTCCTTTAATTTTTTTATATATTGCTTGTAATTCCACAAATTTCTTTTATTTTACTGAAATATCACTAAACTGCACCTTTTATTCTTCTGAGACGGTATCAAGTAATGAATATTTTTAGCACTATCAATTACTATGCTCCTATCATTTTTCTGTTTTATTTCTATCCTGTATGTGATATAATAAATGGAAGCACAACTCTAACAATGTTAGTTTATCATCTAACGCAGTTAGAGTCAATACCTTTTTTAGCAGGAGAATAAAAGATGAATGTATCACAAGAAACTATCATTGACATGTCATTAAAGATATTAAACGAAAATGGGATCGAAGGACTTACTATGCGCGAACTTGCAAAAGAGCTTAATATAAAAGCATCATCTCTTTATTGGCATATAAAGAATAAGGATGAATTATTGGGATTAATTGCAGAGCACATATCTACACGACTATCTTTAAATGAATCACTGGGTGATGCAAGATCGGAACTAATAAGCATATTTTCATCCTATCGTGTAAATCTTCTGGAAATACGGGATTCAGTAGAAATTTTTAGATATGCTCCGCCTGTAACACCGGCTAGAATCGCTCTTATTAAGGCAGTATTTAATAAACTTGAAAGTATCGGTGTTGTGAAAGAAAAACTTATACAAGTTGCAAACTTAATGAATAATTATGTGCTTTCATTTGTGGCTGACGAGCTTCAAGCTAAAAATGCTCTTAATGCTGGAGTAATTACATTTTGCGGTTATCCATATGATTATGATTATGACAAGCAATTTAAATACGGACTGGCTATTATTCTAAACGGTGTTGAAAGTATGTGTAAATAAAGTTTTCTAGCTTCTGGAAAGCATCAGGCCGGTTTTTGGGCCTGATGCTTTTTTCTATTCTACAGGGATTTATCCGGGGTTTGTCTGGATAACTTGATATTTAACGGTATGATTTTTATTTACTCCGACGAAAAAATCTGTAACATATTACCTTGACACGCATAGTAATGTATAATACATTATATTGTGGGTGGTGAAAATATATGGCATCCACAATTTCGACTGACCTAATCCGTGGCCATACCGATACGATTATTCTCAATGTACTACGGCAAGGCGACAGCTATGGGTATGAGATTTACAAACAGGTTATTGAGCTAAGCGGCGCACAGTATGAATTAAAGGAAGCAACTTTGTATACTGCTTTTCGCCGGTTGGAACAAGAAGGCTGCATCCTCTCCTATTGGGGAAATGAAACCCAGGGCGGCAGGCGTAAGTATTACCGCCTGACCGATAAAGGCCGGGAACTGTACGAACAGAACAGAAAAGACTGGAGCTTTGCCAAAGAAATTTTAGACAAATTAATTACAAACCAAATAATTAAGGGAGGTTTTGACGGTGTTGAAGAATGAAAATCGTCTGAATAATAAAGTGAAGCCCTATCTCGACCATCTGTTTTCCGGAGTAGGGGCAAGTCAACAGTTGTTTGACTTAAAGGAAGAGATTGCCACCAATCTCAAAGAAAAAACCGCAGATTATCAATCCCGAGGCATGGATGAGGAACAGGCTTTTAAAGAGGCTGTGATTTCGATGGGGGATTTGAGCGGACTTGTAGCTGATATGCGCCAGTTTGGACAGGATAAGGCTAGGCAAGTGGTTTACTCTACTATGGCGGCACGTGTTTCAACGGCTGGAATTATTGCCGGAGTGTTGTTGATCTTATTTGGGATATTGGCGGTTGCCATGTTGTACTATATGAGATTGCCTGGAGAAGCGGTTACAGGCACCGGGATATTTATTGTTGCCGGAGGAGCGTTAATAACTTACAGTATATTGACAAGAGAGACCCGTCAAAGATATGCAATGAATAAGATGCGTGCTGTACTCTACGCTTTGTCAGCAGGACTGATACTTTTCGGCATGTATACAGCGATCGTCACACGTTTCTCTACCGGTGAAGTTTATATTGCCATTGCCTCTTTAATGGTGTTCTTTTTAGCAGGGATCGGGTTGTTTTTATTTCTTATCCTTACCGGAACTGACAGGCGTAAGAATCAAACACAGAAGTGAGAAATCCGTACAGATCAGGGCCAGCCTGATCTGATCATTCTGGGCGAAGACGAACTCCCGGTAAACCACGTCGCTGCATTTATTCAGGATGGCTTTAATCTGCTTGAGGTTGGTTTCCAGGTCCGGGCTTAAAACCCGTTCCTTCCAGGTCGCACCTGAAAGGCCGCCGTCTTCAAGCTGGTTCGCCGGGTGTTTGCCTTGGCCTTTACCTTTGCCCCGGCCCGCTAACGCGGCTTTGAGCGGTTAATCAAGCTGGCCATTTACGCACCTGCTCCATCTCTATGCTGCTATCGGTATTATGAACATGCAATGCCATATTATACTTTAAATTAATAGTAGTTACAGTTATATACTGTTATAATCTCATCTTTGACAGTTGATAAAAGCCAAAAGCTTTGAAACTCTTTTAAATAGAGCGTTCAAAGCTTTTTTGTCTATTCGTGAAAGTGAGTAATTTATCTACGACTTTGTCAATCTAAAAATTTTTTTCATCTGGCTCGAACTGACAATCTGGTAATCTGTGCGGAACCCGGCCGCTTCATGTAAATCATCCGTGAAGTCGGTACCACCTTTCTGATGGTCGGGATACTTACGGCTCCGACGGAGATTCAATACTTCGGCAAAAAGTTTACCATCCTGCGGAATGTTCTCAGTCTGGCGGCAGCCCTCGGGATAGCTGTTGTTATGGGGGTGGCGCTGCAGTGAAAGGACATTTTAAAAGTACTTTCTTTTCATTCTTATCATATTCATTGACTTGATGCTCCGCTGGAAGGTGCCTGCTGCAGGGAATACCGCCGTCAGCAGTTCTATTGACTACCTTGTGGAAATGCTCCTGTTCATCCCCCCTATTTTTGTCCTGGTGGGGTTATTGGACATCTCGGTACCCCGAAAGATTGTGGAAAAGCACGTCGGCCCTGATTCGGGCGCCAGGGGAGTGGTCATATCTATTCTGGTGGCCACCGCCGCAGCCGGCCCACTTTACGCAGGGTTTCCGGTGGCCGACGCACTGCTGAAAAAGGGCTGCCGCCTGGCCAATGCCGTTATCTTTCTTGGAACATGGGTAACTATAAAAATTCCCATGCTGATGATGGAAATCAAATTCATGGGCCTGTCCTTTGCACTTACCCGTCTGATCCTTACAGTACCGGTTATAATACTTATTGGTTACCTGGTTGAAAAGATAGTGGAAACGGGAAAGAAGAATTCAGGCAAGGCAAAGTCGGTATAATAAGACTGTAGGATTAGTACATTATGAATCTTGAGGAATTCGATGCATTCTCTTCAGTAATCTGTGAATATACCAAACCTGCACTGTCAATATATCTTTTACGAACCGTTCCAACTGAACAGGTTTTTCTATAGATCATCTCCGCAATAATCCGCCTCCCTATTTTCGGTATCATCAGGTAGAAAACATTCCTTGAAGGAGACGAGAGCACTCAGGTCCGCTAAACGCACCCTCTCCTGGGAACTCTTGGAAATGAACCCGGCTTTATCTGTATACCGCTCCCCCATTCCCTTGTGGGAAATCCTTTGATCGTGCTATCCATTGAAACTATGAGCTCAAGAAATAAAATAGCTCCTACCAAAAACCTATAGTTTTATGGTAGGAGCTATCAGATTTTCAGCATTAGGCGAGCCCAATCGCCAGACATCCTTAATAAAATAGTATTAATCGTTTAAGATGTCAATTATAAACTTAATTGTTTTTTATTTTACGTCTATATACACGCTATATAAAACGACAAAGCCCTTTATCCGCTGAATTGAAAAGGGATTGCCCAACATTTTGTAATTTAGATTACTGCTTACTCTATTGTATATCGATTTCCTCTTTAATTTTTTTCTTTACCTCCTCCGTAAATCGAAAGCTATTTTGCTCCAATTTACAGAAAACATCATCGAGATTGGAAATTAACCCCTTCTTAACAGCAAGTCCCAAAACGCCTACAGTACCCATGATTCTGATTTCAGAATTTCTGGCCACCCTCCGGGCTTTCTTCTCGTCAAGCAACAGGTAATCCGCCCCCATTTCCTTTGCCAGGACAACGGCCTCGGCTTCCCCGCGGTCAAGGTCCACTTGAAGCATGGAAACAGCGAGGCGATTTTGAACTTCCATCCTTATAATCCATGAGGCGCTGGCAACCTCCTTCACGCCCGGCCTCCC
>Ga0209347_1004901_pt1 | contig 13340 bp, 9 predicted proteins | sample AutmiccommuBRH23_FD_187382 | JGI IMG/M metagenome (GOLD analysis project Ga0209347, IMG submission 187382) | Deep subsurface microbial communities from Mt. Terri, Switzerland - Autotrophic microbial communities BRH/23 (SPAdes) (version 2) | ecosystem: Environmental > Aquatic > Deep subsurface >... | reverse complement strand
ATGGTTGCGCCGTTCCTGACGCCGACTGAGAATTTGAAGCCCTATAAGCGGACGAAGCTCGGCGAGCACCAGGGCGCTTACTACGTGCGCCTGTCGGTCTATGATCGCCCCGGTGCCATCGCGTCGATCGCCAAGCGCATGGGGGACCGCGACGTCTCCATAGAGAGCATCGTGCAGCGGCGCCCGCGCTCGCTGGCGCCCGGAATGGGCGCGGGGCGGGCGCCGGGTGCGCCGGCACTCGTCGTGATGATTACGCATGAGACGACCGAGGAGGCCATGCGCCTTGCGGTCGACGCCATCGAGCAGGATGGCAAGGTTTCGGAGCGCCCGCAGGTGATCCGTATCGAGAAGCTCACCGGGGACGGCCGGAGTTAAGTCGGAGGGAAGTCCATGGCAGGAGAAAGCGTCAAGCCCGGCCTGGAGCGCGTGTTGGTGCTCGAGGTGGCGCGCGTCACCGAAGCCGCCGCCATCGCCGCTGCGCGCTTGCGCGGGCGGGGAGCGGAGAAGGCCGCCGACAAGGCGGCCGTCGATGCGATGCGCTCCGAGCTCGCCAAGCTCAACATTCGCGGCACCGTCGTCATCGGCGAAGGCGAGATGGACGAGGCGCCGATGCTCTACATCGGCGAGGAGGTCGGCTCGGGCGAGGGGCCCGAGGTCGACATCGCCGTCGATCCGCTCGAGGGCACGACGATGTGCGCCAAGACGGCGCCGAATGCGCTGGCCGTTCTGGCGATCGCAGAGCGTGGCGGCCTGCTGCACGCCCCCGACATGTACATGAACAAGATCGCGATCGGCCCCGGATATGCGCCGGGGCTCGTCGATCTCGATGCCTCGCCGGCCGAAAACCTGAAGGCACTCGCGGACGCCAAGGGCGTGCCGATCTCCGAGATCACCGCCTGCATCCTCGATCGTGCGCGCCACGCCGAGCTTATCGCTGCCGTGCGTGAGGCCGGCGCAGCCGTGCAGCTCATTCCCGACGGCGACATCGCCGGCGTGATCTGGACCACCGATCCCGAAGAGACCGGCATCGACATCTATCTGGGGTCGGGCGGCGCCCCCGAAGGCGTGCTGGCCGCGGCCGCGCTGCGCTGCATCGGCGGCCAGATGCAGGGCCGGCTCTTGCCTGCCGACGACGAGCAGCGCCAGCGCGTCAAGAAGATGGGCATCGAGGACGTGAACCGGAAGTTCACGATGGAAGAGATGGCGTCGGCCGACGTGATCTTCTCAGCGACCGGCGTGACCGACGGCTCGTTGCTCGACGGCGTGCGCTTCCGCGGCGACTTCGCCGAGACCGAGACCGTGGTGATGCGCTCGCGCACGGGCACGGTGCGGCGCGTCAAGACGACGTTCCGCGATATCGGCACGCGCTTCATCGGCTGACGCGCGCTCACTCCGTAGCGGCGTAGCGTGTCGCCAGCGGACCGCTCGGATCGAGCAGGTTTGCGACGGTCGCGAATGCCTCGACGATCTTGATGCGCTCGGCCTCGGGCAGCCCGGCAAAGCTTTCACCGAATGCCCAGTCGAACAGCGGCGGCGCGCTGTGCAGCATACGCGCGCCGGTCTTCGTGAGCTGCGTGTGCACGATGCGCCGGTCTGCCAAGCTGCGCGCGCGTGTGACGAGCCCGCGACTTTCCAGATTGTCGAGAATGGTGACGACCGTCGCCGGGCTGAGATCGGCCTGCTTCGACAGCGCCGCCGTCGTGACCTGGCCCAGCTCCTCCACAGCCTGCAGCACCACGATCTGAGGAATGGTGAGGCCCGTCTCGCGCGCCACCTTCTTCGAGCGCACGTCGATCGCGCGCAGGATGCGGCGGATCGATTTGATCACTTTGGCTGCGTCTTTGGCTGGTGGAACGGGACGCTGGCTCAAGGCATTTCCTCCGTGGTCGGGCCGGCTCCGCAATGATTACACCTCACACGATTTGACTTCAAATGATTATAGCTCTAACTAATGGCGGGACATCTAAAGGTTGCGCTTAAGTTTTTGCGGCGCACAATTGGGTGTGCCCGCCTTATCCGAAACAGCTCAGGGAACGTACGATCTGGCATGTGTGGAATAGCCGGAGAGATCCGATTCGACGGTAGCTTTGCAGATGCGGCCATCGTGTCGCGCATGATGACGTGCCTGGCCCCGCGTGGCCCCGATGGTAGTGGCGTGTTCGCGCAAGGGCCGGTCGCCCTGGGACATCGTCGGCTCAAGATCATCGATCTGTCGAACCACGCCTCCCAGCCCATGGTCGATTCGGAGCTGGGACTGGCCCTAGTCTTCAACGGCTGCATCTATAACTATCCCGAGCTGCGCGCCGAGCTGGAGGCCAAGGGCTATCGCTTCTTCTCGCACGGCGACACGGAGGTGATCCTCAAGGCCTACCATGCCTGGGGCGATGCCTGCGTCGAACGCTTCCACGGCATGTTCGCCTTCGCCATTGTCGAGCGCGACAGCGGCGTCGTGACGTTCGCGCGCGACCGGTTCGGCATCAAGCCGTTCTACTATTCGCAAACCGGCAAGTGTCTGCGCTTTGCCTCCTCGCTGCCGGCGCTTCTGAAGGCCGGCGACGTCGACACCTCGATCGATCGCGAGGCCCTGCACAACTACATGACGTTCCACGCGGTGGTGCCGCCGCCGCGCACGATCCTCAAGGGCGTGCGCAAGCTGCCGCCGGCAACGGTGCGCCGCTTCGCCCCCGACGGCTCGCATCGCGATCGCGTTTACTGGGCGCCGCCGTATGAGCGCAATCGCGGCGACAGCGCGGTGACGCGCGAGGAATGGCGCGACAGAGTTTTGGAAGCTTTGCGCGTGGCGGTGCGCCGGCGCATGGTGGCCGACGTGCCCGTGGGCGTGCTGCTTTCGGGTGGCGTCGATTCCAGCGTCATCGTCGGCCTGCTGGCCGAGGAAGGCCAGAAAGGCCTGATGACGTTCTCGATCGGCTTTGAGGAAGCCAACAACGAAAAGGGCGACGAGTTCGTCTATTCGGATCTGATCGCGAAGACGTTCGAGACCGATCACCACAAGATCTTCGTGCCATCGTCGGACTTGATCGGCGCGCTGCCCGATACCATCCGCGCCATGTCGGAGCCGATGGTCTCATATGACAACATCGGCTTCTTCCTGCTGAGCCGCGAGGTGGCCAAGCACATCAAGGTGGTGCAGTCGGGCCAGGGCGCCGACGAGGTGTTCGGCGGCTATCACTGGTATCCCCCCCTCGCCAATACCAACGATGTCGTCGGCGACTATGCGAAAGTGTTCTTCGATCGCAGCCACGATGTGCTCGCCACCCAGCTCGGCGACGACTGGATGCCGCCCACCGACATCAGCCGCGAGATCGTCGGCGAGCATCTGCTGCGTGAGGGCGCGGCGACACCTGTCGACCGGGCGCTGCGTCTGGATTCGCAGATCATGCTCGTCGATGACCCGGTCAAGCGCGTCGACAACATGACGATGGCGTGGGGCCTTGAAGCCCGCGTGCCCTTCCTCGATCACGAGCTGGTCGAGCTCGCCGCGACCATCCCGCCGGACTTCAAGCTCGCCGATCACGGCAAAGGTGTCTTGAAGGATGCCGCGCGGCTGGTGGTGCCGAACGAGGTGATCGACCGCAAGAAGGGCTATTTCCCTGTGCCGCAGCTCAAGTACATCGCGGGCCCGTATCTGGAGCTCGTTCAGGATGCGCTGGGCTCGCAGGCCGCCCGCGAGCGCGGAATCTTCCGTCAGGGCTACTTGGACAAACTGTTTGCCGATCCTTCGGCGTATATTACGCCGCTACGCGGATCAGAGCTTTGGCAGGTCGCATTGCTCGAGATGTGGCTCCAGTCTCACGGAGTTTGAGGTCCACCATGGCTGAGGGCAAAGACGGCGAGACCAGCTCGCAACGCCAAGTCCCGCAACGCGGGCGCGATCAACGCAAGCGCGAGGCCTCGCATCGTCTGAAGCGCATGCGCGAGCAGGGGCTGAAGCCGCCGATCACCGGTCCGGGCAACAGCCAGGAGACGGCGCCGACGAACGTGACGATCGATTGCGGCTGGGGGCGCTTGATCTTCGGCCAGACGTTCAAGGATCCCGAGAAGGTCATCGCAGCGCTGCAGGAGGAATTGCCGGAGCGGCGCGATATCGCCGTGTACATTCGCAATCCCCACGTGGTGCTCGCCAATGCGCCGCAGGACGTCTTCCTCGACCCTTCGCACACCTTCCGGCTCGATCTGGGCACCTATCGCGCGTCCTCGCGACCGCCGAAGGGTTTCTTCATCCGCAGGCTCACGTCCCAGTCGGACGCGGAGGCCATCAACCGCATCTATGCTGCGCGTGGCATGGTGACGGTGCCGCCGGAATTTTTCTGGGCCAAGCGCGATGCGCGCGCTATCTGCTATTTCGTGGCCGAGGACGAAGCGACGGGCGATGTCCTCGGGACGGTTACGGGCGTCGATCATAATCGCGCCTTCGACGATCCCGAGCGCGGCTCCTCGCTGTGGTGTCTCGCCGTCGATCCCCAGACGCGCCAGCCCGGCGTCGGCGAGGCTCTGGTGCGGCGCCTGATCGAGTACTTCGCCGCGCGCGGCGCCTCCTATCTCGATCTCTCCGTGCTGCACGACAACGAGCAGGCGATCTCACTCTACGAAAAGCTCGGCTTCGAGCGCGTGCCGTTCTTCTCGGTGAAGCGCAAGAACCCGATCAACGAGACCCTGTTCACCGGCCACGAGATCGACGCTGCGCTCAACCCGTATGCCAAGATCATCGTCCGTGAGGCGCGCCGGCGCGGCATCCACGTCGAGGTGACGGACGCGGAGGGCGGCTTTTTTCGGCTGACCTACGGTGGGCGCTCCATCCGCTGCCGCGAGAGCCTGTCGGAGCTGACGTCGGCGGTGTCGATGTCGATGTGCGACGACAAGGCGGTCACCCGGCGCATCGTCAACGAAGCGGGCGTGCGCGTGCCCGAGCAGATTGTCTCGACGGCGCCGGCAGCAGAGATCGAGACATTCTTGAAGCGGCACGGGCGCGTTGTGGTGAAGCCCGCACGCGGCGAGCAGGGCCGCGGCATCGCCGTCGGACTTACGAAGATGGCGGAGATCGAGGCAGCCGTCACCGAGGCACGCAAGATTTCGGACGTGGTGCTCATCGAGGAGTTCGTCGAGGGCAAGGACCTGCGCCTCGTCGTCATCAACTACCGGCTGGTGGCAGCGGCCGTGCGCCGCCCCGCGTTCGTGGTCGGTGACGGTCAGAAGACCATTCGCTCGCTGATTGAGAAGCAGAGCCGGCGCCGGTCTGCCGGAACGGGTGGCGAATCCAAGATCCCGATGGACGCGGAGACCGAGCGGACCATTCGCCAGGCGGGCTTCGATTACGACACCATCCTGCCGGAGAACGAGGAGCTGCAGGTGCGGCGCACCGCCAACCTGCACACCGGCGGCACGCTTCACGATGTGACCGGCTCCGTCCACAACGGACTGGTAGAGGCGAGCATCAAGGCCGCACGCGCCATCGAGATCCCGGTCGTGGGCATCGACCTGATGGTTAAGTCGCCGTGCTTCCCCGATTATCACTTCATCGAGGCCAACGAGCGCCCCGGCCTTGCCAATCACGAGCCGCAGCCGACGGCGGAACGTTTCGTCGACCTGCTATTCCCCCTATCGATCCCGGCTGCTATGCGTCAGGTCGCGGCCGAGTCCGCAGAGGTGAAGGGCTGAAGGATGACGACACGACTGGCGATCGACGCAGACTATCTGCTGAACACGCTGAAGCGCCTGCTCGAGATACCAAGCCCGACCGGCTACACCGATCCCATCGTCAGCTTCGTCACCGCGGAGCTGGAGCGCCTCGGCCAGACGGTCGAGCTGACGCGGCGCGGAGCAATCCGTGCCATTCGTCCCGGCAAGGAGCGCTGCCGTGGTGCGCGCGCCATCGTCTCGCACGTCGACACCATTGGTGCGCAGGTCAAGGCGCTCAAGGACAACGGCCGCGCGGGCCTCGTTCCCGTCGGGCATTGGTCGGCGCGCTTTGCCGAGGGCGCACGCGCGACGGTCTTCGCCGAGAAGGGCTCCTATCGTGGGACGATCCTGCCGCTGAAGGCTTCGGGCCATACGTTCAACGAGGAGGTGGATTCGCTGCCCTTCGGCTGGGAGTACGTCGAGCTGCGCATCGATGCCTTGGCGCGTGACAAGGCCGATTTGCAGCGGCTTGGCATTGATATCGGCGACATTGTCGCCATTGACCCGCAGCCGGAGTTTCTGGAAAACGGCTTCATCGTCTCGCGCCACCTCGACAACAAGGCCGGCGTGGCCCTGACGCTCGCCGCGCTCAAGGCGCTTGAGGATGAGAACGCCGTGACGCCCGTGGACATCCACTGGCTGTTCACCATCGCCGAGGAGGTCGGCGTCGGCGCATCCTCCATCATCACCAACGATGTCGTCTCCATCATTACCGTAGACAACGGCACGACAGCGCCGGGGCAGAACTCGGATGAGTTCGGTGTGACGATTGCCATGGCCGATCAGACCGGGCCGTTCGACTATCACCTGACGAAGAAGCTCGTGGAGCTGTGCCGCGCCAACGAAATCCGCTACCAGAAGGATATCTTCCGCCATTACCGCTGCGATTCAGCCAGCGCGATCGAGGCCGGCGCCGATGTACGTACGGCGCTCATCGCCTTCGGCGTCGATGCCTCGCACGGCTATGAGCGCATCCACATGCACGCGCTGCGCTCGCTGGCCGAGCTCATCACGTCGTATGTGGTGAGCGCGGTCGCGATCAAGCGCGACTTCCAGGAAACGGCCGACAAGACCGGCTTCACGCACCAGTCGACGCGCAAGGCCAAGCAGCGGCTCTCGCCGGAAGACGATGGCGAACTGATGAAGGGGCCGGCACCGGTGCCACAGCGCTAGCTTTGGACCAGGCCGGCGACACTCATATACCTCAACGTGACGCGCTACCAAGTGACAACCGGCGGCTAGTGGACGGAACAGGTGTAGATCTTGCCCTTTATCGGTCGGCTGCCGGCATTGGACGTACCCGAGGGGCAGATGCAATCTCCGTCCGCCGGTGAGTCGACGTTCCCACGCGAATTCACTTTGCAAGTGGGCGTCGTCTGCGTGATCTTTGGAAACACCGGCAGATAGGTGTCGGGGTCGTCCATGCGGTGACGATCGATGAGCGACTTGCCCGGATCGTCGCTGAAGTAGGCTTTGATGCCGCCGGTGACGCGTGTGTAGTCGTCGTTGCCGAAGTCGCTCTTGGCGAACAGCGAGATCGGAAATCCGCTTTCGCGCAACAGGTACTCGGCACCGGCCGCGCCGAGGCTGACGTCGTCGACGTAGCGGTAGCCGCCGTAGACCTTGAAGTCGTCGGTGATGTAGTAAGCGACGTCGGCCTGGGCGAAGAAACCGGAGTTGCTGGACATGTCCAGCGGCACGCCGTTGATGGTGGAGGGCAGGCTTATGTCCTCGTAGCCTGCCAATCCCGAGAATGAGAAGCGATTGACGTAGAGCTCGCCTTCGCCTGCGATGCGCCAGATATCGATGGAATCCCAGGTATAGACGCCACCGAATACGCCGAGCAGGTAGCTCTCGGGATTGCGGGCGAAGAGGTGAAGGCCGCCGCCACCCATGATCTCGTCATCGATGACGCCAACCGCGCCTTCGGCCTGGGCGCCGAAGCGATGACCAAGCGGCAGCGCAAAGCTGCCGACGGCAATTCCGGCTCCGTCGTCATCATAGGCTCCGCCCTCGAGGCTGAGCTTGCCGTTGGGACCAGAGACTGCAGGCAGGTCATCGGCGGTTGCGCGGGATGGCAGGACTGCAAATGAAATAAGTGCGATTAGCAATGGCGCGGCTAGGGCGCGGGCGTGCAGCATCATTAGGTGCTCCGTCGTTGAAGACCACCGTCAAGGCGACACAAGTCACAAGCAATCGATGTAGCGAGAGTGCGTAGAAGTAACGGAAATGAGTAGAACGCTGTTCGGTGAACCTCGTTCGCAGATTCTCGAGCTGTGGAAAAGTGGGAGAATATGGACCGCACATGCTTGCCAGATGCAGCGTGGCCCGCCTGTACAGCGGATTGAATTTTGAAATCGTAAGTGCCGGCGAGTCGAGTCGCTGCGAAGCGTCAGCGCCGGTAGCCGCGCATGCGTTGCAACAAATCCGCAAGCGGGTAGTAGGTCCAGGCGCGCGTGACGAGATCGCGGTGCGTGACCTTGGTGGTCGAGCCGGTGGCGCCGGGGAAGATGGTGACGCTGCCGGGCTCCAGGCGCGACTCGAGCTCTGTGTCGATATCGACGGAGAGGTCGGCGAGGACCTGCTCCAGCTTGGCGTTCTTCGCCTCCGTCGAGCCCAGATAGGTGCTGACGAAGAAGGCGGAGCGGTCAGCGGAAATCCATGAGGCGAATTTGTCGAGATCGCCGTAGAGCGCATCCAGCAGCACGACGCCGCGGACGCGCTTGATGAGACCGCCGCGCGTGGCGCTCCAGGCGGCTGCTTTGTAGCCGCCCGAGTAGGCGACGATGACGATGGGCATGCTGGCGAACGTGCGCGCGGTGTTGAGGTCGCCGTGCAGCTCGGCGAGCGCCTGTGCCGCCTCGCCGATGAAGCGGCCGAACGCGCCCGGCTCGGAGAACTTGCCGACGCTGGAATCGGAAGCATCGAAGGCGAGCTGCGGCGCGACGAGGACGGCGTTGACGCCGGACGCTGTGATCTGCGCGGGCACGCGCTGGCGGCGCAGCACGTCGCGCGTGAGCGTGGCGCCGTGACCATGGAAGAAGACGATCATCACCGAGGGCTTCTTCGGGTCGAAGCCTTTGGGGATGTGCAGGAGCACACGGTTGTCGGAGTAGGTCTCGTCTTCCCAGTAGAGACGTCCGAACGGCGTGCGGTGTCCGAGGCGGCCATCCTCATTGACGTTGAGAAAGGGCTCGTCCGTGCCGGCGATGTTGCCGTGATAGGGGAAGGGAGCCGTCCAGAAGGGGACGAGCGCGGTCAGATCTTTGCGGACGGGTGCGGCGCGCGAATGGACCTGCTGCGGGGCCGGCGGCCGGATGACCGCACTCCAGCCGTTGCCGGCCTCGGCTGCGCCCAGAAACTGGGCGAGCAGGCACGTCAGTCCGGCTGCCAAATACGCGGCTGATACGGTTCGCAAGGGCTGCATTCCCCCTCCGGAGTTCGATAAAGTTTGACCTATCGGCCTTACTTTTGAACCAACAAGGATGCCGCGGGGCCCTAAGCCGCAGCACATAATTAACCATGGCACCTACATTTTCCGGCTTTGGCCGCCCCGCTGTGTCGTGGCAACGGGCGTAGATGCAAATCGGCAACGTGGCCAAGGCAATTCAGGTGAGCGTCCGGCGAACACTGATTGCCGGGGATAAGGGTGTCCCGTACGTTCGATAGCCGTACGATTCCTCATCGCGCGGGCATTTTCATGGCAATCGCAGGCACGGTCGGCGCCCCTTCGAACAAGGAGCGCGCGATGGACTTGCGGACAGTCTCGACCGTTACCGCAACGGCGCTCGCTGTCGCCGACATGATCGGTGTCGGCGTTTTCACCAGCCTCGGCTTCCAGGTTCAGTCGATCCCGTCGGCTTTTTCCGTTTTGATGCTGTGGGTTGTCGGCGGCATTGCCGCCCTGTGCGGCGCGCTCTCCTATGCGGAGCTGGCAGCCGCGCTGCCGCGCTCGGGCGGTGAATACAACTTTCTCTCGCGCATCTACGGACAGGCCGTGGGCTTCATCGCCGGCTGGGTCTCGGCAACGGTCGGTTTTGCCGCGCCGGTCGCGCTCGCAGCCATGGCGTTCGGTGAATACTTCCAGGGCGTCTGGGCCGGCGCGCCGCCGCTGCTCTTGGGGCTCGCGGTCGTCTGGGGCGTCGGCCTCGTGCACGTGAGCGGCGTTGCGATGGGCAGCACGTTCCACAACGTCGCGACCGCGCTCAAGCTCGGCCTCATCTGCGTGCTGATCGTGGCGGGGTTCGCCGTCGGCACGCCGCAGCCGATCTCGTTCGCACCCACGATGCAGGATCTCACCTACATGACCGGCGCACCGTTTGCCGTCGGCCTCGTGTTCGTGATGTACGCCTACTCGGGCTGGAACGCGGCGACCTACATCGCCGGCGAGGTGCGCGACCCCCACCGCGGGCTACCGGTCGCGCTTCTGTCGGCGACGCTGATCGTGATCCTGCTCTACGTCGCTCTCAACGCCGTGTTCCTCTACACCACGCCGATGGACAAGATGGCCGGCCAGATCGACGTCGCTTTGATCGCCGGCACGCATATTTTCGGCGAGGCCGGTGGGCGCCTCGTGGGCGGGCTCATCTGCCTCGGCCTGATCTCGGCGATCAGCGCCATGATCTGGATCGGCCCGCGCGTCACCATGGTGATGGGCGAGGACATCCCGATGCTGGGCATCTTCGCCTCGCGCTCGCAGAACGGTGCGCCGGTCGTCGCCATCCTGTTCCAGCTCGTGGTGACGACGCTGCTGCTGCTGACTCGCAGCTTCGAGGCGGTGCTGGAGTTCATCCAGTTCAGCCTGACGTTTTGCTCCTTCCTCGCCGTGGCGGGCGTGATCGTACTGCGCTGGCGCCAGCCCGAACTTCCCCGGCCCTACCGGCTCTGGGGCTATCCGCTGACGCCGCTGGTGTTCCTCGCGGTGACCGGGTTCATGATGTACTACCTGGTCGTGGAAAGAACGTGGGAGTCGCTCGCCAGCGTCGCGACGATGGCGGCGGGTCTCGCAATTTACGCCCTTTCAGTGGTGGCGGCGCGCCGTCGCGCCGGATCGGAGATTTCTCAATGATGTCGACAGCTCGCACAGCAATTCGCGCGGCCGTTCTCGGTGCCGCCCTTCTGGTGCTGCTGGTGCCTGCCGCGATGGCCGACGGCAAGGCCAACGCCAACGACGTGGCGCGCATCCTCGCGGGCCTATCGATCGCCGAGACCTCGCCGCTGGCCCCGTTCACGAAGAGCTCCGCCTGGCAGAGCCACGCCAAGCATTTCGATGCGGCGTGGGCGCGCCTCGACAAGGGCCAGTTGGCCAAGATCCGCGCCTGGTCGGCCAAGTACATTCCCGAGCACCAGCCGGTCATGTTCTACATGTTCAGCGGGCCCGACTTCCTCTACGCCGACGCCTTCTACGGCGATGCGGACACCTATGTGCTCTCCGCGCTGGAGCCCGTCGGACCGATCCCGAGCCTGGAAGGGATGTCCACCGGCCAGCTCGCGCGCGAACTGGGCGAGCTGCAGCGCTCGGTGAACTCGGTGCTGAGCTATAGCTTCTTCATTACCAAGAAGATGAAGACCCAGCTCCGCGGCGGGCGTCTGCAGGGCACGCTGCCGGTGCTCTATCTGTTTCTGGCCCGCTCGGGCAAGACGATCGAGGACGTGAGCTACGTCGAGATCGACCCGCAGGGCAAGCTGACGACCATCGCCGACGAGCAGACGGGCAAGGGGACCAAGGGCGCCAAGATCACGTTCAAGGGCGACGACGGCAAGACGCGCACGCTCTACTACTTCGCCACCAACCTGGCGAACGACGGCGTGAAGACCAGCGGGTTCCTGCAGTTCTGCGCCGACCTCGGACGCGGCGACAGCCTGGTCAAGAGTGCGTCCTACCTGATGCACATGAACTACTTCTCGACCGTGCGCGACTTCATTCTCGATCATTCCGCTGTGCTGGTGCAGGACGATTCCGGCATTCCGCTGCGCGACTTCAAGCGCGACGACTGGAACCTCTATCCTTTCGGCAACTACCTTGGCCCGATCAGCATCTTCCCCGGCAAGTATCAGCGCGATCTGCGCGCGCTCTACATGCGCGATCACGCCGGCGCCATCGATTTCGGCATCGGCTATCGCTGGCGTCCGCGCCAATCGAACCTGTTGCTTGCCATCAGCAAGGTCTCGAGCACGGCGCAGGGCGATCAGGCGGACGAGCCGGCCCAGCAGTGAGCGCGTGATCCCGACCTAGCTGGGGAGAAGGCGATACAACACCTCGCCAAGCCGGCGCGCAGATGATCCACTGCGGTGATCTGTCGAATCAGGCGAAGCGGGGCCATGAGCGCAGTCCCTAAGCGACAAGACGAGGCAAACGAGCGCGCGCCGTTCCTGGGCGTTGGTGCATCCGCGCGCGGATTGGTCTGGCGCGAGCGGCTGGAGCGCGCGCAGGAGCCGATCGCGACCGCCATCAGCCAGCGACACGGGCTGCCCGAGCTTTTGGGCCGCGTGCTCGCGGCACGCGGGATCGGTGCGGACGAGGTGCCGACGATCCTCAATCCCACCATCAAGGCGCTGATGCCGGATCCCAGTAGCCTGCGCGACATGGACGCGGCCGCGGCAAGGCTCGCCGACGCGATCACGAAGCGCGAGCGCGTGGCGCTGTTCGGTGATTACGACGTCGACGGCGCCTCGTCCACGGCGTTGCTGGGCCGCTACCTGCGCCACCACGGCATCGACGCGCGCATCTACATTCCCGACCGGCTGTTCGAGGGCTACGGCCCCAACGTCGCCGCCATCGAAGGTCTGATCGAGGAGGGCGCGCGCCTCATCGTGACGGTCGATTGCGGCACCACCAGCGCTGCGCCGCTCGCGCGCGCCAAGGCGCTCGGCTGCGACGTGGTCGTGGTCGATCACCACCAGGCCGACGAGGTGCTTCCCGCCGCGCACGCGATCGTCAATCCGAACCGCCAGGACGACGTCTCCGGTCTCGGCTCGCTGTGCGCGGCGGGCGTGGTGTTTCTTTTGATGGTGGCGACGACGCGCGAGTTGCGCCGGCGCGGATTCTACAAGGCCGGCACGGCCGAGCCCGACCTGATGAGCGAGCTCGATCTCGTCGCGCTGGCGACGGTGGCGGACGTGGTGCCGCTCGTCGGTCTCAACCGCGCGTACGTCTCGCAAGGGCTGCAGGTGATGCGCTGGCGTCGCAACATCGGGCTCAAGGCGCTGATCGATGCGGCGGGCTTGAACGAGGCGCCCAATCCCTATCATCTGGGTTTCATCCTGGGCCCGCGCATCAACGCCGGCGGCCGCATCGGCGATGCGGCGCTGGGCTCGCGTCTGCTTGCCATCGAGGACGAGACGGAGGCTGCCCGCATCGCGGTGACGCTCGACAAGCTCAATCGCGAGCGGCGCGCCATCGAAAAGCAGATGCTGGAGGAGGCATTGGCCGAGGCCGATGCCCGACTGAGCGACGATGCCGAGCTGCCGCTGCTGATGGTGGGGTCGGAGACCTGGCACAAGGGCGTCGTCGGTCTGATCGCGAGCCGGCTGACCGATCGCTTCCGGCGTCCTTCGTGCGTCATCGCCTGGGACGAAAACGGCACCGGGACCGGCTCGCTGCGCTCGTTGCCGGGTGCCGACATCGGCGGTGCCGTGCGTGC
>Ga0209347_1004900_pt1 | contig 13346 bp, 12 predicted proteins | sample AutmiccommuBRH23_FD_187382 | JGI IMG/M metagenome (GOLD analysis project Ga0209347, IMG submission 187382) | Deep subsurface microbial communities from Mt. Terri, Switzerland - Autotrophic microbial communities BRH/23 (SPAdes) (version 2) | ecosystem: Environmental > Aquatic > Deep subsurface >... | reverse complement strand
GTTTACCTTTTCCGGGTCCAGATCGTGTCCGAATGCTTTAAAACCATTATCGGCGACATTCAGAATAAAATTGCGCCCCATGACGCCCAGGCCTACCAGGCCAAAATCATATAAACTCTGCTGCATCGTAACGTATTATACCGGTTATAGATACCCTAATCCGGGGAGATACCCCCGTCTGATACAAATAATCCTTTAAATTAGTTTTATCTTGGTTTCGTTGGAAGCCAAAAATAACCCAAATTAGCCATTTATTGGAGAATTGTCCCGAATTTACGGGGCGGTTATCCGCTTATTGTGTAAATACTTCGCCTATGAACAGAATACCCAGGCAGATGCTTGTTATTTTCGGCGCCTCCGGAGACCTTACGGAAAGGAAGCTTATCCCGGCCATTTTCAACCTCTATAAAGGAAAACACCTGCCTAAGAATTTTTTGGTATTGGGCGCCAGCCGGAGTGATATGACAGACGAGGAGTTCCGGACAAAAGTTGTGCGGGAAAGTCCATATCTGGCGGAAGAAGCAGGCAGGGAGGAGAAAGCCTTTATGGAGGATTTTGCAGGGATGTTATTTTACCAGGACCTGGGGAATTCATATGAAGAGGGTTACGATGCCCTGGCCATGCGTATTGATGAATTGAACCGGGAAAACGGGACTTCCGGTAATTATATCTTTTACCTGTCGACCCCCCCGGATGTATATGAGATCATTGCCAAAAACCTTTCGGCCAAAGGCCTGGCAGACGAAAGCGAAGGCTGGAAGCGGCTGATTGTTGAAAAACCATTCGGTTATAACCTGGCGTCGGCAAAAGCACTTAACAAGGGACTCCACCAATATTTCAACGAATCCCAGATATACAGGATTGATCATTACCTGGGAAAGGAAACCGTACAGAACCTTTTGGTGACGCGCTTTGCAAACAGCATTTTTGAACCCCTATGGAACCGGAATTATATCCACCATATAGAGATTACAAATGCCGAAAGCGTTGGCGTTGAGAAAAGGGGGGGCTATTACGACCGGTCGGGGGCCCTTCGCGATATGTTCCAGAACCACCTGCTGCAGATAGTTTCCCTTGTGGTGATGGAACCTCCCATAGGCGATCAGGCGGAAGAGATCAGGAATGAAAAGGTTAAGGCCCTGAAATCACTCCGGATTATGAAAGATGAAAAAACCCTTTACCAGAATACCATCAGGGGGCAATACCTCGCTTCGGAGGTTGGAGGCAAAAGGATGAAAGGTTACAGGGAAGAAGATGGGGTAGATCCCGAATCCACCACCGAGACCTATGCGGCCATCAAATTCTTTGTAGACAACTGGCGCTGGAAGGATGTGCCCTTCTACGTTCGCACTGCCAAGCGGATGCCTACCAAGGTAACTGAGGTTGTGGTTCATTTTAAATCGCCCCATCACCATATTTTCCAGGGATCGGGGCTCAGGCATAAAGACAATCAACTCATCATCAGGATACAGCCCGACGAGGGTATCCTCATCAAGTTCGGGGTGAAGGTGCCCGGCCAGGGATTTAAGGTGGAAAGGGCCAATCTTGACTTTTATTATTCGAGCCTTTCCGAAACCAATATCATGACCGCCTACGAACGGCTGTTGCTTGACGCCATGCAGGGAGATGCCACCCTCTACGCCCGCGCCGATGAAGTGGAGGCTGCCTGGGAATTTGTAGACCCCATCCTTACATACTGGGAAAGCGGAAAAGACGTTAAGATCTATGGGTACTCAGCCGGGGTATGGGGCCCCAGGAATGCAGACGAAATCATGGAAGGCGACTATACGTGGCGAAACCCCGGCGCCAACCTGGCCGATGATCCCGGATTCTGCGTCCTGCAATAACATGCAAACAATGGAAGTAAAGATTTATCCCACCAGACTGGAGGTAGCACAACGTTTTTCAGAGTTTTTCTCAGACATCATTCGATTGCGGGAACAGGTACATATAGCACTTTCAGGGGGGAGCACCCCTATGGTGGTATTCGATGAACTGGCGGAACATTACAGGGAACGGATCCCCTGGGCAAGAGTCCACCTTTACTGGGGCGACGAACGCTGTGTTCCACCCGTGCACGAGGAAAGCAATTACGGGATGTGCGCGGAACGCCTGCTGTCGCATATAGATATCCCCCCCGGTAATATCCACCGGATTAAAGGGGAAGAGCCGCCTGCCCGGGAGGCTGAACGCTATGCCGCCCTGCTCGGGGAAATGCTTCCCAAGAAGTATAGGCTGCCCCGTTTTGACCTCGTGATGCTTGGCCTGGGTGAGGACGGCCATACGGCATCCGTTTTTCCGCATGAGATGAAATTATGGGATTCCAGGAACTATTGTGAGGTTGCCACCCATCCGGATACAGGGCAAAAGCGAATCACCTTAAGCGGGAAGCTCATAAATAATGCAGCCCACGTTGCCTTCCTCGTAACAGGTGGGGGCAAGGCCGAAAAGGTGAAGCAGATTCTGCAGCAGCAAGGGAATTATAAAAATTTTCCGGCCAGCAGGGTTTCCCCCCGATCAGGAGAGTTGCACTGGTTTCTCGACCGGGAGGCCGCAAGGGGGATTATTTAAGGGCTATCCGGATATTTTCGCTTGCCAAAAGGTGGATGTAGGCTTCACTTTTAAAGTTTGCTTTATCAAACTTCGAATCCCTGTCAAATGCCTGTTCCTTTCTGATCCTGCTTCGGGCAAAGCGCCGGATGCCGTTCAGATCTTCCACCAACAGGCCGGGAACACGCATGTTCTTCCCTTTGGCATCCTTGGCAACCATCGTAAAATAGGAAGAATTACAGTGTTTAATTTGTCCGGTGGTAATATTTTCAGCTTCAACCCTTACCCCAACCACCATGGATGTTTTCCCCGTATAATTGACGGATGCCTTCAGTGTAACCAGCTCGCCAACTTCTATGGGGTTCAGAAAGTCTACCCGGTTTACGGAGGCGGTAACGCAGTAACGCTGTGAATGCCGGGAAGCGCAGGCAAAAGCTATCTGGTCCATCAGATTCAGGATGTGCCCCCCATGGACCTTCCCCCCAAAATTGGAGTGTGAAGGCAGCATGAGTTCGGTGATGGATACGGAGGACTCCCGGGCCGGTTTAAACTTTTCCATAAATTAATTTCTGAAATGCGGTGAGGAATCCTGTTTTACATCCACGATAAAATAACGGGTATCGCCCAGCCAGAAGAAGGTAGCGTACCTTTCCACATAAGTAAGCCTTACATACTCCCCCTGGTATTCCTGCAGTTTTTCTATAACCTCCTGGTCCTTGTCAAGTACCGAGAAAGCAAATATCTGGGCTCCCGAAATCCCCTGGCTGATTTCTCCTTCCCAGGTTTTGGCGATGACCCCCTTGCGACTGATCTTGATAAGTTCGCCTGTCCGTACCCCTTCGCTATAAGGCACAAAATAAACGAAAGCGTAGTAGGCTGCCAAAATGAGCAAGGCAACCAGTACGACAATGCCAACTACTTTTTTCATAAATTCAGTTTTGGTTCCTCCACTGTATCGTTTTCCATTGCCCGTCTCAGGTTGGCGGGTGGCAGGGCCTTTTTGGCCTTTGCCCCTAATTTTTTCAGTTTCTCAACCCTGGAGATCAGGTTCCCCTGACCCTGGTGCAATTTTTTCATCGCTTCTTCGTAATCGCCTTTCGCGTCATCCATCTTTTTGCCAACCCTGGTGAGATCAACGATAAACCCTTCAAACTTATCGTAAAGCGCGCCGGCCTGCCTGGCAATTTCCATGGCATTCCGCCGCTGTTTCTCATTGGACCATAAACTGTCTATGGTGCGCAGCGTGGCGAGGAGGGTAGAGGGGGTAACGATGACGATGTTCTTTTCAAAGGCCTTCACATACAAATTCCTGTCATTGTTGATGGCAATGGAAAATGCTGTTTCGATCGGGACGAACATCAGCACGAAATCGGGGCTTTCCATTTCGTAAAGATCTTCATATTTCTTCTCGGAGAGCAGGTCGACATGCCGGTTGAGGGAGCGGATGTGATTCTTAAGATGCACATCGCGTTCTTCCTCTTCGGCATTGATAAACCTTTCGTAATCCGTAAGCGAAACCTTGGAATCCACTATCATTTTCTTGCCATCCGGCAGATGGATGATCACATCGGGCAGTACCCGGGTTCCATCCTTGTGGGTAAAACTCTGTTGCACCGTATATTCCCTGTCTTTTTCAAGGTTTGACTTTTCCAATACGCGCTCCAGGACCAATTCACCCCAGTTTCCCTGCAATTTGCTGTCGCCCTTTAAGGCCCGGGTAAGGTTTTCAGCTTCCTGGGTGATCTTAAGGTTCTGGTTCTGGAGATTAAGGAGTTGCTCTCTCAATGCGGAATGAATGCTTACATTCTTCTCCTGGCTTTCTTCCACTTTTTTCTCGAACAGTTGTATTTTTTCCTGCAAGGGCGTCAGGATATTTTTAATGTTTTTCTGGTTCTGTTCGGTAAATTTCAGGCTTTTTTCATCGAGTATCTTATTCGCCAGGTTCTCGAACTCCTTGGTGAATTTCTCCTGCAGCTTATTCACTTCCTCCTGTTGTTCGGCATTTCTCTGCTGCATATTTTCAAGGTCGGCACTGTAACGTGTGTTCTGGATATGCAACTGCTCCTTTTGCTGGCGAAGTACGGCCGTGGCTTCCTTTTCCTCTTTCAGCCTTCCTTCCAGGGCAGCGATATTCTGCTGCAGCTGATGTTCCCTTTCCTGCAGGGTACTCTGATAGGAGCGCGTTTTCAGGTTTTGAATGTAATGCCCTAAAAAATACCCTGTCAGCAGCCCTCCCAGTACAAGGCCGCCATAAATAAGGAGATCTTCCATAGGTTGTGGTTTTACCTGATAAAGATAATGGTTCTTGCTTAGTTTTGTGTATCCGGGCCCGACTTATGCACACGGAATGAGCCGGTTTGCGCATCGAATTTTATGAGGTCGGGGGGGAATAAATTCTCAAACCGTTTTTCCTCTATCAACAGACAGGGGTCTCCGAAAGGGTTGTCTTTATTATCCAGCAGTAACATACGGTCGCATAACTGTATGGCCATATCAATTTCATGGGTGGTAAACAGGATGGTTTTCCCGTTTTCATGGGCTATCCGCCGGAGGAGTTCCAGGATCTGCACCTTATGATAAATGTCGAGGTGGGTGGTAGGCTCATCCAGCAGCATCAGGGAAGTGTCCTGGGCGAGTGCCCGTGCTATGAGCACCTGTTGCAGCTGCCCGTCGCTGAGCTCATAACATTTTTTAAGTTTCAGATCCTGCAGGCCTACCGTTTCAATTGCTTGCCTGATAGCTAATTTATCGCCGGGGGTAATGCTGCCGATCCAGTTGGTATAGGGCTGTCGCCCCAGGCTTACCAGTTCTGCCACCCGGAGGCTCCTGGTGGCAATAGGGTCTGTGAGGACAATACTTATGGCCGTAGCCAGATCCCGGTCCCTGATCGCTTCCAGTGGTTTCCCATGGAGCAGGATCTGCCCGGACAACGGTGGTTGTATCCTGCCCAGGGTACGGAGCAGGGTGGATTTGCCAATCCCATTAACCCCCACAATGGCAACCAGTTCACCCTGTTCGAGTGAGAAACCAATATTACCGGCTACCGGGAACTGATTTTTTCCGTGCTTATACCCGACGCTGAGCGCCCTGGCCTCCAATGTGGGATTTGTTTTCATTTTTGATGTTCCCCTGTTTTTCACATAGCAGATTAAAATACCATTTTTCGCCTCCGGAGCAAAAGCCAGATAACAACCGGCGCCCCGATTATGGAGGTTATGGCGTTGATCGGAAGCACATAGGCAGAGGCCGGCAATTGCGCGAGGGTATCGCAAAGTAACAACAATACGGCGCCGTACAATAGTACCGCCGGCAGCAGCACTTTGTGGTCGGTGGTGTCGAAGATCTGCCTGGTAAGATGGGGCACTGCCAGCCCCACGAAGGCAATCGGTCCTGCAAAGGCCGTTACCGTGCCGGCCAGTATCCCGGTGGCGGTAATGATAATCAGACGCGACCTGTTTATGGGGATCCCCATGCTCCTGGCGTACTGTTCCCCAAGCAGCAACCCGTTAAGGGGTTTGATGGCCAGAACGCTAAGCGCTATGCCTGCCAGTAAGATGCCGCCCAGCAAGGCAAGCTGGGACCACGACAGGTTCCCCAGGCTCCCGTAGGACCAGAAAATGTATTGCCTTAATTGCTCGGCATCGGTAAAATAGGAGAGCACGGTAACTACGGCGGCGGTTATACTGCCGAACATCAGCCCTATGATCAAAAGGGCCATGGTGTCTTTTATCCTCCCTGCAACACCCATCACGGCTACCAATACCAGTAAACTTCCTGTACTGGCGGCAATGGATACCGAGATATCGTTTAACAGGAAGGCCCCGAACCATCCCGGGATCAGCGAGGAACCCATGATCAGCAGGGCGGCGCCAAGGCTGGCCCCCGAACTGATTCCCAGGACAAAGGGTCCGGCAAGCGGGTTCCTGAACAGGGTTTGCATTAAAAGGCCGCTCAGGGAAAGCCCCCCACCTATAAGGATGGCCGTTATAGCCTTGGGCAGGCGGTAATTCCAGACGATGTACCGCCAGGATTCCTGCTCCACCGGGCCTCCCGTTAAAGCGTTAAGGCTATCCTTTAACGGAATGGGTACAGACCCCAGGCTGAGATTGAGTGCCAGGCAGAGGAAAAGGCCAAGGGCCAGGAGTACGAACGAGAGGCGGTATGCTTTGTTTCCTTGCACTTATTCGAGGGGCTTGAAAAAATAGGGTTCATGTTCAGGCAACAAGCCGGGGTGGAGAATATGGATGAGGTCTTTCAGTACCAGATCGGGACGGCTTGGGGCCAGTTCGTAATACTCATAACCCCCGCTTGCCCCCTGGGTCTTTGCAAAAGTGTACACCTTTTTGTTGCGGAAGGCCTTAAAGCGGCTGTAATGCCTGTTGGCGTTTTCCATTTCTTCATAGGATGTATACTGGGAAGGGGAGATCCAGTAATCGGCTTCTCCGCCCCTTGAGAGAACACTCTCTACACTCAGCGAGAGGCTGCCTGCCTTATCATTGTCCCGCCACAGGTAGTTTGCGTTGGCATCTTCCAGGAAGCGTGCCGCCCAGCTGTTCCCCCCCGGAAGGTACCAGACATCCTTGTATAAGGCCCCGCTCAGTACGCTGGGTTTTTCGGATGCCCCGGCGGCTGTTTCGCGTGCCGAGAGGTAATCCCTTTCAATCTTGATGAACAGGCTGTCGGCCATTTTTTCAAGGCCAAAAAAAGGGGCAAAGAACTTGATCCACTCTGCTTTTCCCAAAGGAGACTCTTCGGTCCAGTCGCCATTGTAAACCACCGGGATACCAGACTGTTGCAACACTCCATAAGCCTTGTTCCCGCTGTTGACGGCAAAACCAATGACCAGGTCGGGTTGCAGCTCCAGGACCATTTCGGTATTGATGGCTTCATTGGTGCCGATATCGGTAATCTCCCCACTGTTTACCCTTGCACGTGCGGCGGGCGATGAGATATACCCCGTTCCCGGGAACCCGGCAATACTTTGAACCTTGCCCAGGGATACAAGTGCCGGGATATGCGTGGTTGAAGTTACCACGACCCGTTCTACCGGGATGGTTACGATAGCGTCATAGGCATCGCTGTCAAGCGTAACAACAGGGGCAAGTTCCCTTGGCACCAGGGCGTAGCGGAAACCTTCCCGGGCATCAGGCCAGGGCGATTCAACATGGATTACGGTAATGCCGTTCCCCTCCTTTACTATATGCAATCCCGTTGCGTGGCGCAGCCCCTCATTGGCATCCGTTTCTGGACCCCGGATTTCAGGTTCCCTGGGGGTGCCCCCGCCACAGGATAGGAGCAAGGCAACGGACACTAAAAGGAGGCAGGACCTGAACATGGCTTTTGTTTAACAACCCTCAAAAGTAGTATTAATAATCTTTTCCCGAAACAGCTTAAAATTGTTTAACTTGGCTACCGAATTGCGGTTCCTGCCGTTCCTCGGAAGGGCAGGATTAAAAGGGAATCCGGTGTAAATCCGGAACTGTTCCCGCAACTGTAAGCTTTGTCCCCCTGTTGAACGGGGGATGCCGGTTACTTCTTCAAGACCACTGCCAAGGCCGTACCTGGTACGGCAGGGCGGGAAGGTTGGTAAGCGGACGCGAGTCAGGAGACCTGCCACATTCAAACAATCAAAGTTAAACTTTCGGGATAAAAGTTTACGTATGGTATCGTCATACATTCCCGTTTACAAAAAACAACATGAACAACCAATTAACGGTTTGTTGTGCTACCTTATTGGCATTTTCCGCCATAAGGGCACAGGAAGCCAGAACAGACAGCATGGCCCTCCAGGAACTGGATGAGGTTGTAGTGAGCGATTCGCGCTTCGAACTCAGTCGCGAAAATTCCGGGAAAACAGTCATCCGAATCGGTCCCCGGGAACTTGCCCGGAATCAGGGGAGAACTGTGGCAGAACTCCTTAATACCAAAAGCGGCATTGAGATTTCAGGAAGCCGTGGCCGTCAGGGCGAAGTACTTGGCGTTTATGCCCGTGGCGGCCGTGGCAGGCAGGTGCTGGTCCTGATCGACGGGGTAAGGGTTATCGACCCTTCGTCCTCCTCCCAGGAATACGACCTCCGGCTGCTGTCTCTGGATGCGGTGGAATCAATAGAAATCATAAAAGGGGCCTCCAGCACCCTCTACGGGGCCAATGCTGCCACTGCGGTGCTCAACATAACAACCAAAAAGGTTACAGGCCGAAAATTAAGGCTGTCTGTTGAAAGCAGTATGGGGACTAACCAGGCCGCCGGTGACAGCGATTATTCCATCGCCGCCTTCAGCAACAGCGCCCGGTTGGGCGGGACCCTGGGTGCCCTGGATTATACTGCCGCGATATCCCAGGCATATACCGGCAACCTGTCGTCTCTGGTAACCACAGAGGGGGAAGAAGACCCCTTTTCACGATATAATGCCGATTTCAGGCTGGGATACAAATTTTCCAAAGGACCTTACCTACGTCTGTACGGGAATAAGTCCCATTTTCGTTCAGCTTATGATGAAGCTTTCGGATTGATGGATGCGCCATATGAGTACACATCGGAGCAGAATCGCGCAGGAATGGCCATCACAGCGGGCTATGACAAGGGTGAAGTGAACATAAACGCCGCCTTCTCAGAATTCAGCTCCGATAATATCAGTAATTTCCCGGGGTCTTTTGATGGGCGAAACCAGGTGGTGGAAGCCTACAACAAATATATCTTCAATGAAACACTTTACAGCCTTGTCGGGCTTAGCTATATCAAAGACAGGGCAACTTTTGGGGAACCCAGGGATTTTACCATCCTTGACCCTTACCTCAACCTTGTTTATGTATCGGCTTACGGCCTCAATATAAATGTGGGAACCCGGCTGAATACCCATTCAGAATACGGGAACCAATGGGTTTATAATTTTAACCCTTCCTTTAGCTTTCTTTTGGAAAACGGCTATCTGAAAATGATGGGGACGCTCGCCACCTCTTATATCACCCCCTCGCTTACACAGCTTTTCGGCGAATTTGGCGCTAACCCCAGGCTGGAGCCCGAAACAAACAGGACAATCGAATCCGGGCTGGAATGGGTAAAAGACAGCAGCTTAAGGGCCAGCATCCTGTATTTTAACAGGAGGGAAGACAATTATGTGTTTTTTGACAGTGCGGAATTCCTGTACCGCAATTCCAGTGGTACCATCAGGGCCCGGGGGGTGGAGGCTGAAGTCCGCTGGATCCCCTTTCCCAAAGCCCGTTTTGACGCAAACTATACCTTTACGGAACGCAAAGGCGATAATGCCATTCGTATCCCCAAACATAAAATACATGCAGAGTTTGGCCTGGACCTGGCCAAAGGCACATACGGCGCCCTGCAGTACGCCTATACAGGCTCGCGGGTGGACACGGATTTTGTAACCTTCACGGATACGGACCTGGAACCTTTCTCGCTGGTACACCTGTATTTTTCACAGGAATTGATGGCCGGCAGGATGAAGGTGTTTCTGAGCGCAGAGAACATATTTAACACGGATTATACAGAGATCCTCGGCTTTTCCACAAGGGGGCGTAATCTCAGGGCCGGCTTCGCTCTTACATTATAATGAAATAGCCCGCTGCAGGGCGGGCTATTTTATGAAGCCTATAGATTCATACCTACATATTTGGCAGGTGTAGGGGCTTGTCGAGGATCATATTATCCCTGATGGGCTGAAACATTTTGGAACTACTGAACAAGTTAACGGGCATTTGCACACTGAAATCCATTTTGGCGGAGACCCCGGTGATCTCCTGTATGGCCCTCGCCAGCAAAGGTTCATTGATCTCGCCCAGCACACCAAGGTTTTCAAGGTCCTCGTCCAGTTCTATGTCTGGCGCCAGGCCGTTGGTATAATCCGAAAAACCTGCCGCATTTTCATTCCGGCCCACCAGGGGCTGTATAGCCCAGCTGTTATCGGGATTGATCTGGTTTTCCCGTGAAGGGGTATAGATAAAAGGGGCGCCTTCCCTGTCGGGGTCGTCTACCATGGTTAACGAGAATTCATTTTTACCGGTGGTGGCCGTCCCTATGGTTATTACGTCTATATAGGGGTCCAGCCCGTTGATGACAAGCTCACTTGCCGAGGCCGTGCTTCCGGTGGTGAGGATGTAAACCCTGTCGAGGTTCAAGGTGTTCAGCGCAGTGCCATTATCCAGCTGGTTGGCAAAGTAATCTTCCAGGTCCGAATCGTCAAAAGCGGCCTGTATCTTATCGTTCCACCGCTGACGGATGTAGAGTTCGTCTGTATTGGGGCCGTAGATCATGCTGCTTAGCAGCCGTGATGAATTTACGGACCCACCCGAATTGTACCGGAGGTCGAGGATCAGGTCCGTGACGTTTTCTGATTTCAACTGCCCGAAAGCATTATTCAGCTCGGTATCAAATTCGTTGGTAAAGGCATTGTACATCAGGTAGCCGATGGTCTGCCCGCTCACTTCAAAGGATTTTACGATGAAAACGGGATTCTCTACCAGGTTCTCCTCTTTGGTGAGGGTTACCTCCTTGCCGTTCGGGGTAATGGTCTCCCCTGAAATGTCGGCCATATTCAAGACATAGGTGGCGTTATCACCAAACAGGAGGTCGGTGTAATTGGTGATATTCAGGGTTTGGCCGTCCACCCCCGTGAAAAGCTCCCCCCTTGCGATATTTTTGGTGGCGGCATCTGAATTGGGTACTATATAGCGCACATAGCCAAAGATATCGTCACTGTCTGAGAAGAGGAACAGCCCGAATTCCAGCCCGTTGCTGCGTGAAATACCCGAAAGGTTCTGGGTAAGTTCCACGTAGTCGTCGCTTAGAAAGCTAAACCGGTCATCTGCAAAAAGCAACTTGTTAAAAAAGAAGTCTTCAGGATTAGCTTCGCTCTCCAGGAAATCGGTATAATCCGCGTCGTTGGAAAACCGGTCGTCTGCCAGATCGGGGACATCGCCCTGCCAGAAGTACCAGAGGTTCATAGCTTTCCACATAAAATCCTGGACCGTAACATTGGCCGATGGATCAGGGTTTGGTCCGCCGGGGCCGGGAACATTCCCGTTGTCATCATTGCTGCAACCGGCCATTAGAAGGCCAAGGCCCATGAAGAGCGCGATATATTTTTTCATAGATTCAATTTTTTATCAAAAATGCCACTTCAACAATCATTCCAAAGACAATAGCATCCGTACACCAGCCATATTCCGTATTTTGCAGGTTGAAGGCTACCTCATATATAGTAGGCACGGCCTAAATTACTTACATCGGGAGGAAAAAAAAATTTTTTGTAACAAAATTCGTCATACTTCGTCTTCCTTTTGTAAACGGCCAGCAATGGTACATGCAGCAACAGAACCAACTTTGATGAAACAATCGGAATTCCTGAACCTGGTAATGCCTGTAAAGGACAAACTTTACCGCCTGGCTAAACGGCTCCTCGTATCCTCTGAAGAGGCCGAGGACGCCACCCAGGAGGTCCTGATGAAGCTATGGGACAGGAAGCATAATATCGCGAACTACCGGAACATTGAGGCATTTGCGATGACCATGACAAAAAATTTCTGCCTGGACCGGTTAAAATCAAGGCAGTCGTCGAACCTGAAACTGGTGCATAGCAATTATGCAGATGAAAACACTTCCCTCCAGCGGGAAATTGAACTGAAAGACAGTGTTGGCTGGGTGGAAAAGATTATAAATGAATTACCCGAACAACAAAGGATGGTATTGCAGCTCCGGGATGTTGAAGAGTATGATTTTGATGAGATCTGCGAGCTGATGGACATAAACGCCACCACCGCCCGCGTTACCCTCTCGAGGGCAAGAAAGGCGGTACGTGAAAAATTATTGGAAAAACATAGTTATGGAATTGGATAGGATAGAAGAATTACTGGAGAAATATTTTGAGGCAACTACCACGGTAGCCGAAGAACAAACACTAAAGGCCTATTTCGGCGGAGATGAGGTTGCACCCCATCTGCAGCAATACGGCCCCATGTTTGGGTATTTTTCCGGAACCAGAAATGAACGATTTACCGGGCAGGTACCACTACACACCAGAAAGAAACGCTCTACGTGGATATCCGTTGCCGCTGCGGCCGTGATTATTTTTGGAATATTTCTTGGTAAGCAATACCAGGAGCAGAAAAGGGCGGAATACGCGTATAACCAAACCAAGGAAGCCCTGCGTTTACTGGCCGAAAATTTAGATCGTGGTACTGAAAAGGTGGCCTATCTGAACGAGTTTGAACTGACAAAACAAAAAATTTTAAACAACGATTAAAAAACTGAAAAATGAAAAAGTATATAGTAATAGCCATTTTAGCCCTTTCCCCTTTCTTCGGGCGGTCGCAGAGTGTTTTCGATAAGTTCGAGGACCTCGACAATGTTACCTCCGTGATCGTGAATAAGAACATGTTTAACCTGCTGATGAAGATGGATGTGGATGTAGACGACCCGGAAGCCAGGGAATTCATGGATATTGCAAAAAGCCTGAACGGCCTGAAGGTTTTTGTTACGGAAGACAGCAAGGTCTCTGCCGATATGCAGGCAACCGTAGACCGCTACCTTAAGTCCTCTTCCCTTCAGGAACTCATGCGGGTTAAGGATAAGGATGCCAATGTTAAGTTCTATATCAAAAACGGCAAAGACGACGATCATGTAAGCGAACTGCTGATGTTTGTAACAGGGATCCGAAACAGCGATGTTTCTATTAACGACCGGCAGATAGAAACCGTCCTGCTAACGCTGACAGGCGACATAGACCTTACCAAAATAGGATCGCTGACCAAGAAGATGAACCTGCCCGAAGAATTGAACAAGGCA
>Ga0209347_1004899_pt1 | contig 13348 bp, 9 predicted proteins | sample AutmiccommuBRH23_FD_187382 | JGI IMG/M metagenome (GOLD analysis project Ga0209347, IMG submission 187382) | Deep subsurface microbial communities from Mt. Terri, Switzerland - Autotrophic microbial communities BRH/23 (SPAdes) (version 2) | ecosystem: Environmental > Aquatic > Deep subsurface >... | reverse complement strand
CTCGTGAACATCACTGCTCTTAATAATTCCATTATAGTGCAGCACTTTTGAACCGTGGGGTTTTAAAGGTAGATTTCTTAAATAATAGGCAAATGAATCATCTTCAACTTTAATTCTTTCAAATTCTTCAGGAACCTTGATCCTGTCCTGTATTGTATAACCATCCGGGTTAATAAACCTTTGTTTGTTTAAAGTCAATGAGCTTTCTTCTTTTTCTATTATTGACTTTTCGCTTTGAAGTAATATCTTTTCTTTTAGTTCCTCAAAGTTATTGTCTTTTTTTGTACAAGAAGTCAGGTGTAGGATAATAAGCAAAAAAAATAATTTCTTCATCATAATACAGCTGAAAGACTCCGACTTCTATAAGGGAATTATAATTGCCGTCCTCGAAGTCTCAACTTGCCTCCCTTCTTTTGCATATTGTCGAACAAAATTCGATATGGACAATCTGCATATTCTTCTCTTTTTCCCTATTTTACCATATCGCATTAGGAAATAAAACAGAGATACAATCCATGAAAAAGAATAAAAGAAAAAACATGGTTTGAAGAAGATTTTATCCTTGAACCATGTTTTTCTAATAGAAATTTATTTGCATAATACACAGCTGTATACTTCTTACAATTCCCTCCTGCCCTCCAAAGCTTTAGAGAGGGTAACTTCATCGGCATATTCCAAATCTCCACCTACGGGAATACCATGGGCGATACGAGTGACTTTTATACCCGAAGGTTTTATCAGTTTGGATATGTACATGGCGGTGGCTTCACCCTCAATCGTAGGGTTGGTAGCCATGATAACTTCCTTTACATCATAGTTTTGAAGTCTGAGCAGCAGTTCCTTTATCCGTATATCCTCCGGCCCTATACCTTCCATAGGGGAAATGGCTCCATGCAGCACATGATACAGGCCCGTAAACTCCCTAGTCCTTTCCATAGCTATTACATCCCTGGGATCTTCCACAACGCAGATTAATCCTTTATGTCTGCGCTCATTACTGCACAGCATACAAGGATCAACATCGGTTATGTTTCCGCATTCTGAACAATATCTTGTTTTACTCTTGGCTTCCAGGATGACTTGGGCAAAATTTGCCACATCGTTATTCCCCATGTGCAGTACATGAAAAGCCAGTCTTTGTGCAGTTTTTCTTCCAATTCCTGGTAATTTTGAGAATTCCTCGATCAATCTTGCCACCGGTGCTGCAAAATGATTCATATCTATCAACCCCATTTCATTTCAAAAATCTTGCCCAAAAAATACAGCCGAGCTTTGGGCTCGGCAGCTTTACTCTAGAACAATCCTGGCATTCCTGGCAGATTCATTCCACCGGTTATTTTTCCCATTTCCTTGGACATCATTTCTTCGGCCTTCCTTAAAGCCTCGTTGGCAGCAGCAAGGATAAGGTCTTGAAGCATCTCTATATCATCAGGATCCACCACTTCCGGTTGGATCGTAACATCCAATATTTCCTTCTTGCCATTCACCTTAATTACTACAGCACCACCTCCGGCACTGGCCTCCACTTCCTTTTGTTCCAGTTCTCCCTGCATCTCTTCCATTTGTTTTTGCATTTTTTGAACCTGCTTAAGCATATTATTCATGTTACCAGGCATTCCTGGAAATTTTCCCTTTGCCATATTCATTCTCCTCCATTTCTCCATTTACTGAATACATTATATCATATATGTTTTCCATTCTACGATAGATTCATAACGAAAATTCAAAGCATATTCATATTAATCAACTATCTCCACAATATCTTCCCCCAGCAGTTCCACCAGCTTCTTTACTTCCAAATCCTCTTCCTGAACCGACACTTCGTCAGCTTCAACAGAAGGTATACTCACTTCATCCTCCATTACACATTTAACACTGACTTTCATCCCCAATATCTCAGAAATCACCTCTTCTATAAAGTCTCTGTTGGGACTTTTAGAAGTAGCTTCCCTATGCAAAGCAAAACGGTCTTCAAAGGCTACTATTATGCAGTCCTTTTCCACTGCAGCGGGTCTGCCCTCCATCACCCATGCATGAATTGAGATCTTTCTTTTCTTAATTTCTTTTAAAATCTCCTCCCATGAATCCTTTATCCTGGAAAATGGAATGACACTGCTTGGACTAACCGTTTCCTTTTCCGGCTGCTTATGCTTAACAATTTCTTTTGTTTCATCTGGTATGCTGTTTTCAAGCGGTTTTCCAACTTGGGGGCTTTTCACTTGAATATTCCCAGTACGGATGACCTTTTCCAGTACAGTAATCCTTTCTACCAAGCCTTCCAAGGAATTATCATACATGGGCTGAGTCAGTTTAATTACAGCAACCTCCAGCAATACCCTGGGCTGTGTCGACCATTTTGCCTCAGTCTCAGTTTCTGATAACAGGCGGATAGCTCTCATGATATGATTGATTTCTGTTTTATTACCCTGTTCACAGAGTCGTTCTATACTCTCTTTTGAAAGGTTAATGATTCCTTCCTGACTACTGGCTACCTTTGTCATCATCAGATTACGATAATGTCCGATTAGATCTTTTAGAAACTGATGAATGTCTTTACCTGATTGAACCAGTTTTTCAACTAATTCCATGGCATCTCTTGAATTGCCTTCAATAATATGGTCTGTCAGAAGAAATAAAAATTCATCTGTAACAGTACCCAAAATATCTATTACATCATTATGGGTGATTTTTCCTGTACTGATGGACATACATTGATCCAATATGCTCAACGCATCCCTCATTGCTCCGTCTGAGTTTCTGGCTACCAGCTTCAATGCCTCTTCATCCGCTTCAAAGTTCAGTTGATGGCATATGGTATGAAGCCATTGAACAATATCCTTCTCCTTTATCCTCTTAAAATCGAATCTTTGACAGCGGGAAAGAATGGTTGCAGGAATTTTATGGGATTCTGTGGTTGCTAAAATAAATATTACGAAATTGGGGGGTTCCTCAAGAGTTTTCAGTAAGGCGTTGAATGCTCCCGACGAAAGCATATGTACCTCGTCGATAATGTATACCTTATACTTGCCCTTCGTGGGAGGATATTTTACATTTTCCCTTAATTCCCGGATATTGTCCACACCATTATTTGATGCCGCATCTATCTCAATTACATCCATTATGCTTTCGTTTATAATTCCCTTGCAAACTTCACACTGGTTGCATGGATTGTGGTTTTCAGGGCTCAAGCAATTTACGGCTCTGGAAAATATCTTTGCCGTAGATGTTTTACCCGTTCCTCTGGTGCCGCAGAATAAATAGGCGTGGGCAATTCCATCATTCTTAATTTGATTCTTTAGTGTTTTAGTAATATGCTCCTGTCCTATTACATCTTCGAATACTACCGGTCGCCATTTTCTATATAAAGCCAAATATGCCATGAACTTCACCTTCTTTCATTCCGATAACCCCCACTAGTAAGAGGGCACAGAGACCTGTCCCTACAAAAAGGCAGTCACAAACCACTGCCTTTACCTAACTAATATTAGCAATCTTTTCAATTTCATTCAAGTGTTGAGTAATAATATTATCCAGTACTTCCACTACAAATGGGTCAAATTGGGTGCCGCTGAAGCGCTTCAATTCCATTCTGGCACTCTCTATTGTAATGGGTAACTTATAGGATCTGTTGGAAATCATGGCATCAAAGGCATCTGCAACTCCAATTATTTGTGCATATAGAGGCAGTTCATCCACCATAGCGTCTTCGGGATAGCCCTGCAGGTCATACCTTTTATGATGCAAAAGAATAGCCTTCATCACTTCTTCATCAAGGCCGATGGGTTTCAAAATTCTGCTGCCAATAATGGTATGCTGTTTGATTACTTCATATTCACCAGGCTCTAAGCGCCCCGGCTTTGTTAGAATCCTGTCACTAATTCCGATTTTCCCGATATCATGGAGTATACCGGCAGTTTCCAATTCATCTAAACAGTGTTCGTCCAATCCCATATATTTTCCTATAAGAACAGCATATTGGGAAACCCTGATGGAATGCCCCTGCGTATATGTATCCTTTACTTCTACAGCAGTGGCCAGAGCTTTAATAGTTTTAAAATAATATTGCTTTAGGTTTTCATAGAGTTTTGCCTTTTCTATGGCCACTGCAGCATGATTGGATAATGCTATGAGTATATTGTAATTGGTCTGGTCAATTTTCTTGCTGCTGCCGATTCCCATTACCCCAATAACCTGCTCTTCTATCAGTAAGGGAATATAAATTACATGCTTCACTTTATGAGCAGATTTAACCTGTTCCACATAATAGGGCATATTTTCCCTACTATCAAAATCATCATACTCCACAATTTTTTTCTGTATGACAGCCTCTCCGATATCTCCCCTGATTAAAGGTATAGCCTCACGGTTAACCAAATGACTCAATGAACCACTGGTAGTTTTAAACTCCAGCATCCCATTGGCATCCAGCAGTCTGATGGTACAGATATCCACTCTAATCATCTCAACGATTTTATCGGTAATGCTTTGCAGTAATATATCCGTATGTACTGTTGATAGTGTATTGGTAAGAGAACTGCTGATGTCATTCAGCAATGTAAGTTCTTCATTTTTTCTGATTATTTCGTTCTTAATTCTTACATATTCCGTTACATCTCTTCCCAGTCCCTGTATGCCAATCAACTGGGTTTGATGATAAATCCTTCTGGTACTGGTTTCTAAAATCAACCGTTTTCCCCCATCTGATGACAGCATCCATAAATCCTTTTTATCGAAATCCTCCAGCTTCATCTGCTCAATAATATCATCACATTCGTACTGGTGCAGTGGACACATAATATTGCTGAATTTTTTCCCCATAACCGCTTCTTTATGGTAGTCCAAAATATTTTCTACTTCATCGTTGATATATGTAATTCTACCTTCAGTATCTATTGCCCAAACCATATCCGAAATGTTTTCAATCAGCAATCTGTATTTTTGCTCAGATTCATTTAATTGCTCCGTGGTGGCAGCCATCTGTTCATAGGAAGCCTCCAGTTCCATGTTCATTTCCTGCAATTGCACATTGGACTCCATAAGCTGGCTAGCTTGTTTTTGTAAATCATCGTAGCTGTGTTGAATGGTTGAAGCCATATCATTAAACGCTCCCATCACTTCTCCCAATTCATCCTGAAATTCTATTTTCAACTTTGTATTGAACTTTCCCAATGCAACCTCCCTGGTGGCATCTCTAAGTGCTATCATAGGTTGTGCCATCTTATCAGATATCCAAACCACGGACAACATGATGATGCTCAGGGACATGACCATCATGGCTCCAAAATTGTATTTTAACTGGTTTATATGGTCATAAAAGGATTCCATATCACTATATTGAGTATTAATATGTTTAAACTGCATTACCACCCCAATCCCCATAAATAATAACGGCACTAAGGTTACCGTCAAAAATATCGCAAGCAGTCTTCGTTTATAGTTCTTTTTGAACATCCTAAGTGCCTCCCTCCAGGTGTTTGGGGCCATATTATTTTTTTTTATTATACCATATTTTTTGTCTGAAAACTTTTATCCGTTATAACTTTTTCTGAATATTTCACAAAAACAAAAAAACACGTAGCTTTTCTACATGTTTGTGTGTTATGTATGCTGTGCACCTATCGTTGACAAGCTGCTACAAACGTAACCTGTACAGTTAACTCAGACCAGGCGCTCCCGCGGCACATGAAAGTGTCCGCTTACCGTTGCTTCCTTCCAGACCTGGCGGGGTTCACAGATTTCCATTGCGCAGGACCCGGTCGTCCTCGCCACTTATCCAGGGCAGACTCTACAGCAACAGGCCGCCGAAAGGAATTCGACCCTGCTACAGCGGGTTGCAGGTTACAGGGCACCGCTACCTCCCCATCTAGCACAGCAAAATTTATAAACTTTTAATGGCGGAGAGAGCGGGACTCGAACCCGCGGGGCCTTCACGGCCTTACACGCTTTCCAGGCGTGCCCCTTAGCCAACTCGGACACCTCTCCATGATCTAATCCTTTGAAGTTTTTCACACCTGCTTTTTCAAAGGCACATATAATAATATAGCACATGACTGGACATTTTGCAAGGTTTTAAATTCTGCATAAATTAGAAATTATTTACTGTTTCTTACTATTGTACTATGTTTTATTTTAACATGATGGCTTACTTTATGCAATCCTCAGTCGCCATATACCACACCATGCTTCAAAATCAGATGATTTTTTTCGTTCTCTTCCCTTGATAAAATATTTATTTTATAATAATATTATGTTTATCATGAAATTTTATGGAGGAATCACAAATGAAAAAAGAAATATTGGAGTGGATTAAATCCATTTTAATAGCTGTCATTATTGCTTTGATCATTACAACATTTATTACCCCTTTAGAAGTATATAGTATTTCAATGAATCCCACTCTGGTGGAGCACGATTTTTTACTGTTGAGAAATACACAGACGGTTGCCCGAGGGGATATCGTTTCTTTTCACACCAGTCTACAGCTGTCTGAGGATGAAAAAAAACAATTAAATCTTATACAGAGACTTAAAGATGTTGAGACAAAATCTCTCATAAAGAGAGTAATTGCCATAGAAGGTGATGAACTTCTAATCCGGGATGGTAAGGTATATGTTAACGGAGGCGAATTAGAAGAAGATTATATTAATAGTGATTATACCTTTGGAGATATTTATATTAAAGAGATTCCGAAGTCAAAGATATTTGTAATGGGAGATAACCGCGACCACAGCTTGGACAGTAGGAGCATAGGACTTATTGACGTTGAGGAGCTTCAAGGGAAGGTGTTAATCAGAATTTTGCCTGTTAATAAATTTGGGATCATTGGCTGACCAATTTGGACAGTCTGACTTGATAAAACATGAACAAAAGCAATAAAAGGGAATGCTTTTGTTCTTCCCAGGGAACTAATAGTTCCCTAGGACGCTCCGCTGTGCCCCTCCAAATATTGGACATAAAGGGGAGGTCCCCTTTAAAAATCCCCCCATATCTAAGAAATTTAAGACCATAATTTCCTAGATATTGAAAGATCCATGTTTCCGTTGATAGTTTTATATTATGGGTTTATAATTGTAATCGCAAGGAATAATATAGAGAGGGAACTGCTGTAAGGAGGAAACTATGGAAATTAAAACAATCAAAAAACTTAAACTTCACGGTTTTAATAACTTAACAAAAACCTTAAGTTTTAATATGTATGATATTTGCTATGCAAAAACAGTAGAAGATCGAAACCGTTATATTGAATATATAGATGAGCAGTATAATGCTGAGAGGCTTACCAGTATCCTGACCCATGTATCAGATATTATAGGTGCCCATGTACTGAATATCGCCAAGCAAGATTATGACCCTCAGGGTGCCAGTGTCACCATTCTTATTTCTGAGGGACATGTAACCTCAGCTACGGCCTCCGAGGATGACATTCCTCAGATTCAACCGGATGCCGTGGTGGCTCATCTAGATAAAAGCCACATAACTGTCCATACATATCCCGAATATCACCCAGATGACGGAATCAGCACCTTCCGGGCAGATATTGATGTGTCTACCTGCGGTCATATTTCTCCTTTAAAGGCCCTGAATTTTTTAATTAACAGCTTTGAAACGGATATTATGACAATTGATTATAGAGTAAGAGGCTTTACAAGAGACGTTAACGGAAAAAAATTCTTCATTGACCATAAAATCAATTCAATCCAGAACTATATTTCCAAGGAAACCCGTGAACTTTACCATATGATTGACGTAAATGTATATCAAGAAAATATCTTCCACACGAAAATGCTGTTAAAGGAATTTGACCTGGACAATTATTTGTTCGGCATTTCTAAAAAAGATCTGATTGCCGGTGAAAAGAAAAAAATTAAGCAGCGTCTGAAGAAAGAAATGGCTGAGATATTCTATGGTAGAAATATTACCAGTATAAAATAATATATGAATTAAGGGATTGGACAGAAGCGTCAGCTCCTATCTAATCCCTTATTTTTATTCTACCTGATTTAATGCATTTAGGATGATTTCTTCCATTGTTTTGATTTTTTCCTGGGCAATATCTAAAGTATCTCCCTTTGAATAGATATAGATCTTGATTTTAGGCTCGGTTCCGGAGGGGCGAACGGCATACCATGAGCCATCCTCCAGCATGAATCTCAGCACATTGGATACAGGTATTTCTTCAGGATATTCTTTGGAATGAATTAAATCATAGGAAATTTGTTTTTGATAGTCTGTATATGAAATAAGTCTTGTATCATTGATCTTAGTGGGATACTGCTGCCGGTAAACTTCCATCATTCTGCCAATGCGCTTCTGTCCTTCTAACCCTTCAAGGACTAACGAAATCAGTTTTTCCTGATAATATCCGTATATTCGGTAAGTTTCCTCCAATACATTCAACAAAGACTTTCCTTCTGTCTTATAGTAGGCCGCTGCCTCGCATAATAACATGGAAGAAATTACTCCATCCTTATCACGGACAAAGGTCCCGGCCGCATAACCAATGCTTTCTTCATACCCGAAGATAAACTGATGGGAGCCCGCTTCTTCCAATTCATTTACCTTCCCACAGATATTCTTGAAGCCCGTTAGTGTTTCATAGGTATTTACTCCATAGGAAGCCGCAATAACTTTTCCCAGGTCTCCAGTTACAATGGACTTCACAATATAGCCGTTATCTGTTAAATTATTCTTCTCCTTCATGGACTCCAGCATATAGTTTATTAACAGCGCTCCAGTCTGATTCCCATTGAGGGCCATATATTCACCCGATTCATCTCTTACCATGCAAGCGACTCTGTCACAGTCAGGATCTGTGGCAAACAGCAGCTCGGCCCCAACCTCTTTTCCAAACCTTATTGCATAGGCAAATGCTTTTACATCTTCAGGATTGGGATAGCCCACCGTCTTAAAGTCAGGGTCAGGTTTCTCTTGCTCAGGAACAACCATCACATTAGTAAATCCCCTTTCTTTCAAAACCCTTCTGACAGGAAGGTTGCCTGTGCCATTCAGTGGTGTATATACAATCTTCATATCTTTGTCTATATTTTCCCTTAAGGCTAATTTTTTTACTTTTTCAGTATATTCATTATCCAATTGGCTGCCTACCATTACCAGCAGTCCTTGTCTTATGGCCTCTTCTTCCTCCATTGCCCTTATGACAGAAAAATCGGTTATGTTAGAGATTTTTTCTGTAATGCCGTCTGCTGTTTGAGAGAGAACCTGGGCACCATCCTCCCAATAGACCTTATATCCGTTGTATTCCTTAGGATTATGGCTGGCAGTTACCACTATGCCTGCCGTAGTATTGAGCCTTCTCACGGCAAAGGACAGCTCCGGTGTAGGCCGTATATCCTCGAACAGATAGGCTTTAATTCCGTTTGCTGCCAATACAAGGGCAGCTTTTTTAGAAAATTCTCTGGAAAAGTGCCGTATATCATAGGCTATAACAACACCTCTGTCCATGTATTCTTTTCCCTGATCCTTGATATACTCTGCAAGCCCCTGGGTTGCCCGTGCTATGATGTAAATATTCATACGGTTGGTACCGGCACCGATTTTTCCCCTAAGCCCTGCTGTGCCGAATTCCAGATCCGTATAAAATCTATCTTCAATTTCCTTCGGGTCGTTTTTGATATCCATTAGTTCTTTTTTGGTTTGCTCATCAAAACATTCATAGCTGAGCCATTCTTCATATCTTTTTTTACAGTCCATATGATCACCTGCTTTATTATATTGTTATTAGAAAAAATGCTCCCTTATATAATATAACCTTTTTATGCTTCCATATAAATACAAAATATCCTTTTTTATTATAATATTGTAAAAATAAAATACCGAGATTGAAGCTCCCGGCATTTTATATTTTATTCAGGTTTTAAAATTTCTATGAATGTACTTCTTTGTTTTTCTTACCTTCCCCTATATCCTTTAAATAATATTCATTGGAAGTGAAGAATTCCCTTGTTTTTAATGCCACGATTCCTGACAACCCCAATACACCTATCATATTCGGTATAACGGCTAAGCCAAAGAGAAAATCCAGAAAAATCCATACGAATTTTAATCCTCCTATGGCTCCGACAAAACAAGCTGCCAGATACACGACACGCATGAATATGGAAAACTTATATCCGAACAAATACTCAGCCAACTTCTCCCCATAGAACAATATTACAAAAATGGTTGATACAACAAACAATAGAACTGAAAAACTAACAATTACCCCTCCAAGAGGACCATAAAAGTTAGTAAATGCCTGGGCAGTCATGCCAGATGCTTCCAATCCTGCTTCTTGCCAAATTCCCGTAGTTACTATGACCAAAGCAGTCATTGAACAAATTACTATAGTATCTACAAACACGCTAAACATTCCCCACATTCCCTGTCTGACAGGATGGTCTGTCTGGGCAGCAGCGTGGGCTATCGGCGCACTTCCCATACCGGCTTCATTGGAATAGGCTCCTCTTGCCGTGCCCCATCTTAAAGCCATGGCAATGGTACTACCTGCAAAGCCTCCAACCGCAGCGTGTCCTGTAAATGCATCCTTAAAGATTAGGGCAATAGCTGATGGTACGACGGTAATTTTGCTAATTATTATAACTAAACACCCCAATATATAAAGAGTGGCCATAAATGGGACAAACTTTTCAGAAACCTTACCTACCCTTGTAACTCCACCTACAACAATAAGTCCTACTAAAACTGTAATAATAATACCTGAAATCATCGGGTTAATTCCCAGAGTCGATGCCGATCCCGCAGCTGAGTTCGCCTGTACCATGATACCTGAAACTATAGTTAACATAAAAATAAAAGAATAGGCTATACCTAGAGCAGGAGATTTAAGACCATTTTTTAAATAGTACATAGGTCCACCGACATATTCTCCCTTTTCATTTGTCTCCCGATACATTACACCAAGTACTACCTCTGCATATTTTGATGCCATACCTACCAAGGCTGTTAACCACATCCAGAATACCGCTCCAGGTCCTCCAAAATATATTGCAACCGGTACTCCTACAATATTAGATGCCCCTACTGTGGATCCCAGCTCTGCAGTTACAGCTTGAAATGGTGTAATCGTCCCTGCTGCATCTTTATCGTCCACTTTTCTAAATAAAGAGCCAAAGGTTTGAGACCACATATATCCAAAATAACGAAATTGCATAAACCCAATTCTAACAGAAATATACAAGCCACCACCTACAAGCAAAATTAACATCGCAGGTCCCCACAAAAAACCAGTTGCAGTATTAATAAAATTGACTAAAGCTTCTCTCACGTTTAAACCCCCTTTTTTATTAATCTCGATTTAAGGTCCACCTCATATGTTTTACAGCTATACTCTAAACTTTAAAGATATCCACTCCTTTCAATTTCCTTTACAAATTTCGAAAAGCAAATTCTATAGTATCTGATAATATCTTGGGTATCCTGGAATAGACATCCGGCTTATAAACCCTTTCAGTCAGCTTATGCAGATCCTTACCCCATGGTCCTATATTGATGATGGGAATAGATAATCGTTCCATTGTTTCAAATGATATATCGTACATACTTTTCCAAAGAGGCATATTGAGGCCGATATATGGAATGACTTCGTCCCTTTGCTGCAGCATCACATAGCTCATATCCGATATTCCCATAAAATAATCTTTCATAACATAGTTTTCCTGCCATTCTTTTTGTGTCATATTATTGATTTGTGTCAAAAGTTTTGATAGTTTGTTAGTTACCTTTTCGCTTAAAGCGTTGCTGACATGTGGATAGAATGGAGGGGAAAAGGCTATGACAATGACCGGATCTGAATTTGTAGTATATTCAAGAGTTTTTTCAATCATAACGAATGTTCCTTCGGTTATGTTTATTTTGCAGCTATCAATGTCATTTTTCAGCTTCGTTAAACTCTCTTTAAAATCCTCAATAAAAGCTTTCCCGGAATTGTCCATCGCTTCCTGATAAATTTCTGCAAAGGTTTTAACATTTACCTTCCAAGGTAATTCTTTTATATTTTGATGACCCTTTATAAGATAAATTTCATAGTTTTTTTTCGTTCGATTAACAATTTCCTGAAAAGCTTTTGTACAGATATGCTGCAATTGGTTCAATATGGTCTTAGGCGTCCTGTTTAAGGTCAATATACTGAAATAACCTCCGGCCGATTGAGGAATAGAAGCATCATAATTCACTTTTCGATCCCTACAATAACTCCATGAAGGGGGAGGTGAAACTTCGTTGCCCACTACATCTGAAAACTCGGTATTTAATTCAACCTCCTCAACGATTTTAGATAGCAATAAAATAGGATTAAAGCCTTCATAAATATCACCAATATGGGTCTTCTTTCCTCGTACATAAATCACTGGCATGAGCTTTCCCACAGAACCACCGTATAGGATACCCGTGTGTCCATCTTCCCTTTGATGGGGTTCTGAATCAATAAGAAGTGTATAATCCAGATCATATGTTTTCTTTACTACTTCCAATAATTTTAAACTCTGTCTCATTCCTGTAGATAAGGATTCCTCATCTGGAACCGATAGCAGCAGCACATTGCCATATAGCTCCTTTTGTTTTGAATACTCCTCCAAAAGGGCCATTTGAATGGCTGCACCGGCTTTCATATCAGCCGAGCCTCTGGCAAAAATCCACTCCCCGCTTTCAATATCATCCTTCACCTCCTTTCCGACTTCAGTTTGGGACAGTTTTATAGATAGTTGGACAGGGTCATAGGCCCATGGTATAAGTCTTCCATAATCAAGGGCATCCACAACATCATGGTGATGTAATAGTATAACTGTTTTTTTCCCATTTCCTTTCGCTAATGCCCAAACTATACTGCGCTCCAACGGTTCATTTTCCAACTGATATAGTCCGAAATGCTCTGAATGATGTCTAAAATACTCTAACCTAGATAGCCATTCATATATGTAGCTTTCGATGCTTTGCTCAAAGACTGTTCCCGTATCACTTTTTATCCCTATCAAATCCAGCAGCAGTTTATCAATTTGCTCCTTCATTCCTTGATGATTCATATACTCCAACCCTATCACCCCTATTATTATAATGAGAAAATTGTAAATCTTTTTTTTAATTATATTTCCCTTCTGTTAGTATTCAGTTTGTAAATCATTTTATTTCCGTTTGAATAATGTTTAATTTCAGAATAAATTAAAATTTTTATTTTTTGGAAGGGAATGGCTAAAACGAAAAAGAATATATTAAAAAACATTGAAGAACAAAGAAATATAAAAAGATATTAGAATGCTTATTAACTATTTCAAATATACAAATAATGGAGGTATTGTATTGGGCGCTGATCTAGTCTTTTACAACGGTACTATTA
>Ga0209347_1004898_pt1 | contig 13348 bp, 11 predicted proteins | sample AutmiccommuBRH23_FD_187382 | JGI IMG/M metagenome (GOLD analysis project Ga0209347, IMG submission 187382) | Deep subsurface microbial communities from Mt. Terri, Switzerland - Autotrophic microbial communities BRH/23 (SPAdes) (version 2) | ecosystem: Environmental > Aquatic > Deep subsurface >... | reverse complement strand
GGCGCGGAAGAGGTAGAGGGCGTTGGTGGAGTAGAGGAAGGCCACGATGTCATGCCCCGTCGTCGCGCGGACTGTGGCATAGCTGGTGTAGTCGAGCCCGATCTCCTTGGCCCGCCGCACCCGCAGCCGGATCACCTCCAGCGGCAGTTGCGGCAAGAGGTCGGCGCGGGCCTTGCGCCAGCAATGCACATGCCAGCCCTTGCCGGTTGTCGGCAAGGCCGGGCCGAGGTTATGGCCGATGCCGGGGGTCATGCCTTTACGATTGCGGACCACTCCGTCATCCGCGCCACATAGCGGGCCAGCGTGTCGATCTCGAGGTTGACGGCATCTCCGACCTTGGCGTCGCCCCAGGTGGTCGCGGTCTTGGTATGCGGGATCAGGTTCACGCCGAAGCTGTCGCCATTGACCTCGTTCACCGTCAGCGAGGTGCCGTTCAGCGAAACTGACCCCTTTGGTGCGATGAACCCGGCCAGCGCGGCGGGCACACGGAAGGTCAGCCGCGTGCTGCCCCCCTCGTCCCGCATCGCGGTGATCTCGGCGACGCCATCGACATGGCCCGAGACGATATGGCCCCCAAGCTCATCCCCCACCTTCAGCGCCCGTTCGAGGTTGATGCGCCGCCCCGGGCGCCAAACATTGTGGCCAAGGTTGGTCTTGTCCACCGTCTCGGCCGAGATCTGCACGTCGAACCAGTTCGTCGGGGCGGTGCCGGTTGCGATCACCGTCAGGCAGACCCCGTCGCAGGCGATCGAGGCGCCGATGTCGATCCCCGCCGGGTCATAGCGGGTGCCGATCCGGGCGCGCAGGTCACCCTCCTGCCGCAGATCGAGGATTTCGCCGATGTCGGTGATGATGCCGGTGAACATGCTGGGGACCCTTCTTGCTTGCGGCTTCCGAAGTAAGCCTGGGAGGGGGTTGGGGCAAGGGTGAAGGCGGATGCTGAGCGCAGTCAGAGGGCAGCGCCCGTCCGCCGGGTGGGCGAGCGACGGCTGCTCTAGGCACTTTATGGTGCGGCCCACCTCCACCGGCGTTCTAGGCACGACGGTTGGGAGCGCCCGCCCGAGGGGGCGGACGGGCGCTGCCCGGCGGCGCCAAGGCGCCTTGTTCCGGGCAAAGGAAAAACTCCGCTTGGGCGTGATCGAGCCGAAAACGACAGCTTCCCGCCCCCAAATCGCCCGCTTTGCCCGGCACAAAGGCCGAGGCCCGCCAATGGGTTGCTCTCGACTTCGCGGGCGCGCCATGCTTTCACAGGACGGTGGGGCAGCAGGCCTGCGCCGTCCCTTGTTTGAGGTGCCCGTCATGATCGGACCCGGAGTGCTCACGAACCCTGAAGGACGTGCATGACCGCCGCCGCCTCCCGCAGCTTCCTGTTCCTCCAGGGCCCGCATGGCCCGTTCTTCGACCGCCTTGGCGCGATGCTGCGCGCTGCCGGCGCCGCCACCTGGCGCGTGTCCTTCAACCGCGGGGATGAGCGGTTCTGGCGCGACCGCGGCACCCTCCTGCCCTATCCCGGCCGCGCCGAGGACTGGCCCGCCACCCTGCGCGGCATTCTGGCCGACAAGGGCATCACCGACCTCGTGCTCTACGGCGACACCCGCCCCATCCATGCCGAGGCGGTGCAGATCGCCCGCAGCCTTGGCCTGACCGTGCATGTGTTCGAGGAGGGCTACCTGCGCCCCTATTGGATCACTTATGAACGCGGCGGCTCGAACGGGCATTCCCGGCTGATGGAGATGCCGATTGCCGCCATGCGCAAGGCGCTCGAGCAATCCGAGATGGAAATGCCCGACGCCCCCGCCCGCTGGGGCGACATGCGCCACCATGTGTTCTACGGCGCGCTCTACCATTTCTACGTGATGTTCCTGAACCGCCGCTATGCCGGCTTTCGCCCGCATCGCGGCATCGGCGTGGCGCGGGAGTTTGCGCTGCACCTGAAACGGCTGCTGCTGATGCCGCTGCACGGGATGGAGCGGTTCGTGGCCAGCCAGCGCATCCGGCTGGGCGGCTTTCCCTATCACCTGGTGCTGATGCAGCTGGAACATGACGCCAGCTTCAGGATGCACGGCCCCTTCGCCACCATGACCGAGTTCATCGACACCTGCCTGCAGGGCTTTGCCAAGGGTGCCCCGCGGCACCATCACCTGGTGTTCAAGGCGCATCCGCTGGAGGATGGCCGCTCCAGCGTGGTCGCCGACATCCGGCGGCTGGCGGCGCTTTACGGCGTGACCGGCCGCGTGCATTTCGTGCGCGGCGGCAAGCTTGCGGGCCTGCTCAATCAGGCGCGCTCGGCGGTGACGGTGAACTCCACCGCCGCGCAGCAGGTGCTGTGGCGCGGGCTGCCGCTGAAGGTGTTCGGCGCCGCGGTCTATTCCAAGCCCGAGTTCGTCTCCACCCAGCCGCTGCCCGAATTCTTCGCCCGCCCCCGCCGCCCCGACGGGCGCGCCTATCGCGACTACCGGCACTACCTGCTGGAAACCTCGCAGGTGCCGGGCGGCTTCTACTCCGCCCGCGGGCGCCGCCATGCGCTGCGGCAGGTGGTGGACATGATGCTGATCCCCGAAGACCCCTATGACGCGCTGATTTCCGGCGCCGCGTCTCCCCGGCAACAATTGCGGGTCGTGCAATAAGGTTGCTGGCTTTTTGTTGCGGTTTTCCGTAAGGTTGCCGGAAAAAGATGAGGCAAGTTCCGTCATAAGGAGCGAGAGCAGTGACATTCAAGGCAAGCCGCGGGGCCAGAGTGCTGGCCCTGGTCGTCATCGCGGCGACCGTAGCGGGCTGCGGCCTTCCCCGGTCCGGCCCGAACAAACGCGAAATCTATGCAGGCTCTGTCGAACGGCGGGGCAATGCCTTCATCGTCTCGGTCAATGACCGCGTCACCCGCGCGACGGCGGTGGTGCCGGCGCTCGGGTTTTCGTCGGCCTTCCTGAACGCCGGCGTCGTGGGATCGGATGATATCCGCGCCGGCGACGTTCTGGGCCTGACGATCTGGGAGAACGTCGATGACGGGCTGCTGGCCGTTGCCGGCGCGCCGGCAACGCAGCTGAGCGAGGTGCAGGTGGATGGCGCGGGGTTCATCTTCGTGCCCTATGCCGGCCGCATCAAGGCCGCTGGCAACACGCCCGAGGCCTTGCGGCGGATCATCACCGAAAAGCTGGATGCGCAGACACCCGATCCGCAGGTGTCTGTCACAAGGATCGCGGGAGACGGGTCCACTGTCACGCTGATGGGCGCCGTCGCAGGGCAGGGCGTCTACCCGATCGAGCGGCCCACCCGCACCCTGTCGGCGATGCTGGCCAAGGCCGGCGGCATCGCTATCGAGCCCGAAACCGCCAAGGTCACCGTCAGCCGCGGCAACCAGACCGGCACCGTCTGGCTCACCGACCTGTGGGAGAACCCGCAGCTGGATATCGCCCTGCGCCCCGGCGACACGATTGTGGTGGAACAGGACGACCGCTCTTTCACCGCGCTTGGCGCCACGGGCGGCCAAAGCCGGGTCAAGTTCGACACCCAGACTATTTCCGCCATCGAGGCGATTGCGCAGGTGGGCGGGTTGAACACCAGCCTCGCCGACCCGACGGGCGTGTTCGTGTTCCGCAACGAAAAGGCGGAGATCGCGAATATCGTTCTGGGCCGCAATGATCTGCGCGGCGATCAGCGCATGGTCTATGTCCTGAACCTGACCGCGCCGACCGGCATGTTCGAAGCGCGGGATTTCGTGATCCGCGACCAGGACACCGTCTATGTGACCGAGGCGCCGTTCGTGCAGTGGACCAAGACCCTTGGCGCGCTGACCGGCACCGCCAACTCGGCCAATTCGGTCGCGGCGCTCGCAGGCGGCGGAGGCAGCTGAGTCCGGCGATGCGTTGGGCAGAACAACAGGCCGCCGGGACCGATCCCCGGCGGCTTTTCTTCTACAGCGGCGGGTTCCTGACCCAGGGGCGGCTGCGGCGGATGCTGGCGGCGGCGGGCTGGCGGCTGACGCTGGGGCTGCCCGGTCCTGATGACGCGGTGGCGGTCTGGGGCCACAGCCCGACAGCCGCGCGCGGCGCGGCAGTGGCAGCGCGGCGCGGGGTACCCTTGGTGCGGATCGAGGACGCCTTCCTGCGGTCCATCCATCCCGGGCGCAGCCGGGGCGAGCCGCCGCTTGGCCTGCTGATCGACGAGACCGGCGGCGCGCATTATGCCAGCGCCGCCCCCTCGGCGCTGGAGGCGCTGCTGGCGCGGCACCCGCTGGATGATGCGCATCTTTTGCAACGTGCACGGGATGGGATAGGGCGGCTCAAGGCGCTGAACTTGTCCAAATACAACAATTTCGACGATACACTGCCCGCGCCCGCCCCCGGCTATGTGCTGGTGATCGACCAGACCCGCGGCGACGCCTCCATCCGCCTTGGCGGCTCGCGGGAGTCCGTGTTCCGCGAGATGCTGGTCTTCGCGCAGGAAGAGCATCCCGGCGTGCGGATCGTCATCAAGTCACATCCCGAGACCCATGCCGGCCACCGCGCCGGGCATTACGGGCCGGAGGATGCGGGAGGCAGGATCACCCTGCTGGCCGATCCCGCCTCGCCCTGGGCGCTGCTGGAGGGGGCAGTGGCGGTCTACACCGTCTCCTCGCAGATGGGGTTCGAGGCGATCCTGGCGGGGCATCGGCCGCGGGTGTTCGGCCAGCCGTTCTATGCCGGATGGGGGCTGACCGAGGACGAGAGCCCCGTCCCCCGCCGCCGGCGCAAGCTGACCAAGGCGCAGCTCTTCGCGGCCGCGATGATCCTCGCGCCGGTCTGGTATGACCCCTGCCGCAGCAAGCTCTGCAGCTTCGAGCAGGCGGTGGATCAGCTCGAGGCCGAAGCACGCGCTTTCCGCGAGGACCGGCATGGCCATGTCGCGGTGGGGATGCGGCTGTGGAAACGCAGCCCCTTGCAGAAGGTGTTCGGGCGCGAGGCGCGGCTGGTGTTCGAGAATGACCCTGCCCGCGCCACTGCCAAGGCGCGGAACACCGGCCGTGGCCTGTTGGTCTGGGCGAGCAAGGAGACGCCGGAACTGACGGCCGCCGCCGAGGGTCTGCGCCTCGCCCGCGTCGAGGATGGCTTCCTGCGCTCACGCGGGCTTGGCGCCGAACTGGTGCCGCCGCTGTCGCTGGTGACCGACCCGCTGGGGATCTACTACGACCCCAGCCGCGAGAGCCTGCTGGAACGGCTGATCGCCGCGCCGCCGCCCCCCGGCGGGCTGCGCCGGGCCGAGGATCTGGTGGCGGGGCTGATCCGCGCCGGGGTGACGAAATACAACCTCGGCGGCGCGCTGCCCCCCCTGCCCGGTGGCCACCGGATTCTGGTGCCGGGACAGGTGGAAGATGACGCGTCGATCCGGCTCGGGGCCGGCGAGGTGCAGCGCAACCTTGACCTTTTGCAACTTGTGCGGGCCAGAAACCCGGGTGCATTGGTCATTTTCAAGCCACATCCCGATGTCGAGGCCGGTCTGCGCCCCGGCGCGGTGACGGAGTCCGACCTGCGGGGCCTCGCCGATGCGGTGGTCCGCCGCGGTGATCCGGCCGCACTGCTGGCAGAGGTCAACGAGGTCTGGACCATGACCTCGCTGCTGGGGTTCGAGGCGCTGCTGCGCGGGTTGCCCGTGACCTGCCTCGGCGCGCCCTTCTACGCCGGCTGGGGGCTGACCACCGATCTGGGCCCTGTCCCCGCCCGCCGTCAGGCGAAGGTGCCGCTGCTGCAACTCGCCCATGCCGCACTGATCGCCTATCCGCGCTATACCGATCCGGTCACCGGTTTGCCCTGCCCGCCCGAGGTGGTGGCCGAGCGGCTGGCGGGCGGCACGGTCCCGCATCCGGGCGCCGCCAACCGGGCGCTGGCGAAGCTGCAGGGGCTCTTCGCGTCCCAATCGAGGCTCTGGCGTTAGGCGCGTCGCCAGCGATGCAGCACGTCGCCGCCCACTGCCCTTGTCTCCACCAGCGAGAACCGCGGCGCCTCCGCCAAGGCTCCCTCCGGCAGCGCCCCGAGCGAGGGCAGACCTCCTGCCCCAAGAGCCAGCCCGGCGGTGAAGCCGATCACCTCATCCACCAACCCCTCCGTCAGCAACGCGGTGGCAAGCTGGCCGCCACCCTCGCAGAACACCCGCGTCAGGCCCTCTTGCCCCAAGGCCTGCAGCATTGCCGCGGGATCAAGTCTGGCCCCGGCCTGCGCCACCGGCAGCAGCCGCGCGCCCGTGGCCTCCCACGCCTCCCGCGCCGCCAAAGGCGCGCCCCCGCCATGCAGCAGCCATACCGGAGCCTCGCGCCCCGAAGCCGCCAGCCGCCCCAGCGGCAGGTTCAGCCTGGCCGAGGCGACAATGCGCACCGGCTGGCGCAGCGCGCCCATCCCGCGCACCGTCAGCATGGGATCATCGGCGCGCAAGGTGCCGCCGCCGACCAGAACCGCGTCGTGCCGGGCGCGCATCGCATGGACCAGATGCCGCGCCTGCGCCCCCGTGATCCAGCGGCTCTCGCCCGAGGCGGTGGCGATGCGGCCGTCGAAGCTGGTGGCGAGCTTCAGCGTCACCACCGGCCGCCCCCGCCGGATGCGGCTAAGGAACCCGGCCTGCACCGCCGCCGCCTCGGCCGCCAGCACGCCGGTCGTCACCTCAACCCCCGCCGTCCGCAACAGCGCATGGCCGCGGCCCGACACGCGCGGATCGGGATCCTCCAGCGCCGTTACCACGCGGGCGATGCCCGCCGCGACCAGCGCCTCGGCGCAGGGCGGGGTCTTGCCGTGATGCGAACAGGGTTCGAGGCTGACATAGGCGGTGGCACCGCAAGCCGCCGCGCCGGCCTGCGCCAGCGCCACGGGTTCGGCATGGGGGCGCCCGCCGTCTTGCGTCCAGCCGCGCCCCACGATGCGGCCGCCCTGGGCGATCACGCAGCCGACCGCGGGGTTCGGCCAGACCCGCCCGAGCCCCCGCGCGCCCAGCTGGATCGCCAGCGCCATGAAGCGGCGGTCGTCTTCGGCTGTCACTCTTCCGCGGCGCCGGAGGGGCGCAGTTCGGAAACGAACTTGTCGAAATCGTCCGCCGCCTGGAAGTTCTTGTAAACGCTGGCAAAGCGCACATAGGCGACGGTGTCGATCCGCGCCAGCGTCTCCATCACGATCTCGCCGATGGCCTTGGAGGGGATGTCGGTCTCGCCCAGGCTCTCCAGCCGCCGCACGATGCCCGAGATCATCTGGTCGATCCGCTCGGGATCGATCGGGCGCTTCTGCATGGCGATGCGGATCGAGCGTTCCAGCTTGGTGCGGTCGAACTCCTCGCGCTTGCCGCTGGTCTTGATGACCACGAGGTCGCGCAGCTGGACCCGTTCATAGGTGGTGAAGCGGCCCCCGCAGGCCGGGCAGAACCGCCGCCGCCGGATGGCGACATGATCCTCGGCCGGGCGACTGTCCTTCACCTGGGTATCGACATTGCCGCAAAACGGGCAGCGCATGGCATCTCTCCCTCGTCGTGCTGACGATATTGTTTCCAGCACTATAGGGGGGACGCGATTCGTTGGGTAGAGGGTTTCGGTGGCCACAAGATGCAGGGGGCGGGGTGTGGCCGCGAAGACTCAAGCGGGGTCCGCCCGGAAATGCGCCGCAACCTCGCGCCGATGCGGGGCGCTGCGATGCTCGAAAAGGTAGATCCCTTGCCAGGTTCCCAGCAGCGGCCGCCCCGCCGCCACGGGAATGGACAGGCTGACGGGCAACATCGCTGCCTTGAGATGCGCCGGCATATCGTCGGGCCCCTCCTGCACATGCGTCAGATAGGCCATTCCCGGATCGTCCGAGGGCGGCACCAGCCGAGAGAAGAAGGCGCGCAGGTCATCTTGCACGGAGGGATCGGCATTCTCCTGGATCAGCAGTGAACAGGAGGTGTGTCGGACGAACAGCGTCAGAACACCGTCGCCGTGACCTGCCGTCCAGCGGAGGACATCGCGCGTGATCTCGTAGAGCCCGGGGCCGGAGGTGGCGATGGAGAACCGGGTCTGCATTGCCGGATCAGCGCGACCGGCGGCGGCTCTCGCACATCTGCTCTGCCATTCCGGCGCTCAGCGCGCCATCGTCACGCCCCAGAACGACCAGCCCGGTCTTGCCGACCGACTGCGCGGGCGAGAGGGAGAAGGTCATGCCGCCGCCGGGTTGCGGCCGTTCTGCCGAAATGCGCCAGATCGGGGTATTGGGCAGGGCGTGCAACCCGCTGATGACGAAATCCCCGGCCGCGCACCAGTAGTCGGACAGGCGCAGGCCCGGCTTGTAGGTCACCGTGAACTCGCTGCCATCGCCGCGCACCATCTGCCCGTTGGGTGACAGTCGCGCCGCAGCAGGCATCGCGGCCGCCGAGGCCAGAGTGAGGGCGATTGCGGCGGTGAGAAGGGCGTTGCGGGCCATGAGAGCCTCCTGGGCGGATGTCTGACAATGATGTAGGCATTGTCTCTGATACCGGCAAGCACGGCGCGCGAAAGGGCCGCAGGCTGGCGGGTCACGTCTTGGAGAGACAGGCGGCGGCAAAGGCGCCCCGCGGGCGCCTTTCCATCACTGATCCAGGAAGCTCCGCAGCTTGCGGCTCCGGCTCGGGTGCTTGAGCTTGCGCAGCGCCTTCGCCTCGATCTGGCGGATGCGTTCGCGGGTAACGCTGAACTGCTGGCCGACCTCTTCCAGTGTGTGGTCGGTGTTCATGCCGATGCCAAACCGCATCCGCAGAACCCGTTCCTCGCGCGGGGTGAGGCTGGCCAGAACCCGGGTAGTAGTTTCCTTCAGGTTCTCCTGAATGGCGCTGTCCAGCGGCAGGATCGCGTTCTTGTCCTCGATGAAGTCGCCAAGCTGGCTGTCTTCCTCGTCGCCGATCGGCGTCTCCAGCGAAATCGGCTCCTTGGCGATCTTCATCACCTTGCGGACCTTTTCCAGCGGCATCTGCAGCTTTTCGGCCAGCTCTTCGGGCGTCGGCTCGCGGCCGATCTCGTGCAGCATCTGACGGCCGGTGCGGACCAGCTTGTTGATCGTCTCGATCATGTGCACCGGAATCCGGATGGTGCGCGCCTGATCGGCAATGCTTCGCGTGATCGCCTGACGGATCCACCAGGTGGCATAGGTCGAGAACTTGTAGCCGCGGCGATACTCGAACTTGTCGACGGCCTTCATCAGGCCGATATTGCCTTCCTGAATAAGATCAAGGAATTGCAGCCCGCGGTTCGTGTATTTCTTGGCGATGGAGATCACGAGCCGCAGGTTGGCCTCGACCATTTCCTTCTTGGCCTGCCGCGCCTCTTTCTCACCCTTCTGGACCTGGTTCACGATCCGGCGGAATTCGGTGATGTCGACGCCGACATACTGGCCGACCTGCGCCATATCGGCGCGCAGATCCTCGACCTTGTCACGGCTCTTCTCGATCAGCGACTGCCAGCCGCGGCCGGCCTTGGCCGCCATCCGGTCGAGCCAGACCGGGTCCAGCTCGTATCCGCGATACTCGTCGATGAACTCGCGGCGGTTGATCCGCGCGGCATCGGCCAGCTTCACCATGCTGGAGTCGATGGACATGATCTTGCGGTTGATGCCGTAAAGCTGGTCGATCAGCGCTTCGATCCGGTTGTTGTGCAGGTGCAGCGCATTGACCAGCAGCACGATTTCCGACCGCAGCTTCTGATAGGCGGCTTCCTCGGCGGCCGAGAAGGTGCCGTCCTCGTTCAGCGTGGCCGACATCCGCAGGTCCTGCATCTCGGCCAGCGTGGTGTAGTCGCGCGCGATGACTTCCAGCGTTTCCAGAACCTTGGGCTTCAGCGCCGCTTCCATCGCGGCCAGCGACATCGCCGAGGCTTCGTCATCCTCGTCGTCATCCTCGGCCTGAAGGATCGGGTTGCCATCGGCATCCAGCTCGGGCTCGTCGCTGGCGGGCTTCTTGGGGGCAGCCGACACATCGACCTCACCCACCACCGGCTCGTCCAGCTCTTCCTCGCCGTCGAGCGAGCGGCCGAACGTGGCCTCGAGGTCGATCACGTCGCGCAGCAGGATGTCTTCCGACAGAAGCTCGTCGCGCCAGATGGTGATCGCCTGGAAGGTCAACGGGCTTTCGCACAGGCCCGCGATCATCGTGTTGCGGCCGGCTTCGATGCGCTTGGCGATGGCGATCTCGCCCTCGCGGGACAGCAGTTCGACCGAGCCCATCTCGCGCAGATACATCCGCACCGGGTCATCGGTGCGGTCCAGCGCTTCGGCATTGGTGGTGGAAACGGCAAGCTCGCGCGAGCCCGAGGAGGCGTCGACGACGGCGCCGCCGGTCTCGCTTTCTTCGGCCTCGTCATTCTCGATGACGTTGATGCCCATCTCGGACAGCATCGACATGACGTCCTCGATCTGTTCCGAGGAGGCCTGTTCCGGCGGCAGCACCGCGTTCAGCTGGTCATAGGTGATGTAGCCGCGCTCACGCGCGTCCGCGATCATCCGTTTGACGGCAGCCTGGCTCATGTCGAGCGAATGATCGCCGTCCTGCTCGTCGGGCTTCACGTCGTCGGTGTCTTTTGCGGCCATGGGGGCTCCTCATAGGCGTCGGCGCGGGGCATCGTCACGGCGGACATCAGCAAAACTGGCGATTCGCGGCGCGATCCACGAATCATGTCCGACTCTCTTAGCGAATCAAGCGGGCGAGTCACAGGGGCAGTCACATAAGGGACGAAGCCGTCAGCTGCGGTTCTTTCGCCAGATCTCCTTGTCGATCAGGCTTTGCAGATGCGCAGACAGCGCCGCCCGGTCCTCGCCCATGTCCTTCGCATCGTCCAGATTCGATCTCTCGGCGCGGTGGCGGGCGCTGGCCGCCTGGGTCAGCCGCCAGGTCACCCCCTCATCGGCGAGCCCGGCGAGGTCCTCCATCGCATCCTCGATCTCGGCCCGCGCACCGCGCCTTGCTTCCAGTTTCGCCAGCTCCTCGGCCAGGCACATCAGCGCCAGGTCGGGGTCGTCCTGGTTGCGAACGGGCGGGGCGATGGACACATGGGGCAGTGACAGCAGCTTTTCAAGCACATCGCCCGCTTCTGTCATAAGTCGTTCACGGAAATCGGGGCCCGCATCATGGCTCAGATGCAGCAGCAACAGCCGCAGCGCATCATGCCCCTCGCCGGTGAACTGCACGGTTTCCAACTGGCTCTCAAAGCGGGTGATGCAGGCCGGGTGGGTGGCGCAGATCGCCAGGATCATCGCTTCGCGCAGCAGGTCCTCGGGGTCGGACGGGCCGGCAGAGGCCAGTACCGTCGCCCGCGTCACCGAATAGGCGCCGACCTCGAAGGGCACGAACTTGCCGCCGAACCGGGCTTGCCCGCCCGGCCGGACCGCCTGCCACTTCTTCTTGGGTTGCTGCCAATTGGTACCGAACAGATCGCGCTGCAGGCGTTTCAGCTCCTGCTCGTAATGCGAGCGGATCGAGCCGTCGCGGATCTTGTGCGTCACCTCGTGGAAGGTCTTCTCCAGCGCCGCGCGCCGCTCGGGGCTGTCGAAGCTGCGGCCTTCGGTCTCACGCTGCCACAGCAGGTCCACCATCGGGCGCGCACCCTCCAGCAGCTTCTGCATCGCCCCGGCGCCTTGGGCGCGGATCAGGTCATCGGGGTCCTGTCCTTCCGGCAGGATCACGAAGCGCAGCCCCTGCCCCGCCTCCAGCAGCGGCAGCGCGAGGTCCATGACCCGCTGCGCCGCGCGGATGCCGGCCTTGTCGCCGTCCAGCGCCACGATGGGCTCGGGCGAGACGCGCCACAGCATCTGCAGCTGCGTTTCGGTGATCGCGGTCCCCAGCGGCGCCACCGCGCCGCCAAACCCGGCCTCGGCCAGCGCGATCACGTCCATGTAGCCCTCGGCCACCACCAGCGGCGCGCCCTTGGCCACCGCCTCGCGCGCCGGGCCGTGGTTGTAGAGGTTGCGGCCCTTGTCGAACAGTTCCGTCTCCGGCCCGTTCAGGTACTTGGCCCGGGCATTCGGGTCCATCGCCCGCCCGCCAAGGCTGATCGCGCGCCCCCGCGCATCGCGGATGGGAAAGATGATCCGGCCACGGAACCGGTCATAGGGCGCGCCGCCATCCTCGGGCCGGGCGCAAAGGCCCGCATCGACCAGCAGCTCCGGCGCGATGCCCTTGGCCGTCAGCGCCTGGAACAGCCCCTGCCGGGTGTCGGGGGCAAAGCCGATCCCGAACCGCTCCTGCCCCGCGTCGGACAGCTTGCGCTTCGCCAGATAGTCGCGCGCCGAGGCCGCCGCCCCGGTGCGCAGTTGCAGGCGGTACCACTTCACCGCCTCGTCCATCACCTCGGCCAGCTGGGTGCGGCGGTCGGCGCGCTGCGCCGCTTGCGGATCGCGGGCGGGCATCGTCATCCCCGCCTCGCGCGCCAGCGCCTCCACCGCCTCCAGGAAGCCCATGTTTTCGGTCTCGCGCAGGAAGCTCAGCGCGTCGCCCTTCGCGTGGCAGCCGAAGCAGTAATAGTACCCCTTGCGGTCATCGACATGAAAGCTGGCGGACTTTTCCTGATGGAACGGGCACGGCGCCCACCAGTCGCCCTTGGCCTGATTGGACTTGCGGTTGTCCCACATGACCTTGCGGCCGACGACGCGGGACAGCGTCGTGCGGGTGCGCAGCTCATCAAGGAAACCCGGGGGAAGACTCATGCCTTCCTATATCGGGCCGGTCCGGGCCCGAGTCCAGACGGCTGTCCAGTCGGGTGAGGTCAGCCGCGCGCCGCCACCGCCTGCATCGCCACCGTCAGCTCATGCACCGCGGTGCCGGCCATCGACCGGAACACCCAGATTTCAAAGGCTTCCGCCCCGGTACGGTGCAAGATCGCCATCATATGCCCCAGCGGCGCGCGCGCCACATGGCCCGGCGCAAACTCCGCCAGCCGCAGGTCCAGCGGGCAGAGCCGCGCCAGAACGGCCGCCGCCTGCGCCCCCTCCAGCCGCAGCACCGCCCAGCCATCGGACTGATCGGTCAGCGCCGCCAGATCCTCGAGGCCCTGCGGCACCAGCCCGGTGACGAAGGCCACCCCGCGACCGGCCCACAGGCAGCGCCCGGCAGGGGCCACCACTGCCCGGCCCACGTCCGGCCAGCCAAGCCCATCCGCCGCCAGCGCCCGCGCCACCGCCGCCTGCCGGCCCTTGAACGGCGCAACGGATGTGACGGGGCCGGGCTGCGCCTCGGTCAGCTGCGCGCCGGGGGTGATGATCGGCAGCAGATCCTCGCAGGGGGATTTGTCGATGAGACTAGCCACGCGCGCGCCCTCCTTCGGGATCAAGGAACACCGGATGCGCCACTTCGCACAGCAGATCGACATCCCGCAGGTGATCGACCAGCCGCACCATCTCGCCCGTCC
>Ga0209347_1004897_pt1 | contig 13350 bp, 13 predicted proteins | sample AutmiccommuBRH23_FD_187382 | JGI IMG/M metagenome (GOLD analysis project Ga0209347, IMG submission 187382) | Deep subsurface microbial communities from Mt. Terri, Switzerland - Autotrophic microbial communities BRH/23 (SPAdes) (version 2) | ecosystem: Environmental > Aquatic > Deep subsurface >... | reverse complement strand
CGAAGGGGGGAAGGAGAAAACCCCTTCGACGCCGCTCCTGTTTTCCAAAAGGATTGCCCCCATGTCCGACGAATATCGACTGACTGAAAAAACAAAGGCCTCCGGCTGAGCGGCCAAGCTGAGTCCAGGGGTCCTGGACCGGATTGTGTCGAAGCTGCCGATCCGGCGGCATCCGAATCTGATCGTGGGTATCGAGACGTCGGACGATGCCGGGGTCTACCGGCTCGACGACAATACGGCACTCATCCAGACCCTCGATTTTTTCACCCCCATCGTCGATAACCCCTACGATTTCGGCCGGATTGCGGCGGCCAATTCCCTCAGCGATATCTATGCCATGGGCGGCGAACCGATTACCGCTATGAATATTGTCTGTTTTCCGGCGGACGATCTCCCCGAATCGGTGCTGAAGGAGACCCTGGAAGGCGGACTGGAGAAGATTCATGAATCGGGCGCCGTTCTGGCGGGCGGGCACAGCGTAGACGGGCCGGAATATATGTACGGGCTTTCGGTGACCGGGACCGTTCATCCGGACCGGGTGCTCACCAATTCGGGCGCCCAACTGGGAGACCGACTGATATTGACCAAGCCGATCGGCACCGGGATCCTGGCCACGGCCCTCAAGGGGCGGATCGCCGATTCGGCGGCCATCCGGCGCCTGGTTGACGTCGCCTCCGAACTGAACCGGGCGGCCGCCATCGTGGCGCGCGATTTTTCCCCGAACGCCTGCACGGACATCACCGGGTTCGGGCTGGCCGGGCACCTGCTGGAGATGGCCCGGGGATCGCAAAAGATTTTCCGGATCGAGGCGAGCGCCGTCCCGATTATCGAATCCGTTGTTGAATACGGGACGATGGGGATGTTCCCGGGCGGGGCCTATGCCAACAAGAAACATTTCGCCGACCTGGTGCGCGTCGATTCCGGAGTCGACGACATTCTGGCCGATATTCTGTTTGATCCCCAGACTTCCGGCGGGCTGGTCTACGCCCTCCCCCCGTCTCGCGCGAAGGATTTGCTGGCCACCCTTCAGGACAGCGGCATCGACGCCCGGATGATCGGCGAGGTCAGCGGAACAAAATCATGCGGGGAACTGGTGGTCGAATGACACTCAGGAGACTTTTAATTCGTGATCGTGCGCGTAATCGTAATCGGGTTTTATGGTTATCCGGAAAACTCCAGTGAATGGATTCCCTTCGAAAACCTCGGTCCAAAGTCCCCCTTTATCAAAGGGGGATTTAGGGGGATTTGGCGGATTTCGTAGAAAAATCCCCCCTTGCCCCCCTTTTTCAAAGGGGGGTAAAGGCAAATCGGAAAATTTTACAAACAACTATGCCGCAACCCACACCGGCCGGGTAACATAAAGCCGCGAATCGATCAATCCCTCGGTCCGATATTGGCTGACCTCCAGGTATTCTTTATCGGTAATCATCCCCATGAATGCCGAACGGGACGGATACCGCACCAGCAGAACCGCATCCCAGGCATCATCTCCGATAAACGTTTTTGTATCGTTTCCGTAATAAATCACTGTTGCGCCGATCCGGTCGAGAATCGGGGTGACGAGGCGGGAATAGGTTTCATAAAGCCCTTCCCCCGTATCCGGCTTGAAGCGCAGCATGTTGATCATGACCAGCGGCCCGTCATCGGATATGGCATTGAACGCTTCGAACTGTTCCTGTGTCGGCAGAATGCTCGGCATCACCACTCCTTTGTTTAAAAATATCTGGTTATCCGGAAAACTCCAGTGGGCGGGGTTTCAAACCCCGCCCAAGTAACTCGATTTACTGGGCGGTGTTCCCTTAACCTGGCATCGTCAACGCTTCCTCGATTTCTTTTCGGAGCTCCCCCTCACTTCCCGCAAGGAACCCTTCCAGGGCAGTGCGGGCTGTCTCTCCCCCGATCCGTCCCAGTGCCCAGGCGCACATCATCTTTACCCGCGCATCCGGATTTTCCGAAAATGCCCGCTTGAGGTCATCCACGTAAGCCGTATCGAGGCTGTTTCCCATGGCCCGGGCCACGTTCATCTGCCATCGCCAGATATCAGTCGATGCCATGTAGAACATGTGGGGCTGGATATAGGTTTCAAAATAGGCCACGTCCATGTGCAGGAGTTTTGGAAGCTCAAACCAGGGGGCTTTCTTTTCGACCGCCGGGTTGACCGGAAGAAATTTGGATCGTGCGATCCAGGCCCGGTTTCGCGGGCAGACGTTCTGGCACTGATCGCACCCATAGACCCACAACCCCATCGGCTCGCGCAGTTCCTTCGGGGTGATCCCGTCGCCGAAATAGGTCAGATAGGAGATGCACCGCTGGGGATCGATCTTTCGCGGGCCTTTGAGCGCGCCGGTCGGGCAGGCCACAAGACAGGCATTTTTGCACCATTCCGGGCATCCCACCTCGACTGTCGGCGTATGCGGTTCGAATTCCGCGTCGACTACCACCGCAATCGGCAGGGTCCAGGAACCTTTTGCGACCGCCCGGTGGGCGTAAAAAAGGCAGTTTTTCCCGAATGTCCCCAGCCCGGCCCGCGCCGCGGCCACCCGGTGCGGCAGATCGAACGGCACCTTGGTCTTGATCCCGCCGTCCCGCAGAAAACTCCGGAACGCCTTGATCTTGCGGCTCAATCCGTCCTGGGTGACCCGGTCATCGTCCAGGTAGCACCGGCCGAAGTGGTTCTCCATTGCCGGGGGGAATCCCTGGTCGAAATAATGTCCGAGAATCACGATGATCGATTTGGCCCCCGGCAGGATGGCCGCCGGATCGGTCCCGGCAGTCAGGTTGAGCCCCAGCTTGTAAATCCAGTCGTACGATTCCCGCCGTTCTTCCAGGATCTTCCGCTGATCGGTAAACGGCTGCGCATCGGTAAAGCCGATATCGGCGAAACCGAGTTCCAAGGCCTTGTCGATGATCTCCTGTCGGGTAAGCGGCATGCGTAATCTCCTTGCAGATTGTTTATGATAACGTCAGTTCGGGCAGGTCAGCGCCCGATCAGGCGGCGGACAGCAAGTCACCAAATATGTAGCGAAGAACCGTGTCCAGGGGTGCGGCGGATTTCACCACCTTCATGTGGAGCAGCGCCCCTTCCCAGCAGGCGAAGATCATCCGGGCCGTTTCGGCGGTATCCGTTTCCGCCGGTATTTCGCCCTGCTCCCTGGCCTCTTCGAGGACCTCCGCGATCCGTAGGATCATCCCGTCGATCACCGATGCGAGCTTTTCCTGCATGTCGCTGTCGAGATCCCCCATTTCCTGGGCCAGGTTCCCCACGGGGCACCCCCCGGTGAAACCGGATGCCGCAAAGTAGTCCCGCACCCATTCAAAATAGACCCTGAGCCGTTCGACGGGAGAACGGGTTTCATCCATGAAAAAGCGGTCGTACAGCTGGTGCAGACCGTCGTGGATATGATCGATCAGCGCCAGGCCGAAATCCGACTTGCTTTTGAAATAGTAATAAAAGGAACCCTTTGGAATGGCGCAGGCGGTAAGAATCTGCTGGATGCCGGTATGATGAAAGCCTTGGCGATAGATGAGCTCGGCGCCGGCTTTCAGGATGCGGTCACGATTTTCGGTCTGGGTTTTCATGGAGTTGATATTAGACCGGTCGTCTACTGAATGGCAAGAAAAAAAATGCCCGGTCTCCGCATCTGGGTTCCCAAGCTGGGGCTTGGGAACCAGCGAACTTATCCACATTGACAATTGACGATTGACAATTCGCCATTCACAATTGTTTTTTGTCACGTTCTAAAAGAAAAATTGTCAATTGTGAATGGTCAATTGTGAATAGTTAATTCAAAATAAAGCATTTCACGGGCGCCCATCCTTAAACCACTGCGGATGGGAGAAGATATATGCTTCGCCGTACTCCAGGAACATCTCCCGGTTGAACCCCTCGACCCGCTTGCCAGCGGCCAGCACCGCATCGGGCCACCAGAGCCACGCATCCTCGTAATTGTCGTGAAGCGCCTTTTCCACATCGAAATAAATCAGGGCCCGTTTCCCCTCATCGACGGTTTCGCGCCCCTGCCGGATCAGGGCGACCGCCTTCTCGTTGTTGCTCCGGCCGTTGTTGAACGGACTGGCCGGATCGTACAGCAGGGTGGCGATATGATCGGGTTCCTGGATCCACGGATAAAGGTTGCCGATCACGTCGAAGTCGAGCTTCCGGAACGGTTCGATCATGCCGGTGATGCTCATGAATTGCGGCTGCCATTTAATGCCGACCTTTTCCAGCATGGACATAACCGCTTTTGCCAGTGCCTGCGCTTCGGGAAGGTTGATGGTAAACCCCTCGATGGTCAGCCCGTTCGGGTAGCCGGCTTCGGCAAGAAGTTTTTTCGATAATTCGGGATCGTAGGCGACCGGTTCCAGGTCATGGTTGTGGGCCCAGTGGTCGTCCGGGTACATGCAGCTGGCGATCCGGCCAAGGCCGAACTGCGTCCCCATGACCAGCGCCTTCCGGTCGATGGCATGGGAGATGGCTTTTCGCACGCGGATGTCCGCGCACGGTCCCTTTGCATGGTTGAAGGTCAGAAAGACCAGCCAGTTGCTCGGGAATGTCGCCACGTTGAACTTCGAATCGTTCTTTACCATCCGGTACTGGATGGCATCGAGCACGATGGTGTCGAGGGTGCCGGCCTTGAGGTTGGCCAGGCGGACCGATGGATCCGGGATCACGGACACCTTGATGCCGTCGAAATACGGCATTTCCGGCTTCCCGATACTCCGCCCGAACCACCAGTCCGGGTTCCGCTTCAGGGCAATGTAGTTGTCCGTGCTGAACGATTCCAGCATGTACGGCCCCGTGCCGACCGGGCTCGAATCGAGCGGTTTGGCGTCTTTCGCCAGGGCTTTGTATTTTTTGAGCTCCTCCTCCATTTTGGACAATTGCTGCTTTGCCGCCTCCGCCTTTTCCGGGTCTTTCCGGTCCCCGGCCTTCCGGCGGACGATGACGATTTCCCGCTCGATCCGTTTCACTTTCGCCAGGGCGGCGTCCCCTTCAAGGGCCTTTGCGGAAACGGCAAACCCCGGCACGCTGGCCATGGTCCCCAGGAAAGATCCCCATGGCCGCTTGAAATGCCATTTGACCGTATACGCGTCCATCACCTCGACCGATTCCAGCGGCTCCATCCAGGATCGGGTCCAGGCCGCGTTGTCCCGGTCCATTATATAGTCCATCTGGTACTTGAGGCTGTGGGCGTTGAACGGGGAGCCGTCGTGGAACGACACCCCCTGCCGGAGCGTCATGACCACGGTGGTGTCATCGAGGTACGTCCAAGACGTGGCCAGCCAGGGAACGGTCGGGCGGTAGTTGCCGTCGAGGAGAATCAGCTTTTCGTACATGTAGCTCATGGTGATCCAGTCGAGAACCGGCATGTGGTTCGGGTTCATCGATCCGACATAAACCGGCCAGGCCAGACGCAGGGTGCCGCCCCGGACCGGTTTGGCGGGAAAATAGTTTTTCCCCCACTCCATCCAGCCATCTTTTGACGGGGCGGCTTCTTCGGCGGGAACAGGCGCGGCAAGAAGGATGAGGCCGAAGAGTGCGAGCAGAACAATCCAGCGGCTGTTATGGATTCTCATGGTTGTTTCCTTTTGTTCACAATTCACCATTGAAAGTTGGCAATCTAAAAATTGTGAATGGTGAATGGTCGATTGTGAATGGTCAATCAACATCACCTTGATCACGCCAAATGACACGCCACGTTATGCCCGTTCCCTTCAATACCCCGCAGCGCCGGCCGGCTTTCCCGGCAGATCCCCCTGGCAAACGGACACCGGGGATGAAACTTGCACCCTTCCGGGGTATCGAAAAGGCTCGGCACCTCTCCCCGGATCAGGCAATGTTCCCGGTTCCGCTCGATTTCCGGATCGGGTATGGGCACGGCCGAGAGCAGGGCCCTGGTGTACGGATGTTGCGGATGATGATAAAGCGCCTCCCGGCTGGCAATCTCGACGATTTCCCCCAGGTACATCACCGCGATCCGGTCGCTGATGTGCCGGACCACGGCGAGATCATGGGCGACGAACAGGTACGTCAGACCTAGTTTTTCCTGGAGTTCCGCGAAGAGATTGATGATCTGGGCCTGGATCGACACATCGAGTGCCGATACCGGCTCGTCACAGACCAGGAACTCCGGCTCGACGGCCAGGGCCCGGGCAATCCCGATCCGCTGCCGCTGTCCGCCGGAAAATTCATGGGGATACCGGCCGGCCATGGCGGGGCCGAGTCCGACAATATCGAGCAGGTACCCGACCCGATCCGCGTATTCGCCCCTCCCCCGGGCCAGGCCGTGGATGCGGAGCGGTTCGCCCACGATATCCCGCACCGTCATCCGAGGATTCAGGGAGCCGAACGGGTCCTGGAAAACGATCTGCATCTTTTTCCGGAGTTTCCGGAGCGGATGCTTCCCCAGCCGGGTGATGTCTTCGCCCTTGAACAGGACCTCGCCGGCCGTGGGCCGTTCGAGCTGGAGAAGGGTCCGGCAGGCGGTGGTTTTCCCGCACCCGCTTTCTCCCACCAGCCCTAAGGTTTCCCCTTCGGCAATATGGAAACTGATGTTATCGAGGGCCTTGAGGTCGCCGATCCGCCGCTTGAACACCACCCCGCGATAAACCGGGAAATGCTTAGACAGGTTCGTTATCTGGATCAGGGGTCTGGTTTCCATCAGGCATCGATCCAGCAGGCGACGTCGTGACGGTCGGCGACTTCCCGGAGCATGGGGCTTTCCTCCCTGCACCGGGCAGTCGCATGGCGGCACCGGGGATGAAAGGCGCACCCGGTCGGCAGATCCGCCAGGTCCGGCGGCTGGCCGTCGATGGGAAGGAGCTTCTCCCGGGTGTCCCGGTCGAGCCGGGGGACCGACGCCAGCAACCCCGTGGTGTACGGGTGCCGCGGTGTCAGGTAAAGATCCCGGGTCATGGCCCTTTCGATAATCCGTCCCGCATACATGATGATAACCTTGTCCGCGTAGCGCGCCACAATCCCCAGGTTATGGGTGATCAGAATGAGCGCGGTCCCCTGGTCCCGGGTCAGCCCTTTCATGAACTCCAGGAGTTCCGCCTGGATGGTTACATCAAGGGCCGTGGTCGGTTCATCCGCGATGATCAGCCGGGGATTGCAGGCAAGCCCCATGGCGACCATGACCCGCTGCCGCATCCCGCCGCTGAACTGGTGCGGGTAGGCATGCATCCGGTCCCCGGCATCGGGAATCCGCACCTGCTTCAGGAGCCGGACGCCTTCGGTGAACGCTTCCCTGCGGCGCACATCCTTGTGGCGGATCAACGGCTCCATGACCTGGCGGCCGACGGTCAGCACCGGGTGAAGCGCGGTCATCGGCTCCTGGAAGATCATGGCCATTTGATTTCCCCGGATGTCGCACATCTCTTTTTCGCTCAGCTGCAGGAGATCGCGCCCTTCCAGAAGAATTTCCCCGCTGACGATTCGTCCCGGCGGGTCGGGGATAAGCCGCATCAGCGACAGCGCGCTCACCGTTTTGCCGCACCCGCTTTCGCCAACGATGCCGAGGGTTTCGCCCTCATGCAAATCGAATGAGATGTCGTCCACGGCCTTGATGGTGCCGTGACGGGATTTGAAATGGGTGGAGAGATGTCGGACATCAAGGAGCATGTTTGAAGACCTTAAATGCGAAGCCAGAATCCAGAAGCCAGAATCCAGAAGAAAGAACAAAGGCGAAGTCGGTTTTTGATGGCAAAGTAAAAAGCTCCAAATTCAAGGCGCGCGAATCCCGAGGAATGAGGCGTACTTGTCGTACGCCGCAGTGACGAGGGATGAAGCGCAACGCAGAAGTTGGGCTTTTTACGTTGTCATCAGTTCATGTCATTCCGAATAGATGAGACATATCCCTCCAAAAGCTTGCTAACTTCTTCAAGCTGTCCAGCCATCGGATCTGTATCGCCATAATCAAGATCCTTTGCCAGAATCAGATAATACCGGCATTCTTCAAGAGAACCCTGGGCAATGTTCAAGAACTTGCATTTATCCGGTTTTGTCTTTTTCTTGAACCCTTCCGCAATATTGGCCGCGATGGAAACCGCGGCCCTTCGGATCTGTGATGTTAGTCCATAAAGCTCATGATTTGGAAAAGATTTACTATAACGATAAACCGACAGAACAAATTTATGTGCCCTTTGCCAGACGATCAGATCCGTAAATTCCTTCGCAGCCTGACGTTTCATCTTCGGCCTTTCGCTTTTGATCTTCTTCTGGTTTCTGGCTTTTTTGTTTTTGACCTTCTTCTGCCTTCTGCCTTTCGCTTTTGACCTGACCTTCTTCTGGATTCTGGCTTCTGGATTCTGACTTCTACTTTTGACCTTCTTCTGGCTCCTGGCTTCTGGATTCTGGCTTCTGCTTTTCTATCTTATCCTGGGATCATACACATCCCGCAGCCCGTCCCCGATAAAATTAAACGCCAGAACCGCGAGCGTGATCATCAGCCCCGGGGCAATGGAGAATAGCGGAACGATCTCCAGGTACGAATAGCCGATCCGCAGTTCGTTTCCCCATGTCGGTGTTGGTGGCTGAACCCCGAGGCCCAGAAAGGAGACCGCGCTCTCCAGCATGATGTTTCCGCCGAGGGCGATGGAGGCGGTGACGATGATCGGGGCCATGATGTTGGGGAGCAGGTGCCGGAACATGATCCGGAACCCGGACGCCCCGAGCGCTTGGGCGGCCTCCACGAAGGGGAGTTCGCGGACCAGCATCGCCTGGCCGCGCACGATCCGGGCGTACCCGGTCCAGGTGAAGACGGTAATGGCGACAATGACGCTTCGCACCCCGGGACCCTGGGCCGCGACCATGACCAGCACCATGATCAGCACCGGCATGCTCATGAACGTATCGGTCAGGCGCATGATGATCATGTCGAGCACGCCCCCCTTGTACCCGGCGACAAGCCCGAGCATCACACCGATGATTGCCGCGAATAATGTCGAGAGCACCCCGATCAGCAGGGTAACCCGCGATCCGTAAATGACCCGGGACAGCAGGTCCCGGCCCACATCGTCGGTCCCGAGGAGGTGCTCCCGGGACGGGCCTTCCAGGACCCGGTACAGATCCTGTTCGTTCGGATCGCAGGGGGCGATCCAGGGGGCAAAGACGGCCATGACCACCAGGCAGACCAGGATGATGATCCCGGCCACCGCGATCTTGTGTTTTGCCAGGGCGCGGAGGACCGCCCAGTCGTCGGTTCCCCTCATTGCACCCTCACCCGCGGATCGAGATATCCGTACAGCAGATCGACCATGAAGTTCACCGCCACGATATTGATGGCAACCATGATCAGGGTGGCCTGAATCACGGGGAAGTCGCCGGCGAAAATCGCATTCATGCACATGCGGCCGAGTCCCGGGATGGCAAACATGTATTCCACGATAAACGATCCGGCCACCACGTATCCCCAGTCGAGTCCGATGACTGTAATTACGGGGATCAGCGCCGGCTTGACCGCATGCCGGAGGAGAACGGCGGTTTCGGTCAGCCCCTTGGCCCGGGCGGTCCGGATGTAATCCTGGCCGAGGACCTCCAGGAGGCTCGACCGGACATACCGGCTGATCAGGCCCGCGCTGTGCGTTCCCAGGATGAAAGTCGGCATGGCCACGGAAAGGAGATTCATCCAGGGGTTTTCGGAAAAGGGGACATAGCCCGACGGGGGAAAAATGTGGACCACCACGGCGAAAAGGTAGATCATGACGATCCCCTGCCAGAAGACCGGGATGGAGATGCCGATGACCGCACCGGTGGTCAGGGATGCATCGAGCCACGTATTGCGCCGCAGGGCGGAGATGATCCCGAACGGGAATCCGATGATCGCCGCCCAGAAGACCGATCCCGCGAAGAGCTCCATGGTGATCGGCAGCCGCTGCATGAACATCTCCCGGACGTCTTCCCGGTAGGCGATCGACATTCCCCAGTCACCCCGGACGAAGTTCCGGATCCAGAGGGCATACTGTTGGTGCAGCGGCTTGTCCAGCCCGAACTGCGCACGGAGATCATCGATGACTTCCTGGTCGACCACCCCCATCCGGGTGGAGATCAGCGCGCTCTGCACCGGGTCACCGGGGAGCACCCGCCCCAGGAGAAAGATCAGGATGGAGACAAGAAACAGGATCAGCAGGGAGTAGACGATCCGTTTGAGGACGTATTGCTTCATTAAAACCGGTTACCGGCCCGGACCGGTTCGGCCATGGAAAAATCATCCGTCTGCTCCAGCAGGGTTGCGGCTTTCATCTTGACCGCCTTGTTGGCGAACGCCTCTTCGGGATAAATGTCGTCCGGCGCGGCGAGGATCTTTTCCAGGGTGGAGACGAAAAGCGCCCGGTCCTTCATCTCGAAAGCATAATAGCGGGCATAGAGGTACTGCCAGAGGAGATATTTCGATTCGGATATCTCGAAGGCTTCCCGGAAATGGAATTGCGCCTGGTCCGGCTGGCCGCCGAACATCTCCGGCTTCGAAATGTACCAGACCCCCAGGAGCGCGTGCAGACCGCCGTGGTAATATGTGTCATCGATTTCAAGGGCCCGGTCGATCATTGCCTCGACTTTCGGAAGGTCGTCGAGGACGCTGGAATCGTCGGCGAAGCTGACGCCGATATACTGGAGCCAGGCGTTCGTCGCGATATAAAGGGAGCCGATATCCTCCTCGTCAATCGATTGCAGCGACCTGGCGAATACCCCGATGTCATCCTGGGCGAATCCCTCGGCGAACGCCTTGTTCAGTTTCAGGCTCCGGAGGGCATATTCCTTTGCCTTGAAGTAAAGCCCCCGTGCCCGATCCCGGTCGTTTTCCTCCACAAACAGGAAGGCATACCCCATGTAGGCTTCGGCGGCATTTGCCAGGAGATACGGATTTTCCGGGGAGGCCTCGATAAATCCATCCAGCTGCAGGAGCAATGACGGCATGGCATCCCGGACCAGCTCCAGGTCGTCGTTCCGGCTGGTCGCCTCATGCATTTTCTGCATCAGGGGTTTCATGCCGTCCACCATCATCCGGGTCCGGGTGGAGGCGCAGCCGGTAAAAATAAATGAAATGATTAGGAACAGCATGCAAAGCCGCATACGGGGAATTTCCATCGGTTCACCTTTCCTGATGCGTGGATTCAAGCCAGGGCGCGGCAGCCGCGGGGCCGCCGCCATAATGTCGTAGATTATTTCCGGAGATATGCCCCCTGAACGACGTTTACAAATATTTACACATTCCTTCGGACAAAGTCAAAAATACAATTTTACTTTCCTAATTTGAGGAAATCGCGGGGAGGAGAAAGCGGTTGGAAGACTATCCCGGGATTGACGTGTCCGATTGTAAACATCCCCGGACGCGTTTAACATTCAAGATGTCACCGGATTTCTTTTCGAATGGAGGAACTAAATTATTATCGTGGGAAGCGGCGGTTGATCCTTCACATTGCCGCACGCACAGGTGTTCACAGTGATCTGCAAATGAGCGACAACAGCACCAGCAGGAAGGAGGACGAGAAGGCCCCCGGCAGGGAGGCGCTGGAACGGGAGCGCCATGAGCTGCTCCAACGCCTGGAGGATTGGCTGGAAACGCCGATGGTGGTGCTCGCCTTCGTGTGGCTGGCGCTGCTGGTGGTGGAACTGGTCTGGGGCGAGAGCCTCCCGTTCAGGATCATCGGCACGATCATCTGGGCCGTCTTCATCCTCGATTTTGCGATGGAATTCATCCTGGCCCCCCACAAGGCGGCTTACCTCAAGAGAAGCTGGCTCACCGTCATTTCACTGGTCATACCGGCGCTCCGCATCTTCCGTATCTTCCGCGTATTTCGGCTGCTCCGGATGGCCCGCGTGGGGCGGGGCCTGAGGTTGTTCCGCCTCGTCAGCTCACTGAACCGCGGCATGCGTGCCCTTGGCGCGAGCCTGCGCCGCCGGGGCTTCGGATATGCGATATCGCTCACATTACTGGTCACGTTCACCGGCGCGGCCGGGATGTACGCCTTTGAAAACGGGATTCCCGGCGGCCTGAACAGTTACGGCGAGGCGCTCTGGTGGACCGCGATGATCATGACGACGATGGGGTCGCAGTATTGGCCGAACACGTTCGAGGGGCGCGTGCTCTGCGTCTTTCTGGCGCTGTACGCCTTCGGCATTTTCGGCTATGTAACGGCGACCCTGGCCACCTTTTTCGTCGGCCGCGATGCGGAGAGCAGCGACGCCGAGCTGGCGGGGGCCAAGGAACTTGCCGCGCTTCGGAAGGAGCTGATCGCCTTGCGCGACGACATCCGCGCACAATCGCGCCGACCGCCGGAGATGTGAAACGTTATCCCGGAATTGGCGTCGAAGGCGATAGATCCGGCGCCGACCCGGCATGGATCGCATCGATTTCCCCATCCGAAAGGCCGAGCTGCTCCAGGAAACGCCGGTGCGCGTCGGGTGCGCGCCGCTCGAAATCACAATGCCAGCCGAGCATCTCCGCATCGCTGAATCCGGCGCTCTTCATGATCCCGATCCACCGCTCCACATTCATATCCCCGGCATCGCCGGACAGGATTTCCGGCTGCCGCAGGAGGGAAACGATGAACCGCTGCTGGTCCCGAAGGGCCGCCATCTGATCGTTCAACTCGGCCAGGCGGCCTTCCAGGATTCTGGCCATGCCGCCCCCCTCGGATTTGAGGAGCCGGCGGATATCGGTCAGCTTCAGACCAGCCTGCCGATAGGTGCGGATCTGCTCCAGCACCGCCGCATCCGTTTCCGTGTAATACCGGTAATTGTTCCGCTCCCGCCCCGATGCCCTCAGCAACCCGATCCGCTCGTAGTAAAGGAGCGTACTTCTCGAAAGCCCGTATTTTGCCCCAAGCGCACTGATGGAATACATTCTTTAACCTCTTCTTCTTGCCCGATTACGCAGTGCCGCCGCGGCCAGCGGAGAACGTGCATGAAACATTACACGATTGTGCTGCGGGTTCCCAAGCTCCAGCTTGGGAACCGGGAAGAAGGAATGATTTTTCTTTAAACCATGAAAAAAACAATCTGGTTATCCGGAATACTCCAGTGAATGAATTCACTTGGAGAACCTCGGTCCCAAGTCCCCCTTTATCAAAGGGGGACTTGGGAAAATTTGGCGGATTTCGAAGAAAAATCCCCCCTTGCCCCCCTTTTTCAAGGGGGGGTAAAGGCAACAACTATAGTTTTCCGAATAACCAGAAAAAACAATTGTGAATGGCGAATTGTCAATCCTGATGGTCTCGTAAAAAGTCGGTTTTGATGGCAAAGTAAAAAGCTCCAAATTCAAGGCGCGCAAATCCCGAGGAATGAGGCGTACTTGTCGTACGCCGTAGTGACGAGGGATGAAGCGCAACGCAGAAGTTGGACTTTTTACG
>Ga0209347_1004896_pt1 | contig 13350 bp, 13 predicted proteins | sample AutmiccommuBRH23_FD_187382 | JGI IMG/M metagenome (GOLD analysis project Ga0209347, IMG submission 187382) | Deep subsurface microbial communities from Mt. Terri, Switzerland - Autotrophic microbial communities BRH/23 (SPAdes) (version 2) | ecosystem: Environmental > Aquatic > Deep subsurface >... | reverse complement strand
TTACAAATACGTTCTTGCCATAGTTCCCGTTTCAATTCTCTAGTCATAAATACCTCCAAAATTTAATTTGAAGGTATTATCTCATGTCTATGAGGTGGTTTGAAGATACAGTCGGTTTGACGCTTACCCTGTAACATCTAAAATCGTATGTTGTTTCAAAAAAACTGTTGATAATATTACAAGAACAGAAAGCATTTGACTAACAAGTGAATAAACTTTTCCTTTGGCCTGATCTAGCGGTCCGTAGAACAAATTAATAAGAGGTATCAAAATCATCCATAATCCTCTAGTTACATAGTTTCTCAACATCACACCCATCATCCCCTTAGCTTTTAACCGTAATATATATTTAACAAATCGAGCTCAGCGCTATTGATATGTTCCGATGATCCGCTGAATCTCTTGCCAATTCTAAAATGGAGTTAACGGCTTTTTCAGCAGAATGTCTCGGTAGTGCTTGAGCCGCAGCGTTTCTCATCTTCGTTATTTTCTGTGGATTTGTAATCAGTTCGCCAAGGATTCGTATAAGATCATGGTCCGTTCGAGCAATACGTCCCGCTCCGATTTCCTCAATATATTCAGCATTATCTTCTTCTTGGCCGGGAATCGGCTTGAAAACAATCAAAGGAAGTTGTTTAGTCAAAGACTCCGAAACTGTGAGTCCACCGGCCTTTGTGATAATGATATCTGCTATACTCATCAGCTCATCGACATTATTGACAAATTCAAACCGTACCACTGGGTTGCGTGCTTCTTGGACTAAGGAATCTAACGAGCTATAAAGTTTATGATCCTTGCCGCAAATTATCATTGCTTGTACCGGTCCGTTAAAATTAGCGACAAGGTCACACATCCACTTTGCCTTGCCTAAAACAGCATAGGCTCCACCCATAATTAAGAAAGTAAGCCGGTTCTTCTTTAAGCCAATTTTTAAAAGTCGCTCATCTTCATCGGTTTCATGTTCGAAACAACAAGGTTTAATGTTCGTTACTGTAGGTCTAAATCGAGAGTTAATGATTCTTAAATTTTTACTGGCAGCTCTTTTTATGACTGGAGTTATTTGCTTAGGCTTAGCCTTTTACGCTAGCCTATACTTAGCCGATAAAGCCTTGATTCCAATTAGAAGTTCTTGGCAAAGACAAAAGATTTTGTTGCGGATGCATCTCATGAACTGCGTACTCCTCTGGCGGTCATCCAAACAAACCTTGAATTGGTCATGGGTAATCCGAAAGAAACCGTGGAAGAGCAGAAAGAATGGTTAAAGAATATTGAAATTGAAGTGTCTCATATGACGAGATTAGTGGAAGACTCATTATTCTTAGCCAGAGTGGATTCAGAACAACAGCTGCTTAATAAAAGTTATTTCTCCTTGGACAAAGCTATTGACCAAGTTGTCAAACCGTTGATACCGATGGCAAATAACAAAGATATCAAATTAATAGTTGAGGTTGAGCCTGAAGTAGACTATTATGGGGATGAAAAGAGAATGAGTCAACTTATACTTATTCTTCTGGACAATGCTATTAAACATACCCCAATTCATGGTGAAGTTAGATTAAAGATGAGGACTATCGGTAATACTATAGAAATTTTGGTATTGGATACCGGCGAAGGAATCGAAGAGCAACATTTAGATAAAATCTTCGAGCGCTTTTACCGGATTGATAAGGCCAGAGTCAAGAGTATTGAGGGTACTGGACTTGGTCTATCGATTGCAAATTGGATTATTAAAATTCATAAAGGTTCTATTAGTGTCTCTAGTATTCCAGGAAAAGAAACCGCGTTTACAATTCGTTTACCAAAGGAAAATAAATTAATATAGGACATCCAAAACACATAATTCATCGAAATAAATTAGCCACGGTTAACTTGCAGAAATTGCTGAGCTAACTGTGGCCTTTTTGTTTATTTCCTAAGTGTGAAATTGCATGTGATTCTTAATTTTACTTTTTTGAACCTCAAAACGGAGCGACTTGATCTTCTGAATGCTGGCTATATGTTAGAGCAGATAGATTTGTTTTTGACTTCTCGTAATATAGGAACCTGCTGGTATGCTTTAGCCAAAACAAAAGAACTAATTGATTATGTTATAATGTTGGCATTTGGAAAAAGTCATTCTGAAGATTTTCGTAAGGATTTAGAAACTATATGGAAAGGTGAGCACTATTTAGAAATAGGGGAAATTGTCCGATATGCACCAAGTGCCTGCAATACACAACCGTGGAGAGTTGTAAGTGAAGATAATTGTCTGAGAATTTATCGAACAACTCAAATAAAATCATTCATGCCAGAAAGTAAACTTTCTTACTATAATTTAATTGACATGGGGATCTTCATTTGTTTTTTGGATATTACATTAAGCCAAAAAGGATACATGTATGAAAGAAGTTTAAATATGGAAAAATGCCATGATTCTGAGCTTATAGATATTTAGTAGACCATGGTTCTTAAAGGCTCGTCAGGGTGTCTTTTCCTTATCCCTGATTGGGTTGATCTCATTTTGGTGGTGGAGGGTGCGATCATGGGAGTATCGGAGTAAGATTTTGTGGTTCGTTTTTGAAATAAGAAAAGACCTGCAAGAGGTCTTATGCGTTTACTTCTATTATTCTATCTAGGATTCTAAGAAATTCGTTCCAATCTAATTCTCCACAATATGTTCCAAGTTCATTTTTGGCAATTCTATGTAGTTTATGTGTTTTGACAAAGGATAAGCGAGAAAGTCCAGCATCTTTCCACTTATATATGGGCTCTTTATATTGGTCGAAGTATGTTGGGGATATATTTGGTGGAGAACTTGTTATTTCAGCTATTGTAAGTAAACTTGAACCCACTTCATCATTTACAACAAGAACTGGTCTGACTTTAGATTCAAGTTTGTCTTCGTAATAGATTTCAGTCCAATAAATATCACCAATATTAGCCATTTTTCATACTATTTATCCTCATACCAATCATTATGGCTGGGATTTTCAGGATTTAATTTAATTTTGCCTTTTCGGGCGTCAAGAATAGGAGTTTTTGAACTTATTTTATTTAATGCAGATTGCCTATCAATCTCAACTTTTTTAGGATTCGCTGGCATAACTTTTTCCTCCTTTTTGAGGGGTTCATCTTTATCCATATAATACCACCCTTTAATGGTTTGTTCAATAAGTATTATGCACGAATAAAGGAATTTAGAAACTGTGCAGAAATCTGGCATATTAAGGTATATGCTAAGAGGTGAATTTAAGCTATCCTTTGTAGCTTACCACTTCCGATAACTCCTAGAGATTTATGAGGTTCGTAGATAGAGAAATAGCTATTGATTGAAATCAATAGCTTAAAGGAATATATTTGTCGTTGCAAGAATAGAACCTCATGAATCTCATGAATCTCATGTAGTACTGAACCGTCTGCAGAACGACAGTCTGTGAGGCTATGGTGATTCAATCTTTTCTAACTGGGTAAGGACTTCTCACCGAGGAAATATGCTTACCACCTGATCCATAATGGAAAGAATCTCGTCTTTGGAAAAAACATGGGGAAGCTCATCACGCACTCTGATACGCAAAGAAGCAAGAGCTAACAAAATGCCGTTAGCTCTTGCTTCTTTTTCGCCCAGAACTAAACATAATCCTGATAAGTTGAGGATCGGGATTGAAGGTCATGAGCTGTCTAATAGCTAACCTGTTTTTAAACCTTTTTGGTAATTCAAGAAAGTTTTCTATTCAATTATAATTTGTACTAAAGCTTTATCATATGAAATTGAGGGTTGGCTGTGGCAAATACTCTCGCACAGCAACGTTATAATTCTGAAAGAGTTATTAAGGCAAAGATGGTTTTAAACCCTTTGATTTTATAGAGCTAAAGAAAGGAGAAATAATAAAGTATGAATATTTTAATGACAGGCAATGAAGCCATTGCCAGGGGAGCATACGAGTATGGTATAAGTGTTGCTGCTGCTTATCCGGGAACCCCAAGTACAGAAATCCTTGAGAATATTGCCAAGTATCCGGAAATCTATAGTCAGTGGTCTCCAAATGAAAAAGTGGCCATGGAGGTCGGAATAGGAGCAGCCATTGCCGGAGCTCGGGCTATGGTGACAATGAAGATGGTGGGGGTAAATGTGGCCGCGGATCCGTTGTTTACGGTAGCCTACACTGGAGTCCGCGGCGGTTTAGTACTAATATCAGCTGATGACCCGGGGATGCACTCCTCCCAGAACGAACAGGACAACAGGTGTTATGCGGCCTTTGCTAAAATTCCTTTGCTGGAGCCTTCGGATTCCCAGCAGTGCAAAGACATGGTAGGTTTGGCTATGGAAATCTCCGAAAACTTTGATACTCCGGTAATGATGAGAATCACCACCCGGATAGCCCATTCCCAAAGCGAGGTGGAACTCAAGGAACCGGGTGAGCGTCCTCTCAAAGCTTATAAAAAGGATGCTCAGAAGTACGTCATGTTGCCGGCTCATGGCCGCGCTCGGCGGCTAGCAGTGGAAGCAAGGGATAAGCGCCTTTCCAAATTTACCGAGAGTGTAGAAGTTAACTCTATAGAGATGAACGATCCAGCCATAGGAATCATAACATCAGGTATTTCCTACCAATATGTGAAAGAGGGTGTGCCCAAGGCCTCAGTGCTTTTATTAGGCCTTACCAATCCACTGCCGGAAGGGTTAATCCGCAAGTTTGCTTCGCAAGTTGAAACTCTTTGTGGTGGAAGAATTGGAGCCATATATTGAAAATGCAGTTAAAGCTATGGGAATAAAGGTTACGGGCAAAGAACTCTTCCCCTCCTATGGAGAACTTTCTGTCCGGGATGTGCGTGAAAAGATTACCGGAGTCCCCAGTCCCAGTTTGGCTGTACCTTTCCAAAGTCCAATGCGTCCGCCGGTAATGTGTCCAGGTTGTCCGCACCGGGGAGTGTTCTATGTGTTACGCCAACTGAAACTCGGAGTATCCGGCGATATCGGCTGTTACACTCTGGGAGCAGGAGCGCCCCTTGAGGCAATTGATACGACTATCTGTATGGGTGCTTCCATCTCTGGGGCGCTGGGCATGGAGAAAGCCCATCCGGAATTAGCTGAAAAAATGGTGGCTGTAATCGGAGATTCAACTTTTTGTCATTCAGGTGTTACAGGTTTGATGGATGTGGTATACAACGGTGGTAATACAACCGTAATCATTCTGGACAATTCGATCACTGCCATGACAGGTCACCAGGAGAACCCGTCCACAGGCAAGACACTAATGGGTCAACCAGCCCCAAAGGTGGATTTTGTAGCTCTCTGCAAGGCTTTGGGAGTAAAACGGGTTACGGAAGTAGATGCCTTTGATCTTGATAAGGTTAAAGAAGTTGTCAAGACCGAGGTAGCTGCCAAGGAGCCCTCAGTGATTATTACCCGCAGGCCCTGTGCCCTGATTATCAAGAATACCGAGAAACCGGTTGAAGTACAAGAGTGCACTGGATGTAAAGTTTGCCTAAAACTTGGCTGTCCAGCACTTTCCTTTGATGAGGAAAATAAGACAGTTCTGGTAGATACCTCTCTGTGTACAGGTTGTGGAGTCTGTACACAGGTTTGCAAGTTTAACGCTTTAAGGAAAGCGGGTGAGTCAAATGAGTAAAATTACTAATGTGTTGTTGGTCGGAGTAGGAGGACAAGGGACAATACTCGCTTCGAAGATTCTTACCCATGCGGCGCTAGCCCAAGGATATCGAGTTAAAATGTCCGAAATTCACGGTATGTCTCAACGCGGTGGGTCTGTGGTCACCCAGGTAAGAATGGGTGAAGAAGTTCACTCGCCAGTCATCGATCCTGGAGAAGCCGATATCATTATTGCGTTTGAACAGCTTGAAGCATATCGGTGGGCCCATTTTCTCCGTCCAGACGGTGTGCTGATTATGAACAACCAAAAAATAGTCCCGCTTCCTGTGCTCATTGGTGCGGCCAAATACCCGGCAACGATCATCAACGATCTTAAAGAAAAAGTTAGCAAGTTTGTAGAGATGCCGGCTATGCAGTTAGCATCTAAGGCGGGTAATTCCAAATCGACCAATGTTGTGCTGATGGGAACACTTTCCCGCTACATGGATTTTCCGTATGAAGTTTGGCAAAACGCTCTGGACGCTCGGGTTCCGGCTAAACTTCTCGAAGTTAACAAAATAGCTTTCGCTCTGGGAAAACAGTTTGGCATTTAAATCTGAAAAAATCAATAGGCCTTAGTGACCGGCACCCCCTTCACAAGGAGCATATCCCCCATACTTTCCTGTATTTATTCTGTCGTCTTTACTCCCGCTTTTTCTGCGTAAGATAGTAAAAGAGTGAGCATAAAGTAGACAATGATAGAGCCATAAACACAACGTTACACGTTATATTTCTACAAATATTAGTATCAAAGAAAGAAGGGATAGTTTTTGACCTTGAAAAAAAAGACTATGGACGGAAACGAAGCAGCGGCTTATATATCCTATGCGTTTTCTGAAGTTGCAGCAATTTACCCCATTACACCTTCTTCACCCATGGCTGAATATGTAGATATATGGTCTGCAAACGGGCAAAAGAATATCTTTGACCGTCGGGTCAAGCTTGTTGAAATGCAGTCTGAAGCAGGGGCAGTTTCAGCAGTGCATGGTGCATTGGAAAGCGGAGTTCTTGCTACGTCATATACATCTTCACAAGGATTGATGTTGATGATTCCCACCATGTACCGTATTGCCGGACAATTAAAACCAGGAGTGATCCATGTTGCATCAAGAAGTGTCGCAACACATGCAATTTCAATGTTCGCGGAGCATTCAGACGTTATGGCCTGCCGCCAAACCGGATTTGCCATACTTGCATCGTCGAATGTTCAGGAATGTATGGATTTGAGTGCCATAGTACACTTGTCAGCCATTAAAGGGCATGTTCCGTTTTTGCATTTTTTTGATGGCTTCCGCACATCCCACGAGATTCAAAAGATTACTTGTTTGGATTATAAGGATTTGGCAGCTCTGGTTGACCAAAATGAATTGGAGAAATTCAGAAAGAATTCATTAAACCCAGAGTATCCCGTTAATAGAACCACCGGACAATATTCCGACACATATTTTCAGAGCAGGGAAGCATGCAATCAATACTATCAAGATCTGCCGGATATTGTGGAATCGTATATGGGAGAAATCAACCGCCTAACAGCAAGAGACTATCACCTGTTTAATTATTATGGAGCACCGGATGCCAAGTATCTGCTGATTTCCATGGGCTCTATCAGTGGACCGGCCCAGGAAACGGTTGAATATTTAAACGAAAAAGGTGAAAAAGTGGGGCTGTTGGATGTGCATCTTTACAGGCCATTCTCATTAAAACACTTCCTGGACTCAATTCCTGAAACAGTAGAAAGAATTGTTGTCATGGACAGGACGAAGGAGCCTGGTGCGTTGGGAGAGCCCTTATACGAAGATGTTTGTTCTGCATTCAATGATTCTTCCAGTTCTCCAATGATTTTAGCCTGCCGTTACGGCTTGGGAAGCAAGGACACTACCCCCGGGCAAATTGTTACTATTATTGAAAATCTCCAAAGCGAATCACCCATGAATCACTTTGTGGTCGGTATCGAAGATGATGTGACCTATCACTCCATACCGGTCCCCAAAGAGATTAATATCGTTCCGAAGGATACTGTCAGCTGTAAATTCTGGGGACTTGGATCTGATGGTACAGTAGGTGCCAACAAAAATTCTATAAAAATAATCGGTGATCATACGGATTTCTATGTTCAAGCTTATTTTGAATATGACGGAAGAAAATCCGGTGGAGTGACTCGTTCGCATCTCCGCTTTGGAAAAAACGAGATACGTTCTTCATATCTGGTGAAATATGCTGATTTTGTCGCCTGCCACAATCAGTCGTATATAGAAAAATATGACATGATCAGGGAAGTAAAGCCGGGAGGCTCATTCTTGCTGGCCTGCAATTGGAATGAAGAAGAACTGGATAAACATTTACCGGCCTATTATAAAAACTATATTGCAAAAAACAATATCAACTTCTTTATCATCAATTCAACGAAGATTGCTCGGGAACTAGGTCTGGGCAGCCGTACAAACATTATTTTGCAGTCGGCATTTTTCAAGATTGCCAAGATTATTCCCTTTGAGGAAGCAGCAAAACATATGATGGATGCCATTGTCAAAAGCTATGGAAAAAAAGGTGATAAAGTCATACAAATGAACTCTACTGCAGTTGACCAAGGTAAGGAAAACCTTATTAAAATTAATGTGCCGGCTTCATGGTCTGAGGCGAGGTCTGACAAAGAAGATTCAACTGAAGAGGGCTTACCTTTCTTTGTTAGGGATATCATGTTGCCAGTCAACAGAATGGAAGGAGATAATATTCCTGTAAGTGCATTCTATAAGCAAGGTGCTGACGGTACGGTGCCCCAAGGCCTTTCAAAATATGAAAAACGTGCTATTGCGGTGAATGTACCTGTGTGGGATTCTACAAGCTGTATTCAATGCAACCAGTGCTCATATGTATGCCCACATGCTACTATCAGACCATTTCTCCTCAATAAGGACGAAGAGAGCAGGAAACCTGAATCTTTTATTACAATCCCTGCCAACGGAAAAGGATTGGAAGATTATCAATACCGAATCCAAGTGAGTGTGCTCGATTGTACAGGCTGTGGAAGCTGTGCCGATGTGTGTCCGTCAAAACAGAAGGCCTTAGAAATGAAGCCGCTGGAAACACAGCTTTTGGAGCAGGATAATTTTGAATTTGCTCTTAGTTTGGATTCAAAAAATGTTGAACCTGCGGCATCCACTGTTAAAATAAGCCAGTTCAGGCAGCCGCTTCTTGAATACTCTGGTGCTTGTGCCGGATGTGCTGAAACGCCATATGCCAAACTTGTGACACAGTTATTCGGAGACCGAATGTACCTGGCTACAGCCACTGGTTGTTCTCAGGTTTGGTCGACCAGTTTCCCAATCTTCCCATATACCATTAATAAAGAGGGAAAAGGTCCTGCAACCGGCGGATCCTTATTTGAGAACAATGCAGAGTTTGGCCTGGGCATTTACTTGGGAGCTGAGCAGCAACGGGAGGCTATAAAAGAAAACGTTGAAACACTGGCCAATAAAACACAGTCCGAAAACATCAAAAAAGCAGCAGTTGAATGGCTGGATGCTTTTGACGACGCTGAAAAAAGTAAAGAGACCAGTTCTGTTTTAAAGGATGCTTTAAGCAAAGAAATGGCTTTGGAATCTGACCAAGCGCTTTGCAAGGTGATTTTAAATACATCAGAGCATTTGGCCAAAAAATCTGTGTGGATGTTTGGAGGGGACGGATGGGCATATGATATCGGATATGGCGGGCTCGACCATGTACTGGCTTCCGGTGCGAATGTGAATGTACTGGTTTTTGACAACGAGATGTATTCAAATACCGGCGGTCAGGCTTCCAAAGCAACGCCGACAGGTGCTGTGGCTCAGTTTGCAGCAGCGGGCAAAAGGACCAAGAAGAAGGATTTGGGATTAATGGCCATGAGCTACGGAAATGTCTATGTGGCTCAGGTGGCCATGGGCGCAAATCAAGCACAGACCTTGAAGGCCGTCGCGGAAGCAGAAGCTTATAACGGCCCGTCTTTGATTATTGCCTATGCGCCGTGTATCAGTCATGGAATTCTGGCAGGTATGAGCAAATCACAAAAGCAAATGAAGAAGGCTGTTGACGTGGGTTATTGGCAGCTTTATCGCTTCAATCCGGCATTGACTACTGAAGGGAAGAACCCTTTCATATTGGATTCAAAAACGCCTGAAGGAGATTACGTTGAATTTTTGAAAGGTGAAAACAGATTTGTAGCTCTGACCAAGCAAAATACCGATTTGGCAGCACAGTTATTTGAACGTTCCGAAGCTGAAGCGAAAGAAAGGTATGCCAAGTATCAAAGGTTGTCTAAGGAGTAAATTATTATGGTTTTCATTGAAAGTTTGATACTTGTACATCGAACATCGAAAAAGAGAGGGGTGAAGAACAATGGGAATGACCATAACTGAAAAAATACTGGCAGCGCACGCCGGATTATCTGAAGTGCGACCAGGTCAGATTATTAATGCCAAGGTTGATCTGGTATTAGCCAATGAACTCTCTGCCGTTGTAGCTATTGAGGAATTTGGCAAAATTCGAGGTACTAATAAGGTTTTTGATCCTCAAAAAATTGTCATTGTTCCGGACCATTTTACGCCGAACAAAGATATTCAATCAGCCAAAGTAGCCAAGAAAGTACGCGAATTTGCGCTGAGTCAAGAAACCCTCTATTATGAGGTCGGTCGAATGGGTATCGAGCATGTACTCTTGCCTGAGCAAGGGTTGGTTCGCCCCGGTATGCTGGTCATCGGCGGGGATTCCCACACCGTAACCTACGGGGGCCTCGGTTTAGTTGCTACCGGGGTTGGTTCCACCGATGTTGCTGTAGCTTGGGCCCTTGGTGAAGTGTGGTTAAAAGTGCCGCCCACTATCAAGATCGAATTTAAAGGCAAGAAAAAACCTTGGGTATCCGGTAAAGATATGATTTTGTTTGTCATCGGACGGCTGGGAGTCGATGGCGGTATCTACAGTGCCCTGGAATTCACAGGGGAAGCTATCACGGAGTTAAGTGTTGCTGAGCGTCTGACCATGGCTAACATGGCTATTGAGGCTGGCGCCAAAAATGGTATTTTCGCGGTTGATGCTAAAACCGAAGAGTACGTTAAGAATGCCACTGACAAGCCTTACACAATTTATGAGAGTGATCCTGATGCTGAATACGCACAAATGATCACGATTGATATGGATGAAATAGAACCTCAAGTTGCATTCCCTCACTTGCCATCGAACACCAGACCGATTTCCCAAGTTGGCAACATCACTGTTGACCAGGTGATAATCGGCTCCTGTACCAACGGTCGCATAGAGGATTTACGCGTAGCCGCAGGGCTCCTGCAAGGGAAGAAAATTCATCCTCGTGTACGTTGCATTGTCATTCCTGGTACCCAGAAAGTTTACTTGCAAGCGATGAAAGAAGGGCTTTTGGAAACCTTTGTTAAGGCTGATTGTGTTGTATCTACTCCAACTTGTGGACCATGCGTAGGGGGTCATATGGGAATATTGGCCGATGGCGAACGCTGTGTCTCCACAACTAACCGTAACTTCCTCGGTCGCATGGGCCATGTTACCAGTGAGATTTACCTAGCCAGCCCGGCGATAGCGGCTGCAACAGCTTTAGCTGGCAAGATCATTAGTCCAGTTGAACTTTAATTGTTTGAATTTCGCATATCAGACCTCCACCATCTAATTGTTAAAGTGCGAATATTGTTAATTTTATAAAACATTATGAATAGGGGGGAGAGTAACTTATGATTGAAGGAAGTGTGTGGAAGTTTGGCCGCGATATTGATACGGATGTAATCATTGCTGGTCGTTACTGTAACCTCACCGATCCTGTTGAATTATGCAAGCATGTGTTTGAAGATTTAGATTCCACCTTTGCCGGGCGGTTCCGTCCAGGTGATGTCTTAGTGGCTGATGCAAATTTTGGTTGCGGGTCCTCTCGGGAAGTAGCTCCTTTTGTCTTAAAAGCAGCTGGAGTAGCGGCAGTTGTGGCCCCGTATTTTGCCCGCATCTTCTACCGCAATGCCATTAATATCGGATTACCTATTTTCGAAATTCCGGGCATTACTCAGGAGTTTGCCGAAGGGCAGCAGATAAGAGTTGATCCGGCGACTGGTAGGGTAATCAACATCACCACCGGTCAGACCTATCAAGCCGCTCCGTTCCCGGAGTTTATGGAGAAAATAATGGCCGTCGGCGGTTTGGTTAATTACGCTAGTGAACGTTTAGGAGGGGCTGTTAATGGTTAAGGAAGCAGGGAACAGAAAATACCGGATCGGTGTTGTTGGCGGAGACGGAGTCGGCCCGGAAGTTGTCGCAGAAGGTGTCAAAGTTCTGGAGAGGGTGGCTGCTCGTAACGGCTTCTCCTATGAGCTGATTAATTATCCGTGGTGTACGGATCACTACTTAGAGACCGGGATTACCATGCCAGAGGCTATACTGGAAGAATATAAGACACTCGACGCTATCTATTTAGGAGCCTTGGGCGATCCCCGGGTGGAACCTGGGTTTATCGAGAAGCCAATCATCATGGGAATGCGCTGGGGTCTTGATCTCTATGTCAATTTGCGCCCGATCAAACTTTTAGCCGAACAGTTCTGTCCGCTCAAAGGCAAGAAACCGGAAGATATCGACATGGTGATCGTGCGGGAAAACACGGAAGACGCCTATACTGGGCTCGGCGGTATTTTTAAGAAAGGTACTCCAGACGAAGTAGCGATTGCCGAGATGGTGTTTACCCGCAAAGGGTGTGAACGGGTAATTCGCTACGCTTTTGAACTGGCTCGTAAGCGCAACAAAAAGAAAAAAGTAACCTTAATTGATAAAGTTAACGCAATCCGAGCTATGGACATCTGGACCCGCACTTTCGAAGAGGTCGGTCAGGAATACCCTGACATTGAACGGGAACATGCCTATATCGATGCCGCCTGCATGTGGATGATCAAAAACCCAGAATGGTTTGATGTAGCTGTCGTCAGCAATCTGTTTGGCGACATCTTAACGGATGTTGGAGCCATGATCCAAGGCGGTTTAGGGATTGCAGCTTCAGGTAATATTCATCCGGGCAAGGTTTCAATGTTCGAACCTATCCACGGTTCAGCTCCCAAATACAGGGACAAAAATGTGGCTAATCCAATGGCAGCTATAGCAGCGATGGCCATGCTTCTCGAATATATTGGGGAATCCAAAGCTGCAGACCAAATTAACGACGCTATGCAAATTGCTTTAACATCCGGAAAAGTGTCATCTTTAGGTGCAGACTCCGGTCTTTACACCACGCAAGTAGGGGAAATTGTGCGGGCAGCTTTAGTCTAGTAAAGGCATTAGCTTAAGTAAAAGCGAAGAGCCATCAGCCATCCACTAAGGGCCAGCGGAGTCAGGGTATCCTTAACCTTTATGTACAAACTACGCTGGCGGGGCAAAAAGTATGGGGTTTCCTCTCTCTGTATTGGTGGCGGTCAAGGGATTGCCTCTGAATGGGAAAGTCTGCAGAAGATGCGTCGGAGTAGGTTAAGTCCCAGGGCAAAATACTGAAAGCCCCCCCAATGTAGGAAATGTCTTCTGCAGTTGGTGTGAATTCGAAAATCGAAAATCGAAAATCGAACATCGAAATGGGTAGGACGGTTGGTAAAAGAGTCTCTCATAGCAAGCGAACTGTGTAAGAGTTCGACAAATAGGAGGCGTAATAAATGATACGTGAGCCAATCGAACAATTAATCCACGGTCCATTGGAATTTACC
>Ga0209347_1004895_pt1 | contig 13355 bp, 14 predicted proteins | sample AutmiccommuBRH23_FD_187382 | JGI IMG/M metagenome (GOLD analysis project Ga0209347, IMG submission 187382) | Deep subsurface microbial communities from Mt. Terri, Switzerland - Autotrophic microbial communities BRH/23 (SPAdes) (version 2) | ecosystem: Environmental > Aquatic > Deep subsurface >... | reverse complement strand
ATAATAATGACAACATTATGGGTGGATACCGGACAATCGCTAATTAGAAAAATAGAAACTATCGGGAAGAAGGCAGGCACAATAAAAATTGAATTAAATTATTCTGCCGGTCAAACACATCCGATGCCGGAGACGGCTAAATTTTATTTTAATTTTGGAGAAATGTCAATGCCAATGAATCCGATGCAGCAGGATAAGAAGGATGATGATGAAAATAGAAGTAGAGTACCGCAAGAGATGAAAGGAGCCGTTACAATTTCTTATTCTGACTACGAAGTCAATAAAGGGCTTCCTGACAGTATATTTAAAGATGAACCCAAAAAAGAAGATAAAAAGAAAAAATAATTAACCGATATTTTCTAAATGCTCAATTTCTGGAATACCGTTTTTATATAAGATACCGATAAAATCTATTCTACAATCGGTATCTTTTATTTTATTTACCGCTAGATAAGCATCGGCGATTTTGCGTATCTGATTTATTTTACTTCGCGAGATTGCATTAACGGGGGCTCCAAATTTATCCGATAAGCGTGTTTTTACTTCTACGAAAACCAGTACTTCTTTTTCCTTCGCTATTAAATCTATCTCACCATGATGGAATCGGTAATTTAGTTTAATAATTTCATAACCTTTTTTTTGCAGATAATCTGCGGCGAGTTTTTCGCCGCTCGTTCCAAAATATTTATTGTTAATTTTCATCTAGAATCCTCGAAAGGAAAGTCATCCGATGTAAATCGGTTACACCGCATTTTTTTATTGCGCTGATATGTTCTTTTGTAGCATAACCTTTATTCTTCTCCCATTTATAATCAGGATGAAGTAATGCATGATTGCGGACGATTCTATCTCTCGTAACTTTAGCCAAAATTGATGCGGCTGCAATTGAAAACGATTTATCATCACCCTTTATAATTGTTTTTACATTCAAATGAGTAATGAACGATTTATTACCATCGATTAATACGAGGTCGGGGATAATCTCTAATTTTGAAACTGCAATCTTCATTGCCTTTAATGATGCTTGCAAAATATTAATTTCATCTATCTCGATATTATCAATTATACCGATTCCATAGCATAATGAATTTGAGATTATCTTATCGTAAAGCAATTCTCTTTTAGTTTCGATAATTTTTTTCGAGTCCATTATACCTTCAATGAAAACGGAATTATCAAAAATAACGGCAGCAGCTACAACAGGACCTGAAAGAGGTCCGCGTCCCGCTTCATCCACACCGGCAATTATCCTTATTTCATTAGATAAAAAACTATTATCACAAATTTTGTTTTCCATTAAAACTCGCTTAGAATACCAAAATGAATTTTACCGTTACTAAAACTATCTCCTTTTGAAAGAGCATAATTAACCGTAAGGACACCAAGACCCGTTTCCACATTTATACCGATTCCATAACCGGTATAAAAGCCGGAACTATTATAAAGAAAATATCCCGTATCAAAAAAAGCAAAAACGTAAGAACGTCCTTCAATTAATAATCGATATTCGAGATTCGACCAAAAGATGCGAGTGCCGAGGAACTGTCTCTCTCTATATCCGCGAAGCGAATTTGTTCCGCCAAGAGGATAAAGATCACTGATTTCAAATGAATCGCCTTTTAATTCCTTTGCGTGAAGTCCTAAGGAAGCTACATTATTATTGAATAATTCATAATAAAGGAGCAGATCGATTTCTATCCTCTGCAAATATAATTTTGTTTTTATTTCGGGAGTGATATTTCCAGTCGGACCATTTATTTTTTTTGAAGAAATTTTATAAGAATTATAAAGATAAAATCCTTCTCTTGGCGAATAAAAATCATCTCGTGTATCAATCTTTAAAAATGCTCCCGTTGTTAATTCGGATGAATTGAACAGAGTAAAAATTTTATTTACTCGGACAGATGGGATAGTGGATTGAGTAGAAAAATTAATTCCTGCGGATATATCTTCTGTGGCAAGATATTCCAGATCAGCTTTTAAGAAACGTTGGACGTAGGTGGAATCTTGTTTTCTTTGAAAAAGTTCAATACCGGCATTAAAAGGGAAACCAAATAACCACGGTTCGAGATATTTCATTTGCAGCTCTTGAGAGTTCCTCTCTTCCTGCTGCCATTTAAAGAAAGCATCTCTGCCGGTGCCGAATAAATTGCGGAGTCCGATATTTACGAATCCTGTGAAATATCCTTTTTGGTTATCGCTCTGAGAAGGTACATATCCGATTATACCATCGAAATTATTTGTAACCTTCTCTTTTACTTTTATTTCAAGAATTCCATTTGAATCGGGGTCTAAATAATAAATTGGTAATTCGACAGGCTCGAAAATCCTAAGCCGATTTAATCGCTTCGGAATTTCATTAATTCGTTTTTGGGAATATTCTTCTCCGGAGTTTAATCGCAACGCTCTCAATATTACATACGGTTTTGTTTTATCGTTTCCCGTAATCCTGATATTATTTATTTTACTAAGTTGATCAGGGATAATGCTAAATGTAATATTAGCTGAATATTCGGAATCTAAAGAGTCGTAGCTGATAAAAGCATCAGTAATCTTTATTTCGGCAAATGGGTATCCATTCTCCTCGTAGTAATCCAATATCTTATTAATTGTGTAATTAATGTTTTCTTCTATTAATTCATCACCCTTTAATTCATTGAAATAGCGAGTCAAAATTAACGAATCGCCGGAAGTAAAATTAAAAAAAATATTCTTAATAATTAAAGGTGATTGATTCTGAGAATATATTAAAGATGAAAAGAGAAATAAGAGGGAAAAATATTTAAATAGTCGGGGAATCATCTAAAATTTTCATTTTTTTACCGATCGGTTCAATTGTAATAAGTGGAAGCAATTTCTCCGCATCTTCTAAGGTAACTGCACTTGTTTCCCATTTAGAAGCATTGGCTGATGCGAGAGCAATGGAGAGTTTGAAGAATTCTTCGAATACGAGCGAGTGTTCCATCCCATAAGCTAATCCTGCTGTAAATGAATCACCGCTTCCGGTGGCATCAAGGACTGAAACTTCAGGAGGCTTACATTTATAATGGAAATCGAATTTTGAAGCATAAACAGTATTACTGCTATCTGTAATAAATGCTAATTTTATCCCTTTTTTATAAAGTGTATTTAGATAATCTCTAATTTCGGCTTCATCAGATAGAGAGATGTTAAGCGAATTTTCAATCTCCTGTTTTGTGTTATGTGTAATTGTAGGAGAAGCTTCTATTGATTTTGAAAGCGGTGTTCCATACGTATCCAATATCGAGATTTTATCATATTTGTTTGCTAATTCAATTCCGTAAGAAAAAATTATATCGGTATATTGAGAAGGAGAACTGCCTGAGAAAACTACTGTCGAACAGTTCTGTATCATCTTATCGAGTTTATTCATCAAGTCGGCGCTTTCATCTTCGGGGATCTGTTTATCAGGAGAGAAAAAAGTAGTAATTGAATTTTCAGATTCATTAATAATAAGAGAAGCATTTCTCAAATCGTACTTTGAAGAGACGGGAATGATTTCGATTCCCTCGGAGGCAAGTATGGAGCGGAAGGATTTACCATTATTTCCACCAATAAAAGTGGCAGCTTGATTCTTAATATTAATCTTATTTAACTGCCTGCTTACATTAATGCCTTTACCACCGGCGGAGAATGATTCTCTGTAACTCCTATTTACTGTTTTGTTCTTAACGTCTTTAAAATAAAGACGATGCTCTAATAATGGGTTGAGAGTAACTGTCAGTACCATATTTTACCTTTAATATCTATAACCGATTTCGATTCGCCGGCTTTAGTTATCGATGCCGCGAATCATTTTTTACATCTAATATCTGTAACCGGGCCAACGGCTGAAATCGGGATTTACTAAGCGGTAGTTCCCGAATCCGGTATTATCGGAAAATACGAATGATCTATTTATATCATAATATTCCCATACTTCATACGGTTTGGAATATGCATCAATCGGATGACGATCAACATTATTCGGAGGTCCGAATGTAACATAGATCATACCCATATCGGAGCGCCATCCTTCGCCTAGACCTTTGAAAGTTTTGGTGGCATAATCGATTCTTCGATAGTACTCATACATTACCGGATTCTCTTGCGAGTTCTGATTCGGTTTTTTTGATTCCCAAAAAGCTAAGAATCGATTCAATTTTTCATCATAATCTTTCGAGTCCTTGATGTCATCTAATTGTTCGGGTGAAGCAATATATAACATTTGATCGATCGCTTTATCAAGATCGGCAATCCCGCTAGGCACACCGAAAATCTTTGAGATAAATGTTTTTTCTGTCCTTTTAATCTCTTTCCATTCACTGTCTTTAAGTAGCGCTATGATCGAATAATCGCTCACTACAAAATCAGTTTTAGTAAATGTATGAATTACTTTATTAATTCCTTTTTTTAATTCCTGCGGACTAAGTTGATTGAAATTTTTTCCGTTCTTAATATCTTTCATAGTAAAATCAATGTAAGCGAGTTGATTCTTATCAGAATAAATTTCTAAATAAACCGAAAGCTCGGTGGTTTTATTTGTAACCATACGCGCTACATTCGGAACAATCGATTCTCCAAGTGAATCTTTAATTACATCGGTTACCAATAATAGGTCGCTTAGATCTAATGAATCAGCTATTTCTCTTATATTAAGCGGAAATTCGCGGCTGCTGCTTTTTCTCGAATCGGAATCTTCCACTGTACATTTAAGATTATACTTACCCGGAGTAAGATCAAAAAATTTATAACTGATATTAAAATTATCGCCTGAATTGGTTTCCTCAAAACTCCCTGCTGAAAGTTTCTCTTTCCAAATACTTTCAAACATTATTCGTGATTTATCTTCCGCATAGAATGTAAGAGTGATACTGTATGAAGCAAGAAATTCGCTCCCCTTTTTTACAAATTGGATATTTGCATAAGGCACTTGTATAAAAAAATCAACTCTTGTTTTCCCTTCCTTGCTGCTTTTATATGATGCTGCATCAATTGAGAATATGGGTGCGGATTTCGAAAATTGTGAATTAGAAGAATATTCCACTTGTGCATTAAGAGACGAACCGATCAATAGAATTGCTAATAATAGTAAGATAGTTTTCATAATATCACCTTTTACCCTTTTGGGGTTTCCCCTTTTTCCGATTTTCTATTTTTTGGCTTTTTTGCCAAATTACCAAATAAATCATACTCATTGCTGTCATCAATTTCAATGTCATAAAAATTCCCTACTTTCAGGGTATTATATTCTGCATTAATTAATACCTCGCCATCGACTTCAGGAGCATCTCTCTCGGTTCTTCCGATATAAAAATCTCCCTCTTTGCCATCGATTATTACTCTCGTAGTTGTACCAATTAGTCTTTCGTTCTTCTTTGTGGATATCTCTTTTTGAATCTCCATTAGAAGCGATTTTCTTTCTTCTTTGACTTCATCTGGAACGGGATCTCCAAGGATAAAGCTCGGAGTATTTTCTTCGACAGAATAATTAAATACACCGACTCTATCAAATTCCATCTCTTTTACAAATTCGCAGAGCTCATGAAATTCAGTTTCTGTCTCTGCAGGATAACCGACGATAAAAGTAGTTCTAAGTGTTATACCCGGAACTCTCTTTTTGAGTTCCTCTAAAAGCTCGATAGTCCTTCTTTTTGTTATTCCTCTTCTCATCGATTTCAATACTTTATCCGAAATATGCTGCAAAGGCATATCAACATATTTGCAGACTTTTGGATTATTGGCGATTTCATCAATTAGATCATCAGGGAAATGAGAAGGATAAGCATATAATAAACGAACCCATTCGATACCGGCGACTTCCGTAATCTTACGTATAAGCTCGGCAGCATTCCTATTATTAGTCTCTTTGCCGTAATCAGTCGTATCTTGCCCGATTATATTGATCTCTTTGACACCTTTATCGGCAAGGAATTTTACTTCTTTAAGTAAGTCTTCCATCGGAACAGATTTATGAAGTCCGCGCATTAAAGGAATTGCGCAAAACGAGCATGGATTATCGCAACCCTCTGAAATTTTTAGATATGCAAAATGTTTTGGTGTAGTAAGCGATCTTTCGCCAAGAAGTTCATATTTTAGGTCTGCACCAAATTCCTTTAATATCTCTTCATATTTTTCGGTGCCGAAGAATGCGTCCACATCAGGAATCTCTTTGAGTAATTCATCTTTGTAACGTTCGGAGAGACAACCGGCTACAACCACTTTTTTAAACTTTCCGCTTTTCTTAAGCTCGATAGCTTCAAGAATTGTATTAATTGATTCTTCTTTGGCAGCATCAATAAATCCGCATGTATTAATTATCACGGAATCAGCATCATTTGAATCATCCACTAATGAAAAATTATTCAATTTTAGCTGATTCATTAAACGCTCGGAATCGACTGTATTTTTGGAGCAGCCAAGTGTAATTATAGAAATTTTTTCTTTCTTAGGCATTATTGCTTAAAATCCTTTCAAACAAATATTATTTTACAAAAAAATGAAGATAGAGATAGATAACAGGAGCAGAATAAAGGAGAGAATCGAAGCGATCAAATACTCCGCCATGTCCCGGAAGAATTGAAGAGGAATCTTTTACGCCGGCATCACGCTTAAAAAGACTTTCAATTAAATCCCCCGCCTGACCAATAGAACCGATTATAATACCAACAGCAAGAACATCAATCCATTGTAGAAAATCGATTAAAAAAGAACGTAGAACTATCATAGATAGAATAGAAAAAGCAAAACCGGCGATAGCACCTTCCCAACTTTTATTTGGACTTACTCTCGGAAAAAGTTTTTTCTTACCAAATGCAATCCCAAAAAAATATGCCGCTGAATCACAAACCCAAATTGTAACCAATATACTAATTATTAAAAATCCGCCCTGTTCGTATAACGCTCCAGAATAACTATAAAATTCGCGAATCTTTATAAGTGAAGCAGAAAAAAGTCCTATATAAAAAATACCTATTAAAGTAGAACCAACATTTTGAATAGCTGAGTTTTTATTCCTAAAAAGTTCATAAAATAAAATCAAGGGAATAAAGATTGTAATTAAGATCTCGAAACTGACAAATTCAGAATAAGCATTTATGATCAATAAGATCAATGCCAATCCGCTTAAGAGCAAATTGGCTGAATGACCCTTAGACTTTACCATTACATGAAACTCGTATAATGCGACAATTCCAATACCAAGAATGAATGAAAGAAAAGCAATTCGTCCCGTTATGCTCAGCGCAATTAAAGCCGGGATACCGATAAGGGCAACGGCAATTCTAACTGATAAATTATTAAATTTCATTTATCCTTCTTCATCCTCTTCGGCTCGGTCATTTATATCATTTATAATAGCCATAGCAGTTTTAGCGTCCGATTTTTTCACTAATAATTTTACTAATGAAAAATTGGCGTTAGAAATGTTATAGCTGCTATCCTTTTGCGAGAGAATCAGACATTCGATCTCACCACCTTCAAGATTAGCTTTTAGCATGTCCACTTCGATAGGGTCCATGGAAGTATATGCAATAACCCAATCCGAAGGTGTTACCAAGTTACCTTTAAATTCTTCCACCGGAATAAGCTCGATGCTGCAATCAGCACACGTAGTTATTCCATCTATGTACTCAGATTCACAATTAGGGCAGATCATATAACCTCCTATTATTTAGTTGCGAACTTATGGTAGTTCTTCTTTAAAAGATAAATAAAAATAAAGAAGATTACCGTCAAAAAGAAAAGACTTATAAAATGGGGTGCAATGGCTTCATTTTCCGGTAGTTTTGAATTCAATAGTTCATCACTGCCCAATAAGAAATAGGCAAGAATAGCCAAAAAATTATTTAAGAAGTGGAGAAGCATCGGGACAATTATAGAATTTGATGTATATGCAGCAAATCCGAAATATAATCCGAGAAGTATTAAAGCTAATGAACCGTAAGGATTAAAATGATAGATAGCGAAAAAGAATGCTGTAATAAGCGCACTGAAAAAAGGTTTAAATTTTTGATTGAAACTCGTGAGGACAAAACCTCTGAAGAAAACTTCTTCGCAGATTGCAGGCGTAACGGCTACAACGGCAATAATTAAGATTGTTTCAAAGGCGTTATTAGCATTGAGCAGATTTCCATAAGCACCTTCCACCATTTTATCTAATTGGTCGAACATCTCTTTGAGTTGTCTAATAAATTCTACATTCTTTGCGCTCAGATCAAAAAGATAATTCTGAATATAGATTACGTCTTGGAGGAGGGGAGTGAGAATAAATAGCCCTAATGTAAAAACAGCTACTTCTTTCCAGTGAGGAATAAAAGCTCTCAAGACACGAGTTACATCATTATAAAAATATTTTGTGAATAGGAGAGCGGGAAGGAGAATAAAAAGAATTTGACCGCCCATTGTTAATAATCGTGTGGCGTTAACGTCCGCTTTTTGGAAATCAGCTCCAAAAATAAGAAGAGTGAGAACTGCTCCGCCAAATTGATAAAGAATAAAGACAGCAAAGAGACCAAAGAATGCGGCATACACGGGGTTAATGGTTGATTTTAATGGTTCCGGATCAGGATCGGATTCAGGATTAGACTCATCTTCGGTTTCAGAGTCAGCATTATTATGTTCAAATTGAGGATTTGTCCCTTGAGCACTATTAGATTCCTGTCTCGATTCGGTATTTTCTTCCTTTAAATCATCTTCTGGCATATAAAGAGTAATTAGTTAATAATGAAATAAAAATAACAAAGAAAAAGGTCAATAAAAATGAATAAGAAATAAAAATCAGCGATTTATAATCCCTTATGTACTTTAAACTCTCTTTTCATTTTATTTTTTATTAAGCTCCAACCGTTCCTGTCTTAACCATTCCGGAACGTTTGTAATTAGCAAACAATACACCATTTGACGTAACCAAACTTTCTATCAATGTGAAAGCTGCAGGAATAGTACCTTCTCCGAACAAACGCTTCCCGGTTCCGAGTGTGATTGGAAAAATCATAAGCCATAGCTCATCAACCAGATCATTTTTTAAAAGTGTCTGTGCTAGTTTACTACTGCCTATCACTTTTATTATAGTTCCGGTCCCGGTTTTAAGTTCTTTGATGCGTGCTAAAACATCTCCCTTAATCTGCTCTGAATTTACCCACGTAAGTTCCATTGGATTATCGGAAACAAAATATTTTGTTACATCATTGATTCCGGGCCACTCGTCAGAATGTTTGGGCCAATATTCAGCAAAAACCTTATATGTTTCTTTTCCCAAAAGAAGATCTGTCGCCTCCATATTTTTTTGCATAAATTCACCGGCTTCTTCTGCAGCTTCGTAAAAATAGGGAGCAGTCCAACCGCCATACCTAAAGTTGCTCGATTTATCTTCCTCTGGTCCTCCCGGTGCTTGTATTACTCCATCTAATGATATAAACTCTATAACTATTATTTTTCTCATTTAATCCTCTTTAGATTATTAATTTACATTTTAGATATTTTTATTAATTATTGTTTGCCCAATATCTAATCACTTTCCGTCAAAATGATACAAAATTTCATAAAAGTTTGGATATATTATGAATTCTCAGAAAAATTAATCATCCATCTAACGCTAAATTTATCTTCAAGAGAACCAAAATAATCAGCCCAAAATTGATGTCCGATTTCCACCAAAATCTTTCCACCATCAGCAAGATCTTTAAAAAGTTGGTCTGCTTCTGATATGCTATCGGCATCTATTGAGATATAAAAGTTATTACCGAAGGAAACATTGAACCCCATTGATTCTAAAGCATCTGTTGCCATAAGCATATTCGATTTACCCATTTTTAAAGCAATGTGCATAATTTTTTCTTTATCCTCGCCGCTCATTTTTTCTGCCTCGGGTGTATCTCTAAAACGGAAAATATCTCCTATAAAATCACCACCAAAGATTTTTTTATAAAAGTTAAATGCTTCTTCTGTATTTCCCGGAAAGTTTAAATATGGATTTATCGACTTCATTTTAACACCCCTTATCTTATTAATGAATTTTATTCAGAGTAATATAATTTCAAATTTCCTAAATATGCAAATTTGTAAAAACGCCATAGTTGGAGGTTTATTCCAACAATACTTTTTTAATTATCCAAATACTTGGATTGAGAGATCTCTCATGTATAGAAAATGCGAAAATGTATATATGATAAGTCTATCATGTATAGAAAATGGCAAAAAGTATATATGATGAATTTACAATGTGAATTCGAAAAGATTTATTAGGGGAGAAGTAATATTGAAAAAGCTTATATCTCTTTAATTCAATATCAAAAATGTAATTTATCATTATTGAACTTTCTATGTAGCTCTTTGTCTTCGTATTTATTTTCCGGGGAGGAGAGTTCTTCTAAAGTATATCCACTGCGGATTCGACTAACGGTAACTATCGAATTAGTTTTATCCACTGAATAATCTATTCGCCAAGTCCTGTAAGCTAACTCAAATTCATCACCTAATTTAGTAACTCGTTTGCGTGAATTATCATCGGGTTTAAATTCCAATTGAAGTCGAGCGAAATTCTTAAGTTTTATTTCGGCATTTTTCTCTAACCAATCGCATGCTTCTGCGGCACTTGCAGAAAAATCCACTTCATATTTCTCACCAATGTCAGTTCTAACCCAACCCGTTGAAGAATCTGGAAATGAATCGGAATAGGGGAGATATGGTTTGATATCCAGCACCGGAGAGCCGTCTAATATATCCGATTCACTTATGAATATTTTCAGTCCGTTTATCTTTTCAAGTTTCACACAGCTTATTCCGATAGGGTTAGGGCGATGAGGGGAGCGAGAAGCAAATACTCCAACTTTCTTATCCAAATGGCGTGGCGGATTGACCATTGTTTTCCAGTTTTCATTTAAGTGAAATACATATATAACCCAGATTCTATCGAATCCTTCTAGTTCTTTAATTGCCTGTTGGAAATTATTACCCATTTCTAAATTGATATAAGAGATAGAATCACCGGCGAGAATCCCCTGACGGGGAGTCTCGTACCGATGCTTAAAATCTGATTTAATATATCCGATAGGAGTAAATGAAAACTCGTGGTTATTTTTGTTTTTCAAAGACGAATTTCAGAGCTCCATCTTTATTGATAATATTTTTTATATCACTATAAGGAATCTTGATTTCAAATTGGCCGAATGCATAAGGAGCAATTTCATATTGATTATATATGAATGAAAATGAATCTTTTTCGATTAGAAAATTGTCGTTTAATGCGAATCTATTATTCTCAAACCAGAATCCTGCATCGTCCAAATTGTCATTTAGTTCTAAATTATTTTTCGATCTAAAAAATTTCTCTGCACGCTGCCTCAAGGATTCTTTGTAGCCCGAATTAAATAATTGGTCCAAAGTAATTTGCTTACCTGATGTTGCATCGAAATTATAATTAATAAGATAAGTCATACCGTGAGCACCGCCGGTATATTGATATTGAATTACGGAAAATGTAAAAAGATTATTCTCATTTAAGACCACATTAATTTTTCTATCAAGAGCTACATTAAACGGATAACCCATTTCAATTGAGCCGGGGAGTTCTCGTTTGAAATCACTTAAGGTAGAATCATATAATTCTTCTACGCTATTTACTGTATATTCGCCTGTGATTGGGGCATTATAAATTTGATTTAGATATTTATTAATCGAATCTTTTGCCGCAGGAGCAGGAACATTATCTAAAACTAATATTTCAATATTAAAATCCACTGAACGCATACTATCAGCTTCGTATAGATTTTTGAAAGTTTTAGTATGATAATCGATCTTTGCTTCTCGGTTTTGCCCGCAGGCTGCAAAAGAAGCTAATAATAAAACCACGAAAGAAAATAAAAAATAATTTTTACTCATTTCATTCATCTCTATAATTAATTATTTCAAAGTTGCCATATCAATTACAAAACGATAATGAACATCTCCTGCAATGGTTTTATCAAATGCCTCGTTTATTTTATCGATTGGAATAATTTCTACATCGGCAGTGATATTATTAAGACCGCAATAATCGAGCATCTCTTGAGTTTCTTCTAACCCGCCAATTAATGAACCTTGTATGGTTTTATTACCCATTACAAGACTCATTGCATGAACGGGTGTTGGAACGGGAGGAACTCCAAGACAAACCATAACACCATTTACACCAAGAAGCTGCATATATTTATTGTAATCATGCTGTGCAGAAACAGTGTTAATAATAAAATTAAAATAACCTGTAAATTTTTTAAATTGTTCTTCGTCCGTAGTAAGAACAAAATTTGCTGCACCTAATTTTTTAGCATCCTTCTCTTTTTCAGGTGATGTACTTAGCATTGTTACTTCGGCACCGAGAGAAGAAGCAATCTTTACAGCCATATGGCCTAAACCGCCGAGACCTAGAACCGCCACTTTATCCCCTTCTCCAATTCTCCATTTCATAATAGGTGAATATGTTGTAATTCCGGCACATAAAAGCGGAGCAACTTTATCTAAAGGAAGATTCTCGGGGATGCGTAAAACAAAATGTTCATCAACTACGATTTGATCTGAATAACCACCTTGAGTGAAAGTCTCTTTGCCTCTTTCTTGGGAGCCATAAGTTCCAATCATACCTTCGGCGCAAAATTGTTCTTGTCCGCCCTCGCAGCTTGGACATGTATGGCACGAATCAACGAGACAACCGACTCCGACTGTATCGCCAACAGCATATTTTGTAACGTCATTGCCAACTTCTAATACTTTACCTACAATTTCATGACCCGGTACTAACGGATAATTAGTTGGGAACCATTCGCTGCGTGCGAAATGGATATCTGAATGGCAGACACCGCAATAAAGTATTTTTATATGTATATCCTTTGGTCCTACTTCTCTTCGCTCAAAAGTCCAAGGTTCTAATGGTGTTGTTGCAGATTTAGCTGCATATCCTTTTGTTGGTATCATATTGCTCCTTTTATTTTAATAAGACAATCAATCTAAGTATAATAAAATTATTCTGCTAAAAAAAAATAAGTAGGTCATAGATATAATCAATTTATAATTAAATTAATAGAAAATAGTAATAAATAATAATCTTTATTAATTTGGTGAGTCTCAATACCGGAAATTATGTTACGATCTATAATAGTATCCATATCGTTGATCTTTTTGCTTTCTGGAATCGTCTTTTCGCAGAGCAATTATAAAATAAACCAAATTACCACAGAAGATGGTTTAATTAATAATACTGTTAATTGTGTATATCAGGATAGCCGCGGATTTATCTGGATTGGTAGCAATTCGGGACTGCAAAGATATGATGGGATTAATTTTATTAATTATAGGGAAAAATCATCAGACCCCAATTCTCT
>Ga0209347_1004894_pt1 | contig 13356 bp, 11 predicted proteins | sample AutmiccommuBRH23_FD_187382 | JGI IMG/M metagenome (GOLD analysis project Ga0209347, IMG submission 187382) | Deep subsurface microbial communities from Mt. Terri, Switzerland - Autotrophic microbial communities BRH/23 (SPAdes) (version 2) | ecosystem: Environmental > Aquatic > Deep subsurface >... | reverse complement strand
ACAAAGATACAAGTTCATTAAGAAATTAAACGACACAATTACTGGAGACAATAAGGATATCGATATACTATCGGCGGCTTTTGAAAGCTATGTTAAGCAATTGGATTTGTTGTTTAAAGATAGTTTTAGTAATTTATCGTGGAATATACTTGCTTCTATAAAAACTGAAGGAGATAAGAATATTTTTATTAAACTCCACGAAAGCCAAGTTAGCAGATTCATTCAACTGATTGTTAGTTTTGTGCCTTATTTAGGTTATGTAACCTCTTCCGTCGCTTATTTGTTGGATCAACATATTATTCCTAAACTAGATAGGACTAAGGATGAGGTACAATTCCAAATACAGAATGCGCAATTTTATCAGCAAATCAGCGAGAAGAGTATTATTGTCAGGAAGGATGTAAATGAATAGACGTTCCAGAGCGAACTCTGACGGGTGGTGTTCTAGCGGGTTGATGGGATGGCTAGAAAAACAAGAAGTAATTGTACTGTTGGGACCTTCGAAAAGAAAGAAGTTTGCCACCTGGTACAATAAGAAACGAAAATGGAAGATATACTAGAAGCGACAAAAAGATTGGTACCATAAGAAAAGAGGGCGAAAAGAAGTAGTGAGATAATCTAGTTTAGCCTGCGAGCTGACAACTGGTAGGGTCTTGCTAACGAAAGGGGAGATTAGGTGGAGGCCACTGAAAAAGATTTAGTTTTCTACAACCCCTAGGGGTAGGTAAACCCCAACAATAAAAGAAACCAGTAGATAAGACAATTTGGTGGCAAATTGCTCATCTACTGGTTCTTTTTTGACTTATGTTAGTATACCTCGGCTCGGGTTCGACAGTCCGTAGGCACGAGAAGTGCCTCGAAACCTTGTGGCGCAAGGAGTAGAGGCACTTCTCGTGCCTACGGACTGTCGAACCCGAGCTTAAGGCAGCGCCCAATATCCAGAACCTTAGTGAATTTGCGCTCTTGCACTGTTATTGCGGCCTTGTGCAAAATTAGAAGTGCCGAATAACGGACATTATAATTGTAGTGCTGCGGGAGGTCGGCTGATCAATTAATAATCTACCTTCTATTAATTATTTGACATTCACAAGAAAGTCGACGAACAAACAGACGGTAGTCGTTATTTGGCCGCCATTATAGGCGAAAATGGTCGGAAATATCACTTGTTCTTGTACAAGTCCATATGAAGCTGGTCAGTCTGTGTAACCTATCCTGAATTTGCTACATAAATTAATTAAGATTAATGGGTTAAAGTTTGCAAAAACTGCAACAATAAAAATATGGGGTGATAATGGTGGCTAAATATATTAAAAATCCAATACCAGTTGAGGCAATTGAATATAGGATTGGTTTAGAAGATGGATTTGATGATTTAGCAGTAGCAATAAAATCCGGTTTAGATATTCAAAATTATGGTAACCCAATTAACTCTAATACTGTCCCCTATATTAAGACTCTTGAAGGGAAACACTATATTAGTAAAGGTGATTATATCATCACTGGCGTCGATGGAGAGAGATATCCGTGTAAAAGAAATATTTTTCTGAAAACTTATACACTGCTTAGTTCTCCCAATGAGCTTTTTTAAGTATCTTGAATTGTCTTATTTGGGTTAAACAAGATATCTTTTTCGATATCTTTAATCTTCTTATTATTACTTTTTTAATAATTTGTTCTATCATTTCAGGGGTTGCAGCAAAACGAATACGTTCTTTAATATATTCGGGTATTCTATTCTCCAATTTTGCATCAAATTCTTTATCAATAATAATTGGGCAAATTTCTTTTTTATTAGTGTTTTTTGATATATCCATTGCAGCCAATAATTCTATTTTTACATATGGACTATTTAGGGAGTTACTAGATATTAAAAATACAAATAAATCAACTTCAGGAAATACAAATGTAATAATTGACTTTATCTCAATTAAATCCTCCATCGTAATTAGATTCTGATTTATAGCAGAATAATTTTGCCTAGGTTTGTAATGCCATAAATTGCAAAAACCTCTTAGAGGTTCTAAATTATCTACTATAGTTTCAAAAATATCTATATCTTTTCTGCTGTATGCTAGAAAAATATTTATTGCGCTAACCCCCTATAGGCTTTAGTACATTCTATGTATGGAGATTATTATACATGCTATAAATCGCCGGTAAAAAAGACTGATCAGCTAAATAATTAGCGTGATCAGTCTTTTTTGTAAAATGGCTGATAGATACTTGAATGTTATATCAGTGATGATATTCAGATCGCTGAATAACTATAATGTAAAGCAATGAGAGGAACTGGTGGATCGAATGCTTATATATATTGGTGATAGTGCTAAAAGAAGTGAATGGGAATTCTACATTAATAAGGGGATTATTAGGGCGAAAGAAAACTTTGAGGTCATAGGTTCTTTAGGGATTGCCAACAAGTTGGGCGAACAAATCGATGCCAGCAATCTTGCATCTGTTGTTGTTTGTAATAATGGGACTGCCTATGCGGTGCCTGAAGGAGCAGTTGTTGACGAGTGGGTGATAGCCGAAGAGCAACTAATGAATACAGAGAATTACTTTATTCTTTATGATCTAGATTTAAGTCAACGTACTAACCTTCCAACTCCCTTAGGTACTACTATAGCTTTCCTTAAGCATCGAAATATAAACTTATTAAGAAATGTAAAACGGGATGATGGGGAACAACCGAGATTCATTCCTGTTATTTCCATGAATTGTCTAAGGGCAAATGGGGCCACTGTTAGCAAAGCGATTTCATGGGAAAGAACAGCTATAGATTTTCTCCGTGATTTGAGTTACGGAGTCAGCAAGGAATTATTGGGCCATTTCCCAATGTTCATTATCATTCTAGAAACCGAGGGTATGATCGTACTCCAAAAGGAGCAATTGATTCTCTATTTCACTCCGTCGCAAGTTGAGGGTGATACGGGTGAATTGGATAACGAAACTCAACGTAATACTATCTGTGCTGAGATTGTCAAGCAAATAGTGAGTGGAAAAAACGACTTTTCGAAGGTAATAAAAAGTACCACTGGAATGCAGTTTTTGCCAAAATATAATGATCAAGAGGATTTAGAATCCTGGAGTATTTTAAACGAGGTATGTGGCAGAGATCGCCTTGAGGTAATTGAAACAGCAAAAAAGATTGTTATCCGCGGAGAAAAGGAGATTCTTGAAGCTGTTCCAAGTTGCCAATACGGTGATTTGCAAACAGTCGATCGCATGGAGATCGAAAATTATCACGCAATTATTAACCTAATTACTAATTATGCTAAAGGGAAAGAAACGCGTCCGTTAAGTATTTCTGTCTTTGGCTTCCCGGGATCGGGTAAATCCTTTGGCATCAAACAGATAGCTAAGTTTCTCGGAGGTTTTGAGATTTTCACATTTAATCTTTCACAATTTACAAAGCATAATGAACTAGAAGTCGCTTTTCAGGAAATCCGTGATGCATCGATTAAGGGAATTAAACTGCCATTAGTGTTCTTTGATGAATTTGATTCAGTCTTTAACGGTGAGAAATTTGGTTGGCTAAAGATTTTTCTAGCGCCCATGCAAGACGGTATATTTATGGAAGAAGGACATGAGCGGCGGATTGGGCGCGCCATTTTTGTATTTGCTGGTGGAACCAGTACCTCGTTTGCAAAATTTAGCGGGCAAGTCCAAGACACTTTTAGAGATGCGAAGGGGCCGGATTTTATCAGCCGTTTAAAAGGGTATTTGAATATTCAAGGTCCAAATCCAGTTTCTGAGGAAGACCATGCTTATATTATCCGTCGGGCGATGCTACTTCGTTCAATGATTACGCGAGATGCTAAACAATTGCTTGATGATCAGCAGCGGGTTAACATCGATGAGAATATTCTCTATGCGTTATTGTCGACCGAAACATATCGGCATGGTGCTCGATCGCTTGAGTTTTTTATATCAATGAGCCCCCTATTTGGAGAAAAAATGTGGTGTTCAAGTCTTCTCCCGCCGCGGTCGCAAATGGACATTCATGTCGATGCCGAAGAATTTATGTGTAAGGTCTCAGTTCTCTCGATGTGCAAGGAATTGGCCAGAATATCACATGAAATGTATGTCAATGCTGAGTTAACCAGAAATCCAGAAAAAGGCTCACCAGCAGTTTCGCCGTGGGATAGCTTGGAGGAAACTTATCGACAGAGCAATATTTCACAAATTCAGTTTCATGTCGAGCGCTTCAAAGATTCTAATATCGCTATAAGGCAAAAAAAGAAGCCTTATAAAGATTTTGTATTTAAGGATGATGATTTGTTGGCTTTATCGAAATCTGAACATGAACGCTGGTCTATCGAGCGAATAAAAAACGGTTGGGTCTATGGCGTAAAAAGGGATGATGTCAAAAAGTTGCATAATGATTTGATTCCTTGGGAGCAACTTTCTGAAGAAAATAAACTGAAGATCTCCGATGTCATAAAAAGTATTCCTACGCTTTTTAACAGAATAGGATTAGAATTTTATTATAAAAATTTATCTGAAGAAAAAGATCATAATAATAACTCTTAATTCAAAATCTTAAGGTGTCAAAATTGAAGTAAAAAGGATAGGGAAGTAAACAAGTAATCTTAAAATCTTACAAGACTTGGGTTGATTGCCTCTTTGAATTGATCAATTATTTTGTGAACTTAACCTTCGTGGTTTCAGTCAAGAGCGCCTCGCCTCCACCATAACATAACTCAATAATTGATACAATTGAAAGCCCGCTATTGGCGGGCTTCGTAGCGTTTTGGGGTAAATTAAGCATCGTTTTTAGACGGTGTTTTTTGTGTTTTTGCATCCCATCGTTTAAAAATGCACCCCCCTCGGGCAGAAATCTTACCTTTCGTTAAAAAGTATAGGAATCGTTAAAAGGTATACTTGGTAGAGCTTTAAAGCACAGATATGTTTGAAACGTTTTTTCAGTTGTGTTGCAGTTGCAAGGGAACCGTATCATTTGTAACGGTGCAAAATGGCCTCAATCCTAGTTTTTTCGGGGATTGGGGTCTTTTTTATGTTGTGGACTAATGAAACTTCAGATTATTACGCGTTTTTCTAAAGGCAATTGACAAGATTCGACAACCAACTTATAATCGAACTAAAAACGTCGAAATAATTATGCTATGGATATTGGGTGCTCAATTCACATCGTTATGTAATTTTTATAATATGGAGGAGTCACATGCTTAAACGGACAGTGACTATATTTCTGTTGATAATGATTTGCGTGAGTACCATCGCAACAGCGCTCTGTTTAGGATTATACACCTATAACGAAAGTCTGCGATTCACAGATTTGACTATGCAATTAGTACAAAAAGAAATTGAACGAAAATCAGCATACTACTATCTTACGAGACTTTCTGTCGAGCCGGAAATTGATTCACAGATGAAAACGGAATTATATATGATTTATAAAGATTTAGTGGATACAGGAAAAGATCTGCTTGATGTTACGCCCGAAGAACTGAAAGTCATTAAAAACCGAAGTCAAGCGGATGATATTTATCTAATTAACAAATCCGGGGTGATTTATAATACAACCTTTGCTCCAGATCTGAATTTTAATTTATTTTCAGTCGACCCTAATATGAAGAAAGTTTTAGATGATGTGTCGAAAGAACATGAGCCTATCGCCACGCAAGTTGGTTTTTCCATGCTAACCGGTACATTCAAAAAATATGCGTATTATTATCCGCCTGGAACAGATGCTATTATTGAGATCTCAATCGATGTGAATAGCCCTAACAGTAAAATAAAATCAAAACTATTCCAAGACTACCTAATGCGTGATTATTTTACAGAGATTATGGACAAAAATCCCTATATAAAGGAACTCGATGTGTATCGCGTTGCCTCCTGGATACAATATTCCCTTGTCCACGAAGGGAAGAAGCTCGATATAAAGATGTTCGAAAAACTGCAGTCGGAAGGTCAGGTGAAAATCCAAAACGATACGACCACTACCGTTTATACACTGATCTCACTAGAGGCCTCGTCGGAGGTATATGAAAATATCCAAGTTGTCAGTGAGGTAACCTACGACACCAGCATGCCGGGGCTTGCCGCGTTGCGGACGGTTGGATATACCCTAATTATCCTCCTTGTGGTGATCAGTTTCACATTTTTTTTCTCAAACCGTTTCTTTGAACAAAAATTCTTAAGGCAAGTCAGCAATATTAAAAATTCTCTCCAAGAAAAAGATGATGAAGAATATAATGAGCAGCAGATTGAGTCGTCCGCCTCTGATGAGTTTTCCCAGATTGCTAATAGTATTGCCTCGCGTAAGAAACTAGAGAAAGCGCTTAGAGATGCTGCGACCCATGATACGCTGACAAAACTACCCAATCGGTTATTATTTATGGACAGGTTGGAGCATGCTCTCTTATTACCGAAACACATCAATATGAAGAATGGTCTTCTGTTTGTTGATCTGGATGGGTTTAAGTCGATTAACGATAATTTCGGACACGATTGCGGGGATTTTTGCTTGGAGACAATCGCGGAACGGCTACTTGCATCAGTTAGAAATTGTGATACAGTGGCAAGACTAGGCGGAGATGAATTTACGATCATCTTAGAAGACATTCCGGACATAGCATATATTAACTCCGTTTGCGAGAGAATTCTTGCGGCGGTAAATAAAGAGATCGTATATAAGTCAGACATTTTTAATTTAAGTGCGAGTATTGGAGTCAGCATCTTCCCACAAGAGGGTGAGGACATCATGGATTTGATTAGTAAGGCCGACCAGGCGATGTACATCGCCAAGCAAACAGGAAAAAATAAATATATCTATAGCTCCAGTTAACATAGTAAGAAGTCTCCAATTTCGAAGGCAATGAGGGCGGGCACAATCCTCGTTGCCTTTTCTTGCATGGATTAAGGATTTTACAGATGAGCTTCATACTACCTTTGCAAACATTAAATATTTGCAAGGCTGTAAAAATAAATATTTTGATAAGCTTATCAAAATTGGAATGCCATATTTTATTTATCCATTCTTAATGAAAGGGATGAAGTACTTTAAGGACGATTCCGATAAACTTAACAAGTTGTTTCAAATCATGGAGATTTTAAGCTTTCGGTACAAACTTATTAACAGTAGATCAGATATCGTCAGTAGATTGTACCCTGTTCTGAGACAGTTTAGCGGAGACGTTGATAATCTGAATGCGGATGTTCAAAAAACTCTTAATGATAATTGGTACTGGAGTGATGCAAGAATAGGAGAATATTTGAACAATAATATGTATGAAAACAGCATGGTGGGTTATGTACTGTGGGAATATGAGCATATCATTCAACCAGTAGGATATGATTCGAGTAAAGTTAAGATTATTAAACAACAAATTGAGCATATATCTCCTAGAACAGCTGATTCTGAATGGGTCGCGGCGGGATATGAAGTAAACGGCGATAATATGTACACCGAAGATTTTATTAGGGATTGGCTTAATAGCCTTGGCAACTTGATGATTATTTCTGGTTCTCATAATGCTTCCATTGGTAATAAGCCATTTGAGGACAAGTTGAAATCCTATATTTTAAATCCACTGTTAAGGCAGCAGGCTGAAATCGCAGATTTTGCAAGCGAATATAATGGAAAGCCATACTGGGGTTCTTATGAAATAGATAGTAGACATCAAAAAATATTAGAATTCGCATTGAAACGATGGAGCTTTAATTAATGGAATGATAATTCCAAGTACAATATTTCTTTGTATCCGCTCACCCGCCCATTCCAAGATAAGGGGAAGGGTGAACCGGCTTGGTAAAGAGGAACTGTCGCGGTTACGTGATTTGCTGGGTGGGGTTGAGTCTCTTGAAACTAATCTTGGCAAATAACAAAGGATTTGACGCTATTATAAGCGTCTTTTTCTTTTTTCGCGTAATACTGTGGAGGAATTTGAATGCTCCTGAAGAATTTTAGAATAAGTGGAAATTCAGAAAATTATTTAATAGAACACTCTTCGAAAGAAGAATAAGTAACAATATTAATAATAAAAAGGAGATAAGATTATGGCAGATTTAATAAAATACTCCCCAGAAGATCCCTGCGCAGTTACGCGTTTTACGGGCATTCGTACATTCATGAAGTTGCCCTTGATAAAGGGAGATCTTACTGGTGCTGATTTTGCCATCATAGGTATCCCCTGTGATGGAGGGACAACTTTTCGTTCCGGAGCTGCTTTTGGGCCTTCCGCTATTCGAGAAATGTCAATTATGCTCCGCTCAGGAAATCCAAACTTAGATGTTGATATCTTCCAATATCTTTCTGGAATTGATTATGGCGATGCCAACATAAACCCTTGTAACTTGCAGGTCAGCCATGAAGAGATTGAAAGGACATTTGACGAGGTAGTCAGACAAAACGTGCTTCCAATCGGACTTGGCGGCGATCACTCAGTAACCCTCCCACAGTTGCGTGCAATAGCCAGAAAACATGGCCCTGTTGCACTGGTGCAGTTTGATGCTCATTTAGACACGTATGATAGCGAAAACGGTAGTTCATTAACGCATGGTACGATGTTCCGCCGAGCAGTCGAAGAGGGTATTATCGACTCAAAGCGTTCCATTCAGGTTGGAATCCGAGGCGTATTCTACATGGAGACAATTCGAGAGTCGGAAGCACTGGGCTTTACTGTCATCACGGCTAAGGAACTCCATGAACAAGGGATCGAATGGACCGCCCAGAAAATCTTGGACACCGTTGGAGATCATAAAGCGCATTTTACCTTTGACATTGACTTTTTCGATCCTGCTTACGCACCGGGAACCGGTACGATCGAGGTAGGAGGTTTTACGAGCTATGAGGGAATCAAGCTAACCCGGAGTATCCGTCAGCTTAACTTTGTGAGCTTTGATGTTGTGGAAGTGCTACCGACCTTTGACCCCACACAGATTACGGCTTACCTTGCCGGAAGTGTGGTACAGGAGTTCCTTTCGATTCTTGCATGGAAGCGTAAAACAGGTAACGATTAAATGTGATGGTGAAATATGCGTTAATTGTCACTCCCTACATAAGGGCACGTTACCCAAAGTACAACATCACTAATCCGGTCGCCCTGATCATCTCACGATAAGGGGAAGGGTGTAGGCTTGGTAAAGAGGAACTGAGGGCGGTTGGGTGATTTGTTGGGTGGGGTTGAGCTTGCAAAAGGTGAATATCTTCAAATCGTAGAAAAGAGGATGTCTAGTGTTTTTTGAACAGGGACTCAAATGCGGAGTTGATAAGGACTCGACATCATATTGGTTGTTGTTTAAAGGGAATAAGATTCTTATTTTTAAAGATAAAGTGCATTTTACTTTACCAGAGATTGATTTGGATAAGTCCAGAGAGAAGCTGATCAGGATTCAATACCTTGATCTAGTGGAAGGGCATTCTTGTTATGTTGCTGAACTTTCTTCGGACACGGTTGCACCGGAAGGTATGTCATTTTGCGACCTAAGGCGGTTGCTTGGTCAGATTCCAGATGATTCATTTTTCTTAGCAGGTAAAGCTTATCAAATTTTACATTGGGATCGCACCCATCAATATTGCACTCAGGGGGGGTGCAAAAACAGAAAATAAGCTAGATGAAAGAGCTAAGCTTTGTCCTTTGTGTGGGTTTGTCAATTATCCACGGATTTCCCCGGCGATTATCGTGGCAATTACTAGGGGACATGAAATATTGTTGGCGAAGGGGAGTCGTTTTCAAGGCGGTTTCTATAGTGTTTTGGCCGGTTTTGTGGAGCCAGGCGAAACATTTGAAGAGTGCTTGCAAAGGGAGGTAGAAGAGGAGGTTGGAATCAAAGTTCAAAACATAAAATATTTTGGCAGCCAACCTTGGCCTTTCCCAGACTCACTAATGGCAGGTTTTACTGCTGAGTACGCGAGTGGTGAGATAGTTATGGATAAAAAGGAAATCTTAGATGCGGGATGGTTTACTGCGGATCAACTGCCGTTGATTCCTCCTAGCAAAGGAAGTATAGCCTGGCAATTAATCGATTGGTTTGTTCAAATAAAAGGATAATAAAGATATAGCAAGTTATGAGCCCGTGAGTAGATAGCTGTTCAATTATGATATCACACATAAAGGTAGCAAAGAATACGAACAATTTCGCTGTTACCCAAGTACGACATCATGCATCTACTCGCCCCACTCATCCCCAGATCGGGGAAGGGTGTACCGGCTTGGTAAAGAAGGACTGGGGCAGTTAATTGATTTGCTGGGGTGGGTTGAGTTTGTAGTTAGCTATGATCGAACATATGGAAACGAAAAGGTAAAAAGGCTATGCCTAAGGGAGATATTTCTCCTATAAATGAGCACATGACGAAAGCCCTCCCCATAGTTTTGGAGAAGGCTTCGGGTATTTTATGATTTATTAGACCTTTGGCAATTTAACAATTCTTCTTAACGCTTTTACTATGGTGCCTGCTTGGCGGCTTAGCTGATTTCTGAGCTTCTGACTTTGTTTCATTTAGGCACATCTCCTTTAAGTTTTAATCTAAAATTACGAGTACTTACTTATTAGCATTATCATAATCCATGATTGTTAACCGTTCGTAATGTTGATCGCCCTGCCCATTCCAAGATCGGGAAGGGTGTTCCGGCTTAGTAAAGTGGAACTGATGCGGGTTGGGTGATTTGCTGGGTGGGTTGAATTTGTAAATTGTTTTTGAAAAAGGTGGGGTGGCAGTGGATAATACAATAATTTGTGAAAATAGGACTTATACCGATGTCATGAACACCCATGACCACAGCTTTGTTCAGTTAATACTGCCGCTTCAGGGAGTTCTGAATATCAAGACCGACGGCAAGGAATTAAAGTTAGATGAGGCCCATTTGTTTTTACTTCCCCCTTCCTGCCAGCACACCTTCTGGGCAAAACAGAACAATAAATTTCTAGTATTGGATATTCCCCAATTTATGTTTCAATTGGGGGGATTAGATAATTTTCCAAGTGGACAAAACTATGAAATGGATGAGAAATGGAAGGCCATTAGATTCCTTCTATTAAATGAAGCCGGTCAAGGTAAAATCGAATCATCTAGGGTCAGTTTTCTTTTTCATTTTTTTAATACCTACTTGACAGAATATCAGATTCCGGACTCGGTTAAATATATTCAGAAATTCTATAACGAAAAGATAAGTCTGGAGAAGCTCGCTTCTTTGGAACATTATACTGTTAGCTATTTTTGTTCATGGTTCAAAGGCATTATGAACTGTACTCCGATGGCATATCTAAAAAAAGTGAGGATCCAGCAGTCAAAACAACTGCTTCTTGGGACAAGTCTTAATATTTTGCAGATTGCTTGGGAAGTCGGATATGTCCACCAGTCTTCTCTAGATAGAGTGTTTAAAGAAATCGAAGGGATAACCCCAGCAGAATATCGGCGGAACAATATGAAGATACGCTAAAAAATATCCATATCCCGGTGAAAATAACTTTATTATTTTGCTTTATTATTATAGAGAAGCTGATCTTTACTTTTATTATTGTAAATTGTGAAATCAGCAAAAGGAGAAAATAATGAAGCATAATGAAACTTTCTTCTCTAGCCTTGTGTTGGCAGCGGCGGTGCTATGGGGAACGACAGGCACAGCCCAATCCTTTGCCCCTCCCGGCGCATCGCCATTGTCCATTGGATCTGTTCGCCTGGCGGTAGGCGGTGTAGCTCTTTTGATTTTTGCCTGGCAGCGGGGAGCTTTGGCGGGAAATCCCCCCTGGTTCAAGAGGACCACATTCCTCGCAGCCGGGTGTATGGCTGCCTATCAGCTTTTCTTTTTTGCCGGAGTTTTGAAAACGGGAGTGGCGGTGGGAACAGTGGTGACCATTGGCAGTGCACCAGTGTTCGCTGGTCTTCTATCTCTGATTTTGAGGCGAGAAAACCCGGGGTTGAAGTGGGCAGCTGCCACCTTGCTCGCAGTTATCGGATGTATTCTGCTGATTACTGGCGGTCAGAAACTAGCGCTGAACTCCATTGGTGTCATCCTGGCCTTGGGATCTGGTGTCTCTTATGCACTTTATGCCGCCATCAGTAAGGAACTACTTATGTCTCACCCTCCGGAAGCAGTTGTCGGGATTGTATCCTTCATCGGGGCACTTTTACTTTCTCCCTTTCTCTTTTTTTACAACCTTGAGTGGCTGAAAACTATCCAAGGTGCCAGTGTTGCTCTCCATTTGGGATTAGTGTCCACTGCGCTTGCTTATGTTCTATTTTCGCATGGTTTGGCCAAAATACCATTTCCTAAAGCTGTTACGTTGTCCCTTGCGGAACCGATTACTGCAGCCGCCCTAGGATTGTTTCTGCTGAAAGAAAAATCATCTTTCCTTTCTCAAGTCGGGATGATTCTGGTTTTTACCGGTTTGGTTATCCTGTCTTTATGGAAAAAGAAGCCCTAGTGAACTCGTTCAACTAAAGTTGAACATCGAGTCTTCGGTGGGGGACTCAACCCCCACCGAAGCGGAGCCGGGGGTAAGACTCCCACTTGAAGTGGGAGTCTTACTATTGGATCAATCTTTACTCATTAGTCATCATACATATAGTTAACTTCCTAAACTTTGTGATACAGCCTAAAAATGGGAATAGGCGTACTCCTAACCACCGCACCAATTAGTACGTTGGCTAGTGGCAACAACAGAAGAACAAAAATGAAACTATAGCCAAATATATATAATATAAATAAGGAGGATACGAATTATGAATAACAAGGAAATAGTTCAAAACATCAAAGATTATGTGCAAAATTATCAGGAGATAAACAAAACCGAGTCTAATTGGCGAGAGCCGATTATCGGTTTTGCAAAGGCCAATGACCCATTATTCCATAAACTTAAAGAAATAGTCAGTCCAACCCATGCAACACCTAGTGAGCTATTAGATGATGCAAAAGCTGTAATAGTGTATTTCATCCCTTTTGAGACTAGAATTGTTTTAAGTAATATAGATGAAGAAGAAAGTTCCAGGGAGTGGGATATAGCATATATTGAGACCAATAAACTCATTTTGGATTTGACTCAACACATGTATGATAAAATAATGCAAGCTGGATATAAAGCTACCAACATACCACCAACCTACAACTACGATGAAGAAAAGTTGATTAGTGATTGGTCACATAGGAGTGTAGCTTATATTGCTGGTATCGGAACATTTGGGATCAATCATATGCTAATAACTGAGAGTGGATGTTGTGGTAGGCTAGGGAGCATAGTGACAAATCTAGAAGTAGAGCCAATGGAGTAGTATCATTTTTGTAGAGTCAGAAAACTCGTAATTCTGGGAATAATACCAATGAGAAAGAAGGTAATCCAGATGCGAGTCTATGACAAAGAATTTAAAGAAGAAGCCATCAAATTGTCTTA
>Ga0209347_1004893_pt1 | contig 13362 bp, 12 predicted proteins | sample AutmiccommuBRH23_FD_187382 | JGI IMG/M metagenome (GOLD analysis project Ga0209347, IMG submission 187382) | Deep subsurface microbial communities from Mt. Terri, Switzerland - Autotrophic microbial communities BRH/23 (SPAdes) (version 2) | ecosystem: Environmental > Aquatic > Deep subsurface >... | reverse complement strand
TTTAAAGAAGTCGGCGCCCACCCGGTCCATCTTGTTGATGTACGCAATCCGGGGCACCTGATACTTGTCGGCCTGCCTCCAGACGGTCTCGGACTGGGGCTCCACCCCACCCACCGAACAAAAGACCGCCACGGCCCCGTCAAGCACCCGCAGAGAGCGTTCCACCTCCATGGTGAAGTCCACATGCCCGGGCGTATCGATAATATTTATACAATGATCCCGCCACTGGCAGGTGGTGGCTGCGGAGGTGATGGTAATCCCCCGCTCCTGCTCCTGTACCATCCAGTCCATGGTGGCGGCGCCATCATGGACCTCACCCATCTTGTGCACCCTACCCGTATAAAACAGAATGCGCTCAGTGGTGGTGGTCTTGCCGGCGTCTATGTGTGCCATGATTCCTATATTGCGTGTTTTTTCCAACGGATATTGCCGCGCCATCAAGACTGCACCCCCCTTACCATCTGTAATGCGCAAACGCTTTATTAGCCTCGGCCATCTTGTGAGTATCTTCCCGCTTTTTCACCGAAGCCCCGGTATTGTTGGCAGCATCCATAATTTCAGCCGCCAGCTTTTCTTCCATGGATTTGCCTGACCTGGCCCTGGCATAGTTGGTCATCCAGCGGATGCCCAAAGTCTGCCTGCGCTCATGCCTTACCTCAATGGGAACCTGGTAATTGGCGCCACCAACCCGGCGGGCCTTAACCTCCAACACCGGCATGACATTTTTCAGGGCCTGCTCAAAAACCTCCAGCGGGTTCTTGCCGGTTTTTTCCTTGACCACCTCAAAGGCGTTGTAGACTATACTCTCGGCTGTGCTCTTTTTGCCGTCCAGCATAATCTGATTGATCATCCTGGTGACCACCTTGTTGTTGTAAACCGGATCGGCCACCAGCTCAATCCTTTTGACATTTCCTCTTCTAGGCACGTATCTCCCCCCTTTGCTTAAGGAAGTGCTTCTAGCTGCTAGCTACTACGCCACGGGGACGGTTCCATCGTCTTCCCTTCGGCCCTTCGCTGCGCTTCGGGGACACTTGAACCGTCCCCATGGCTCCGTTAACCTTTAAATTATTTTGTTATTATTTCTTGGGCCGCTTGGTGCCGTACTTGGAGCGGCTGCGGTTGCGGTTCTGCACCCCTGCGGAGTCCAAAGCCCCCCGCACTATGTGATACCTGACGCCCGGCAGGTCCTTGACCCTACCGCCACGCACCAGAACCACCGAGTGCTCCTGCAGGTTATGCCCTATTCCAGGTATATAGGAAGTCACCTCAATGCCGTTGGTTAGACGTACCCGGGCGACTTTACGCAAGGCCGAATTGGGCTTTTTGGGAGTGGTGGTATAAACTCTGGTGCACACCCCTCTCCTCTGGGGACATTCCTTCAAGGCCGGAGCCGATGACTTTCGGACAATTTCTTCCCTGCCCTTGCGGATCAGCTGGTTAATAGTGGGCATCCCTACACCTCCTTCCAAAAAATCTCAACAAGGGAATTTCGAAACCGGGGGAACTGTTAATCACCAATACCCCGATTCCTAATTCCCAATTCCGATCTCCGCTAAAAAAGCAACCTACTCATCAACAATGGCCGTGGCGGCGCAACCCACCTCAATGCCGCAGGCTTTACCCAAAACCTGCATGCTCTCAGCATAGACCACAGGCACCGATTTTGCCGAACAGGCCTGTATGATCGGATCCAGCACGTGCCGCTCGGCGTTCCTGGCCAAATAGACCACTCTGGCCTGGTTTCGCTCGATAGCCTTCAACGTCTGCTTGGACCCAATGACCTTCCGGCGGGCCATGGACAGGCGTTCCAAGGGCATGGCGGCATACCTCCTAAATCCAGACACTTTTTTATATTATCACCTGAAATAACCATTGTCAACGCAAAACTCGTGCTCACGGGCATTTCTTTTCGGGTCTACAGCGGACGGACGTCCGCCGAATCGAACTCATCCACCCCGCCCAGGTTGTAATCGGCATCATCGGCCTCATCTTCTTCAAGATCGGCGGCGCCATCATTGTACAGCTCGATGTTCCGGTAGCGGCTCATGCCTGTGCCGGCTGGAACCAGCTTGCCGATGATCACGTTTTCCTTCAACCCCAGCAAAGGGTCGGTCTTGCCTTTGATGGCCGCCTCGGTGAGCACCCTGGTGGTCTCCTGGAAAGAAGCCGCCGAGAGGAACGAGTCGGTGGCCAGGGAGGCCTTGGTTATACCCAGCAGCACTGCCTTCCCTTGGGCTGCTTCACCGCCCTCCAGCAGCACCCGGTCGTTTTCCTTTTCCAGCTCGAAAATGTCGATCAGGCCGCCGGGCAGCAGGTCTGTGTCACCCTGTTCCTCCACCTTGACCTTGCGCAGCATCTGCCGGATCATCACCTCAATATGCTTGTCGTTGATATCGACCCCCTGCAGCCGGTAAACCCTTTGCACCTCCTGCAGCAGGTAGACCTGCACACCCTGGGGGCCTTTGATCTTGAGGAGGTCATGGGGGTTAACCGAACCTTCGGTAAGTTCATCCCCGGCTTCCACCCGGTCGCCGTCATGCACCCTAAGCCGCGCCCCGTAAGGCACCTGGTAGATGTTTCGCTCACCTTCGTAGCCGACGATCTCTATTTCGCGGCGGCCCTTGACCTCACGAATCTCGGCCGTGCCGGCAAAGTCGGCGATAATGGCCTGCCCCTTTGGTCTGCGGGCTTCAAACAACTCTTCCACCCGGGGCAGACCCTGGGTGATATCGTCGCCAGCCACACCCCCGGTATGGAATGTGCGCATGGTCAACTGGGTGCCCGGCTCGCCGATGGACTGGGCGGCAATGATCCCCACAGCCTCCCCGATGTCCACCATCTGGCCGGTAGCCAGGTTTCTGCCGTAGCAGTTGATGCATACCCCGTAGCGGGATTTGCAGGTCAGCACCGAGCGGATCCCAATCTTCTTGATACCGGCCTTGAGTACGCTGCCGGCCTGCTTGTTGGAAATTACATCGCCCTTGCCTATCAGCAGGCTGCCGGTTTCCGGGTCGGTCACGTCCTCCATGGCGGTGCGGCCGACAATCCTTTCGTCCAGCTTCTCAATGACCTCGGTGCCGTCCTTGACCTCGCCCACCACAATGCCTTCCTCTGTACCACAGTCAATCTCCCGGACGATTACATCCTGGGCTACATCCACCAGCCTCCGGGTCAGGTAGCCGGAGTCGGCCGTCCTCAGGGCGGTGTCGGCCAGACCCTTCCTGGCGCCGTGGGTGGAAATGAAGTATTCCAGAACGGTAAGTCCCTCACGGAAGTTGGCCTTGATCGGCACGTCGTGGATCCGCCCGGAGGGGTCGGCCATCAGCCCCCGCATCCCGGCCAGCTGGCGGATCTGCTGAATATTACCCCGGGCGCCTGAGGTGGCCATCATGTAAACCGGGTTAAAGTGGTCCAAAGTTTCCATCAATGCTTTAGTCACATTCTCAGTGGCGTCGCTCCAAAGCCCGATCACCTTCCGGTAGCGCTCGTCCTCGGTGATCAGTCCCCGGCGGTACTGCATCTCCACCTTTTCCACTTCCTGGTCGGCCTGGGCGATGATCTCCTTTTTCTTTTCCGGAATGGTTATGTCCGAGAGTCCGATGGTGACACCGGCCCTGGTGGCAAACCGGAAGCCCCTCTTTTTAAGGCCGTCCAGCATCTTTACGGTGGCGGCAAAGCCCAGGTCGCGGTAACACTCGTCCACAATCCGGGAAAGTTCTTTCTTGTCGGCCACCTTATTGATATAACCCATTTCGGGTGGAATCACTTCATTAAAAATAAGCCTGCCAACGGTGGTTTCCATTTTTTGGCCATTGTGGTTAACCTTGATCCTGGCGTGAAGGCTGACGAAACCACTCTCGTAGGCCAGGACCCCCTCATCGAGATTGGAGAATATTTTGCCCTCACCCAGTGCCCCCGGCCTCTCCATGGTCAGATAGTAGCACCCCAGCACCATGTCCTGGGTGGGTATGGCCACCGGCCGGCCGTCCTTGGGGTTCAGTATGTTGTTGGATGCCATCATCAGAAGCCTGGCCTCGGCCTGTGCTTCAGCCGACAGGGGCACGTGCACGGCCATCTGGTCGCCGTCAAAGTCGGCGTTATACGCGGAACAGACCATGGGGTGGATCTGAATCGCCCGCCCTTCCACCAGCACCGGCTCAAAGGCCTGTATGCCCAGCCGGTGAAGAGTGGGGGCGCGGTTTAAGAGCACCGGATGCTGGCTGATCACTTCCTCCAGCACGTCCCAGACCTCCGGCCTGACTCTTTCCACCATTCTTTTGGCGCTCTTGATGTTGTGAGCATGGCCGTCATTGACCAGCCTCTTCATAACGAAGGGCTTGAACAGCTCCAGGGCCATTTCCTTGGGCAGGCCGCACTGATGCAAGTGAAGTGTTGGCCCCACCACAATAACCGAACGGCCGGAGTAGTCGACCCTTTTGCCCAGCAGGTTCTGACGGAAGCGGCCCTGCTTGCCTTTGAGCATATCGCTCAGTGATTTCAGCGGCCGGTTGCCCGGTCCGGTGACCGGCCTTCCCCGCCGTCCGTTGTCGATGAGGGCGTCCACGGCCTCCTGGAGCATCCTTTTTTCATTGCGCACGATGATGTCCGGCGCGCCCAGGTCTAAAAGCCTCTTTAACCTGTTATTGCGGTTGATCACCCGGCGATAGAGGTCATTCAAGTCCGAGGTGGCGAACCTGCCCCCGTCCAACTGCACCATGGGACGGAGTTCGGGCGGAATCACCGGGACCACCTTCATAACCATCCATTCGGGACGGTTTCCCGATTTCCGGAAGGCCTCCACCACCTCCAGGCGCCGGATGGCCCTAATCTTGCGCTGCCCGGTTACCTCCTTGAGCTCCTGGCGCAACTCCCGGCTCAGCTCCTCAAGATCAATCTCCTCCAGCAGCTTTAAGATGGCCTCGGCCCCCATGCCGGCCTTAAAGCCGGTGGGGTATTTCTCCCGGTTCTCACGGTATTCGGTCTCGGTAAGCAATTGCTTTTTAATCAGCCCGGTTTCGCCCGGATCGGTAACGATATAGGAAACAAAATAAAGAACCTTTTCCAACGCCCGCGGGGACATGTCCAGCAGCAAACCCATACGGCTGGGGATGCCCTTGAAGTACCAGATATGAGATACCGGCGCCGCCAGCTCGATGTTGCCCAGCCTTTCCCGCCTCACCTTGGAACGGGTTACCTCGACGCCGCAGCGGTCACAGACCACTCCCTTGTATCTAACGCGCTTGTATTTGCCGCAGTGGCATTCCCAGTCCCTGGTGGGTCCGAAAATCCTCTCGCAAAAAAGTCCGTCCCTTTCGGGTTTAAGGGTGCGGTAGTTGATGGTCTCGGGCTTTTTGACCTCACCGCTCGACCACTCCCGGATCTGTTCCGGAGATGCCAGTCCAATGCGAATTCGGTCAAAATTATTCAGGTCCAGCACTAAAACCACACTCCCTCGTAAGTTCAGGAATTGGGAATTGGGAATTAGGAATTGGGGAATCCTAACTTCTCCCTCCCACTCCTACGTAAAATTCGATTGATGCCGATCCAGTTTTTCAACAACATTAATCCATGGGAGTTGCCCTAAATATATCAGCAAAATTTTAAGCACACCGGGCTTCCCCTAATTCCTAACTCCCCGCTTTACTCGGTTTCCTCTTCTTCCAATTCGAAGTCCTCTTCAAGAAAATCCTCGCTGAATTCTTCCTCTTCCTCGGTCTCTTCGATATAGTCTTCCTCGGCCTCGGGTATGATTTCCCCCTCAGCCAAGTCAAGCCCCAGATCCTTGGCGGTTTCGTGTATGTCTTCCTCTATTTCCTTGATTTCTATTTCACGCTCGTCCTCAGACAACACCTTCACATCAAGTCCCAAGCTTTGCAGTTCCTTGATCAGCACCTTGAAAGATTCCGGAACGCCGGGCTCGGGCACATTTTCACCCTTGACGATGGCCTCGTAAGTCTTCACCCGGCCAACCACGTCATCGGACTTGACCGTCAGTATCTCCTGCAAGGTATAGGCCGCGCCGTAAGCCTCCAAGGCCCAGACCTCCATCTCGCCGAAACGCTGGCCGCCGAACTGGGCCTTGCCGCCCAGGGGCTGCTGGGTCACCAGTGAGTATGGTCCGGTGGACCTGGCGTGGATCTTGTCGTCTACCAGGTGGGCCAGTTTAAGCATATAGACGTAGCCCACGGTGATGGGGCTGTCGAAAGGCACCCCGGTCCGGCCGTCGTACAGGGTAATCTTGCCGCTCTCGGGCAGCCCCGCCTCCTGGAGAGCATCCAGAATATCCCCCTCCAGCGCCCCGTTGAACACCGGGGTGGCCACGGAATAGCCCAGAGCTTTGGCCGCCCAGCCCAGGTGGGCCTCAAGAACCTGCCCCAGATTCATCCTTGAAGGCACCCCCAGGGGGTTTAAGACTATCTCAATGGGTGTGCCGTCGGGCAGGAAGGGCATATCCTCCTCCGGCAGGATCCGGGCGATGACACCCTTGTTGCCGTGCCTTCCGGCCATCTTGTCGCCCTCGGATATTTTTCTTTTTTGAGCGATGTACACCCTGACCAGGTGGTTGACCCCCGGGGGCAGCTCATCACCGTTATCCCGGGAAAACACCTTGACGTCCACCACCTTGCCGGACTCCCCGTGGGGCACCCGCAGCGAGGTGTCCCGCACCTCCCGGGCCTTTTCACCAAAGATGGCCCGCAGGAGCCGCTCTTCGGCGGTGAGTTCGGTTTCCCCCTTGGGGGTGACTTTGCCCACCAGTATATCGCCGGGCCTTACCTCGGCGCCCACCCGGATAATCCCCCGGTCGTCCAGGTCCTTTAAAATCTCTTCACCCACATTGGGTATGTCCCTGGTAATCTCCTCGGGGCCCAGTTTGGTGTCCCGGGCGTCACACTCGTACTCCTCTATATGAATGGAAGTAAAATAGTCTTCCTTGACCGCCTTTTCGCTGACCAGTATGGCATCCTCGTAGTTGTAGCCCTCCCAGGGCATAAAAGCCACCAGCACATTGCGCCCCAAAGCCAGTTCGCCAAAGTCGGTGGAGGGGCCGTCGGCTATAACATCCCCCTTTTCAACCCTCAGGCCCTTAACCACAATAGGCTTCTGGTTGATGCAGGTGCCCTGGTTGGACCTTTTGAACTTGTGCAGGCGGTAGGTGTCCAGCTTGCCGTCATCGGACCTGATCACCACCTCGGTGGCCGATACCCTCTCCACCACTCCGCCGCTGCGGGCCAGCACCACCACACCGGAATCCCCGGCGGCCTTCAGCTCAATGCCGGTGCCCACCAGGGGCGCCTGGGCCTTGAGCAGTGGCACGGCCTGGCGCTGCATGTTGGCCCCCATCAGGGCGCGGTTGGCATCGTCGTGCTCCAGAAAAGGGATCAGCGAGGTGGCCACACTGAATACCTGTTTGGGTGAAACGTCCATAAAATCCACCCGGTCGGTGCTCACCATCAATATGTCCCGGCCATGCCTGGCATTGACCCTTGGATCGGTGAAGTAGCCGTTCTCATCCAGGGGGGCGTTGGCCTGGGCGATGATATGACCCTCTTCCTCGTCGGCGGTGAGGTAGTCGATATCCTCGGTAACCCGCCTGTTTTCCTTATCCACCCTGCGGTAAGGGGTCTCAATAAAACCAAATTCATTGATCCTGGCGTAGGTGCTCAGAGATCCGATCAATCCGATGTTGGGACCCTCGGGGGTCTCAATGGGACACATGCGGCCGTAGTGGGAGTGGTGCACGTCCCTGACCTCGAAGCCCGCCCTCTCCCGGCTCAGCCCGCCGGGACCCAGGGCCGAAAGCCTGCGCTTATGGGTCAGCTCGGCCAAAGGGTTGGTCTGGTCCATAAACTGAGAAAGCTGGCTGGAGCCAAAAAATTCCTTAATCGCAGCCACCACCGGCCTGATGTTAATCAGCACCTGGGGTGTGATGACGTCGACGTCCTGGATGGTCATCCTTTCCCTGACCACCCTCTCCATCCTGGAAAGTCCGATGCGGAACTGATTCTGCAGCAGCTCGCCCACCGACCTCAGCCGGCGGTTGCCCAGGTGGTCGATGTCATCCACATTGCCCTGACCCTCAATAAGTTCCAGCAGGTACTTGATGGTTTCAATTATATCCTGGGGCACCAGCTCACGGATAAACAGGCGGTCCACCGGCACCGTCTTTTGCAGGTAGCGGTCCCACTCCTGGTCCGGCCGGCCCTCCTCCGGGTAGCTGTATAATATGCCGTGCTTGAGTTTTTTTTGTATTTTGTAACGGCCCACATGGGCCAGGTCATAACGCTTGGGATCGAAAAAAAGTGCTTCCAGCAAGGATCTGGCGCTTTCAACGGTGGGGGGTTCACCGGGCCTTAGCCTCTTATAGATTTCCACCAGGGCCTCTTCCTCGGAATCGGTATTATCCCTGGTTAGAGTTTCCTGAATGTGCTTGTTCTCTCCGAACAGCTCCACGATCTTGGCCTTGGTCCCAAAGCCCAAAGCCTTGACCAGAACGGTGGCCGGTATTTTCCTGGTCCGGTCAATCCGCACAAAGATATGGTCGTTGATATCGGTTTCAAACTCCAGCCAGGCTCCCCGGTTGGGAATGATGGTGGCGGTGTACAGCCTTTTGCCGCTGGGGTCCAGAACATCTCCGAAGTAGACCCCCGGAGACCTGACCAACTGGCTGACGATAACCCTCTCGGCCCCGTTAATGATGAACGTGCCCTTATCGGTCATGAGCGGAAAATCGCCCATGAAGACTTCCTGCTCCTTGACTTCGCCGGTCTCCTTGTTAATCAGGCGGACCTTCACCCGCAGGGGGGCGGCGTAGGTCACATCCCTTTCCTTGCACTCCTCAACGGAATACTTGGGTTCCCCAAGCATATAGTCGAGAAATTCCAGCACCAGGTTGCCGGTAAAGTCCTGGATCGGGGATATGTCCTGAAACACTTCCCGCAGGCCCTCGCGTAAAAACCAACTGTACGAGTTCCTCTGCACCTCGATAAGGTTTGGCAGCTCCAATACTTCCTTCAGCTTGCCGAAATTTTTACGCTGTCTTTCGGTCGCAAGTTCGGCAGACATGTATATGTATTACACCCCCAGTAAAATAAATTAAAACAAACAACGAAAAGCAAGGTCCTTTCACCTGAAAAACCTCGCTTCTTATCTGGCATTAAAACATATCTAAAATATTATTGCCCAAATAAAACCACCGGATACATTAATTAATATGTATAATCCTGATTTTGCCAAAAACAATACTAGACGATTTAAAAATTTTAACAGACTATGCAGCCATTGTCAAGACCCTAACCAAGAAATAATTAGCAGAGCAGAAGGCACTTGGCCTAGGGCCAAATGCCTTCTTGTTTTAGAGAGTTTTTTTCCAATGCCCGGCGGGTGCTACTTCACCTGCACGCTGGCTCCCTGCTCTTCCAGTTTGGCCTTGATCGAGGCGGCCTCTTCCTTGGTGACCTTTTCCTTGACCGGCTTGGGGGTGTTGTCCACCAGGTCCTTGGCCTCTTTCAGGCCCAGTCCGGTAATCTCCCTGACCACCTTAATCACGTTGATTTTCTTGTCGCCCACCGAGGCCAGGATGACGTCAAACTCGGTCTGCTCCTCCTCCTCGACAGCGGCGGCGGCAGCGCCGGGGGCGGCGGCAACGGCCACCGGGGCGGCAGCGCTGACACCAAATTCCTCTTCGAATTTCTTCACCAGTTCGGCCAGCTCCAGAACGGTCAGTCCCTTCACGGCCTCCAGAATTTCATTAACCTTGGACATTTATAAATACCTCCCGTTTAATTTATAATCCTGAAACCTTATTGCCTGCGGCAATTAACCCGCACCCCGAAAACTCAGGCCGTTTCGCCGGCTTTTTGCTTGCGAATGGCCTCCAGGGCGTAAACAAAATTCCTGAGGGTACCCTGCAGCACCGTGGCGAAACCGTACAGAGGACCCTGCATGCCGCCAAGCACCTTGCCCAGCAGCACCTCCCGGGACGGCAGGTCGGCCAGGTCACGGACGGCCTTGGCGTCAATGGCCTTGCCCTCCAGAAATCCACCTTTGATTTCCAGCGGCGCTTTTGTTTCCTTGATAAAATCGGTAAAGACCTTGGCCGGGGCCACCAGATCCTCTGTACTGAAGGCGATCATGGTGGGACCCTGCAGATAGTCTTCCAGCCCGTCGTAGCCCATTTCCCGGGAAACCTTCAGAGCAAGGGTGTTCTTGGCCACCTTCAGGTCGCAGCCTTTCTCCCGCATGCGCCGGCGCAGCTTGGTCATGGAGCTGACGTTAACGCCCCGGTTGTCAACCATTACGGCTACCTTGGCCTCCTTGAACTTACCCCTCAGCTCATCCAGAATAACTTCCTTTTCCTGTTTGGTAGGCAAAATTGCACCTCCTTTCTTCCTAGAAACAAAATTAAAGCGGGCCCGCAGACAGAAAAGCCCATGGGCCCGCTAAATCGGCAATTAAGCGGGAAATCACGCACGGCCTCGGCTGGCGGCCTTTTGGCCATTATGTCCCGGAGGACACCGGCTGTCTACAGCGAACAATATTCTTTTATGATTGGCTCTAGGCTGTTACCTTAAGTGAGTTGATTTTAATACCCGGGCCCATGGTGGAGGACACCGAAATGCCCTTTATATACTGCCCCTTGGCTGCCTGGGGACGGACCCTGACCAGCTGTTCCACCAGGGTGCGCAGGTTATCGGCAAGCTTTTCGATATCAAAGGAAACCTTGCCGATGGGAGCGTGAATAATGCCGGCCTTGTCTACACGGTACTCAATCTTTCCGGCCTTGACCTCCCTGACGGCATTGGTCACGTCGAAGCTTACGGTGCCGGTCTTGGGGTTGGGCATCAGCCCGCGGGGTCCCAGGATACGCCCCAGTTTACCAACCGTACCCATCATGTCCGGGGTGGCAATGGCCACGTCAAACCCCAGCCAGCCATCCTTCTGGATCTTTTCCACCATATCCTCAGCTCCGACGAAGTCGGCGCCGGCCTCCTCAGCCTCCTTGGCCTTGTCGCCCTTGGCGAAAACCAGAACGGTCCGGGTTTTGCCGGTACCGTGGGGAAGAACAACCGCTCCGCGCACCTGCTGGTCGGCGTGGCGGGGGTCTACCCCCAGCCTGACCACTGCTTCAACGGTCTCATCAAACTTGGCGGGGGCCAGTTTTTTTACCAGTTCCAGGGCCTCGGCGGGTTCATAAAGCTTGAGGTTGTCGATCTGTTTGGCCGCGTCGGAAAGCTTTTTGCCTTGCTTGGGCATAACTGTTTAACCTCCCTGTGGTGTTAACGGATAGGACCTGGCCTTATCCTCCCACTTTATTTAGCTTTTAGCTATCCCTCGGTAATTTCAATGCCCATGCTGCGGGCTGTGCCCTCCACCATGCGCATGGCGGCATCAACACTGGCGGCGTTGAGGTCCTGCATCTTGGTCTCGGCAATTTCCCGGACCTTGGACCGGGAAACCTTTGCCACCTTCTTGGTGTTGGGCGTGCCGGACCCGGACTCAATGCCGGCGGCTTTCTTCAGCAGCACGGCGGCAGGCGGGGTCTTGGTCACAAAGGTGAAGGACCTGTCCTCATAAACCGTGATTTCAACCGGAATAATCAGACCGGCCTGGGCGGCGGTGCGCTCGTTGTAATCCTTGACAAAAGCCATTATATTAACACCGTGCTGACCCAGCGCGGGGCCCACCGGCGGGGCCGGGGTGGCTTTACCGGCAGGAACCTGGAGTTTTACAATGGCTGCTACTCTCTTGGCCATATCTTTCTGTACACCCCCTTACTACATCCAAAAAACTGTTATATCAGAATTGAATTCCGACTACCCTATTCCAACTTTTCAACCTAACTGATTTTTTCCACCTGGGCAAACTCCAGCTCCACCGGAGTGTCCCTGCCAAACATTGAAATCTTGACCTTGACCTTACCCTTGTCCGGGTACACCTCTTCAATAATGCCGTCAAAATTCTCAAAGGGGCCGCTTCTGACCCGAATATGTTCGTTTACCTCAAATTCCATGCGTATCCTGGGCTCGTCAACCCCCATCGACCTCATGATCAGTTTGGCCTCGTCCTCGGTCAGGGGGATGGGCTTGGACCCGCTGCCCACAAAGCCGGTAACCCCGGGGGTATTGCGCACCACGTACCAGGAATCGTCGGTCATAATCATCTCAACCAGCACATAACCGGGGAAGATCTTCCTTTTGGTGATCTTCCTCTTGCCGTCCTTAATCTCGACCTCGTCCTCCATGGGCACCAGGATGCGAAATATTTTCTCCTCCATGCTCATGGATTCGATTCTTTTTTCAAGGTTGGCCTTGACTTTGTTCTCGTAACCTGAGTAGGTATGAATTACATACCACTGCTTGCTCATACAAGGAACCCGCCGGGTCCCTCACCTCCCGGCTCTATCGGAATAAAAGCTGCATAACCTGGCCCATCAGCGAGTCGAAGACCCAGATTAAAAACGCCACGATGATTACAGCCACCACCACCACCAGGGTATAGGTGATTACTTCCCGGCGGGTGGGCCAGTGCACCTTCTTGAGTTCGTTATAAACCCCGCGGAAATACTTTTTAGCCGCGTCAAGACGGTTTACTTTCTCTTTCTTCACCGGAACAGTCTTCCGGTCAGCCTTGACCACGGGCTTCTTGTCCGCCTCTTTCTTTTTAACGGCGGTCTCTCCCCGTTGATCGGGCGGCTTTTTGCCGTTTTGGTCCTTGTCCTGTTTCTTAATCACTGGCATATAACAGCCACATCCTTAACCTCAGGAAAATTGTACACCATTACAAAAACACCCGTCTCCAACCGGTTATTCCCGGTACCGGGACGGCGTGCTCCTCCGGCCAGACTATCTGGTTTCCTTGTGGACGGTATGAGAATGGCAGAATCTACAGTACTTTTTCATTTCCAGACGCCCGGAGTCATTCTTCTTGTTCTTGGTCGTTGTATAGTTACGGCGCTTACATTCAGTGCAGGCCATTGTTATTCCAACCCGCATCTCGCCCACCTCCTAAAGAAAAAAACCCTTGCAGGTCCTATTTGTAGATAACCTTAAACAATTTATCATAATTAGTTTTCCCTGTCAATAGCTACCTTAAAAGCCCCCGCAGAGCTTTTTTGCAATCTTTTTTTAATCTTCCTCCCGGGCCACACTTTTATACCAATTTTTGCCTTGCCCCAAAAAGAATATACCAGGATATTTTCCTGGTTATAATTTATCAGCCAAAACGGGAGCAGGGGTTAGGGGTTAGGGGTTAGAAGCTTCCGGAATCCGGTGATCCTCAATCACTAATCCCCAATCCCTAATCCCAATACTTATCTTTCCTGCTTAAAAGTGCTTATTCGATCACGGAGGTAACCACCCCGGC
>Ga0209347_1004891_pt1 | contig 13362 bp, 11 predicted proteins | sample AutmiccommuBRH23_FD_187382 | JGI IMG/M metagenome (GOLD analysis project Ga0209347, IMG submission 187382) | Deep subsurface microbial communities from Mt. Terri, Switzerland - Autotrophic microbial communities BRH/23 (SPAdes) (version 2) | ecosystem: Environmental > Aquatic > Deep subsurface >... | reverse complement strand
GTTCAATCGCGAGGTGATCGGCTGGTCGATCAAGCCGCGGATGACGACCGATCTGGTTCTCGATGCACTGTCGATGGCGTGGTTTCGCCGTCGCCCGGCACCGGGGGTGCTGTTTCATTCCGACCGCGGAAGCCAATACGCCAGCCACGCCTATCAAGCCCGCCTGGCTGCATATGGCATGCGCGGATCGATGTCGCGCAAGGGTAATTGTTGGGACAACGCACCGACCGAGAGCTTCTTCAACAGCCTGAAAAACGAGCGGGTTCATGGCGTGAACTATGCGACTCGCAGTGAGGCTGCGAGCGATCTATTCCAGTACATCGCCGTGTTCTACAACCGCAGCCGCCGCCACTCCACCTTGGGATATTTGTCGCCGACCACGTTTCTGCAGACCTGGATCGAACGACAGAATCAGCAAGAAATGGCAGCATGAGGGCGGCCGCTTGGAAGGCGGAAAACGTAGGGCACCTCAGCTTTCATGGACCCGCACGTCTGTCAGGAAGATTTGATCAGTTGCGCGGCAAACCTCGCCCTAGCGCGGACGGCGTAGCCGTCCTTGCATTTGCCTCAGGGTGGCGTCTGCTGCTGCTCGATGTATTGGCGGATGACCTCGGTGGGTACGCCACCACAGCTCCCGGCGAAATAGCTGGGCGACCACAAGGCGCCGCGCCACAGCTTCTTGCGGATGCTCGGATGGTAGGCTGTTCGCGGAATCGCGGACATCGCGAGTGCGGCGGCGGGGAGCGGCGCTCAAACTCTTTCATCCGATTGGGGGTGCAATGAGCCTCGTCGAACTCCGAAAGGTGTCGCACATTTACGGTACGCGCAGCACGCTGGATTCGTTTTCACTATCCCTCGAGCGTGGGAAAATCGGCTGCTTGGTTGGACGGTCGGGTTGCGGCAAGCCTACGGTCTTACGTTGCATTGCGGGTTCCGAGTGAATCTCCGAAGGTGAAATTCTGCTCAACGGCGGGATGGTGAGCGGCGGTCGTGTCCACGTGCCACCGGAGCAACGTCACGGGTGAACGCGGCGTAGCGTTCGGATTCCGAGGTCAGTTTGGCTCGAACATCTGTTGCCAAGCCGTCGTCGGGATTCGCTTCGAGCCATCGGCGCATGGTGAGCCACTTGGCCGCCTCGTACCTGTCCCAGCCGTCTTGATCTGCCAGAACCATTTCGACGACGTCGTAGTCGAGGTCGCCAAAAGACGCGAGAATTGCGGACATTCAACGCCCAGCTGCACCCGCCTCCGTCTGAGCGGCGCGCGCCAATCAGATATTCCGCTTGGCCAAGGGCGCATGGCGCATGTGCAGCGACAAACCAAGAGCGGCCATGTGGTTCGAATTGCGCCCCAAGATCCGCTCCGACAATGGAAGAAATTCCGCCTCCTCGAACGAGGCATGTTCAGCATAAGTACGCACCAGCCGTTCCACTTCAGCCAGATCCAGCTGCACGCTCTGACCCCTGGCCGCTTTCTTTACGGCCGGTGCAAGACGTTTCCACATGGCCTCAAATTCCCGGTGCTCACGTGTGAGCCGATCCACAAGCTGTTTGACGCGGTCGAGTTCCTCTCCGGGCTCGGAACTGGCTACCACGGCAGGAAAGAGTTCCTCCTCCTCCTCGGCATGATGTTCGATCACCCCCGTCGCGAATAAATCGACCATCCGCTGCCCCACCCGTCGGGCACGGTCTGCCGCTGATACCAGCGCCGGCAGTTCGGCGAAAGCCTCGAGCCCCTCGAGAATACCCGCGTGGCAATTAGAGAAATCGGATAATGGGGTCTCGTCCGCCCCCGGATGATTTTTGTCGCTCACGGCTAGGATCCTTTCGGTTATCGATTGTGATCGATCTTCAAGATCGCGAGTTTCACTTGAACATCTCCTTGTAGCTGCCGTCGTGCATCCAGGCGGCATGCTTCGGGGCCTTATTGGTCTGCGCCCATTCTTCGAGCATGTCCCACTTGACCTTGTCGAACGCCTCCAGCATGCCGGGCAGGGCGGTGTTGCAGGCCAGAGCATCCTTGCAGCGATAGGCAACGTGATGAATCCTCTTGACCATTGCAGTCATTTGCAACTCCTTTATTCCTCGTGACCTCGTTTCCTCTGCACACGCAGCGGTGTGGGGTGGATGATCCGAACTCCTTACAGCAGTTAACCCTCGATTTAGGGCAGCGCCCGCTGGGTGCCGGGCTTTGGATGAAGCCTTTCATCGGGGAACCCTGGCTTAGAACATAGCACCCGGCAGCCACAGCACCAGGACCGGGAAGGCGAGCAGCAGCACCAGCCGCAACAGGTCGGCCAAAATGAAGGGCAAGATGCCCCGTACCACGGTCGAGGACGACACGCCGCGCGCTGCCGCCTGGACGACGAAAAGGTTCATGCCGATGGGTGGGGTTATCAGACCGATCTCTGCTACGGTGACAACGACGATGCCAAACCAGATCAGGTTGTAATCGAGTTGCAGCGCGACCGGGGCCAGTAGCGGCACCGTCAGCAAGATCATGGACATGGAGTCCATGAAGCAACCGAGGATCACGTAAAAGATCAGGATCAACACCATGACCGCGAGCGGGCTGAGACCTGACGCTTCGATCAAGCCGATTAGAAACTGTGGCAGACCAGTGTTTTCGAGGAAGAAATTGAACAATGCGGCACCGATCAGGATGAAGTAGATCATCCCGGTCAGGGCGGCAGTCTCAACGATCGACTCGCGCAGCGCCCGCTGGGTCAGCTTGCCTGATGCCAGCGCCAAAAGGAAGGCGCCGACAGCCCCCACCGCAGCGGCTTCTGTCGGGGTGAACCAACCCACATAGATGCCACCGATCACCATCGTAAACAGCACCACCACCGGCCAAATCTGCCCGAGATACCGGATACGTGCGGTCCAATCCATTCGCGAGGCAAGCGGCGCGAGCGCGGGGTTCAGCCGCACCCGCACCACGATCGCCAGGGCATACAGTGCGGTACCGAGCAGACCCGGGATCAGCGCGGCGATGAACAACTGTCCTATCGAACTCTGCGTCAGCAAACCGTAGATCACCAACAATACTGACGGCGGAATCAGCACGCCCAGCGTGCCGCCCGCAGCAACGGTGGCTGTGGATAGGGAGTCGTCGTAACCGGCGCGCTTCATTTCGGGTAATGCGACCCGACCGATGGTGGCCACCGTAGCGAGTGAGCTGCCGCAGATCGCCCCGAAGAAGGCACAGGCACCAATCGTCGTCACCGCGAGACCGCCGCGGCGATGGCCGATGAAGCTGTTGATGGCGTTGAACAAGGAGCGTGACAAGCCCGCATGGGAGGCAAAAACCCCCATCATCACAAACAGAGGGATCACGCTGAAGGAATAGGGAAAGATCGACTCGAAGGGGCTGGAGCCGAGGATGTAGGCGGTGCCCATCCAGCCATTCAGCCACCAATAGCCGATCACCCCGATGGTGCCCATGGCGACGGCGACCGGCAGGCCGAGCGCGATCAATCCGAGCGCGGCGACGAAGCCGATGAGGCCGAGAAACGCGTCACTCATGGCGAGACACCCGCTGCAATGTCGCGACCGTTTCCAGGACCACCCCGAGCAGCGACACGGTCAGCCCGACGAGCAGGGGATACCAATACCACGCCACCGGAATGCCAAGCTGCTGTGAGCGGTCGCCGAACATCGAGCGAACGTTGAAAGTTTCGAAGCCGTACCAAAGCATCAACCCTACCAGTACCAACGCGACCGCCGCAGCAAAAAGCTGCAGCGGAACCCTCGACGCCTTCGGCAGTGAATTGATCACGAAGTCGACGCCGACATGGGCGCCGGTCATGAACGCATACGGCATCACCAGCCAGGCGCCGGTGACAACGAACAACTGAACCAGATCGACCACCCCTTGCACGGGCATGTCTACGGTCCGTCCAATCACGTCGGCCACCGTCACTAACGCTGCAGCGCCGTACGCGGCGACGCCCAACGCAGCTAGGGCCGACACGAGGGAGCGTGCGAGACTATGCACTCGGCTCATTGGGTTTACTCCTGTCGTGGATGAGTGACCGGCCCTGGCACTGCTGCCACAAGGGCCGATCTGGGTCAGGACTACCAAATCATTGCTATCTCGCCGCCTTGAACTCAGCGATCTTCTTTTGCATCAGGCGGTAGATCTCTTCGGCATTGGCCACGCCTTCGCTCTTCACCTTCTGAATGTAGGCATTGATCATGGGCTGCAGCGCCTCGCGCCAGCGCTCACGCTCGGCATCGGATAACTTAGTGATCGCGTGACCGGCGGCGATCGCTTGCTCGCGGCCCGGCTTGTCCCAGGCGTCCCACCAATCGCCGAACTTCGGAATCAGCGCGTCCCCGGAGTACTGATCGATGCAGGCGCGCGCCTTGGGGCTCAGCCGGGCATAGGAGCGCTCGTTCATCACGAAGAAGAACGACACCGTATAGGCACCGAGTTCGAGATGGTACTTGAGCACCTCATTGAGACCGAAAGACTTGACTGGATCCCACGGGAACACAGTGCCGTCGAGGACGCCCCGCTGAAGATTTTCGTACACCTCGCCGGGCGGCAGGCCTTGCGGCGTAGCACCGAGAAAGGACAACATGTCGGATACCGCCGGGCTCGGGGTACGGAGGCGCAAACCCTTCATGTCCTCCATGGTCTCGACCTTCTTCTGGGTGGTGTGTAGCAGTCCGCCGTTGTGCGCATGCAGGGCCAGCACCTTCAGGCCCTTGTACTCTTCGGCCAAGACGTTGGGCAGCAGTTGCCACAACGCGTGGGTTGCCGCACCCGCGTCATCGGTCAGGAAGGGCATGTCGATCAGTGAGGTGCGCGGAAAGCGGCCGCGTGGAATACCATGAAGGCCGTGGGCGATATCGACCACGCCGGCCACGACTTGCTCCTGCTGCCGCGCCACGTTCCCCAACTGCGTACCGGCCGCGAAGACCTCGAACTCGACCTCACCGCCGCTACACTGAGAGACCTGCTCGGTCCACGGCACAATGAAATCGGTATGGATGCCATGTACCGATGGCAGATAGTGGCTGAGTTTTAGCTTGGTTCGAGCTTCGGCGTCGTTCGCGACGCCCAGGGCTATCGCCGCCGAGAGCGCAGCACCGACCAGCAAATTGCGGGTGGACTTCATTTTGTCTCCTTCGTTTGAACTTATGTTTGCCTTAACTTCGGCGCTCACAGCGCGAGCTTGATCCGCCCGCCATTCTTGGCACGGGAACAGCAGGCCATCATGCGCCGGTTCTCGGCCCGTTCTGCACGGGTTAGCACGAGGTCGCGGTGATCGATCTCGCCTTCCAGCACTTCCACTTCGCAGCTTCCACACAATCCCTCACAACAATCGCTAGCGATGTCGATGCCAACCGCACGGATCGCATCGAGCAGCGTAGCGTTTGCGGCCACCGACAGGGTCAGTCCCGAATCCTTCAACTCAGCCTCGAAAGCGCTTTCCCTAGTGGGGTCCAGCCCGGCATGATGGGGCGAGAAATGCTCGAAATGCAGCGTGTTCTCCGGCAGGCCAGCCGTCAGGTCCTCCAGCGCGGTGATCATCCGCGCCGGCCCGCAGGCATAAATCTGCCCTCCTTCGGGCAGCGCCGCCACGATCGCTGCCAGATCGGCGCGCTGCCCTTCGTCCTTGGCATAGAGCTGGATACGGCCGGCGTGATCCGCCTGCAATCTCGGTACGAAGGCCATCGACGCACGCGAGCGGCCGGCATAATGGACGACATACTCGCGCCCCAGCGCCTTCAGCCGGTCGGCCATCGCCAAAATTGGCGTGATGCCGATGCCGCCGGCGACCAGCACGTAGCAGGAGGCCTCTTCATCCAGACGGAACAGATTGCTGGGGCCGCGCAGTTTCAGCTCCATCCCCTCGCGCACGACCTCGTGGATATGACGCGAACCGCCGCGACCGCCCTCCTCGCGCAGGATCGCCCCTTCGTATCCCGCCCCTTCGGGGCGACCGCACAGAGAATACTTGCGCTCGTACTCGCCCACGCACAGTTCGACATGCGCGCCGGCACTCCAGCGCGGCAGCGGCCGACCCTTGGCATCCTCCAGTGTCAGGCCGAGGATATCTTCCGCTTCGTGCCGGACTTGCGTTACCCGGACTTTGCGAGCGATATCCTTGCGCGACGGCGCCCCTACCGGGAAATGAACACTCCCTTGCCGTAGCGCCGGATTGGCGCGCTCCGGGTTCTGCTCGGGATCCCATTCCACCCAAAGGTTGTTCGGGCCGCGGAACGATGTATTCGGCAGGTAAGTGAATTCCTGTTCGGCCAGCCGCAGGTGCGGCAAGCGGCGAGTCACCTCCTCGAGGAAGATGCGCATCTCCATACGACCGATGTTCTTGCCCATGCATTGGTGGCTTCCGTAGCCGAAAGTCAGATGATCGACCGCGTTGTCGCGGTAGATGTCGAACTTGTCGCCGTCTTCGAAATGACGTTCGTCCTGGTTGCCCGAAGCCTGCACGATCAGCAATTTGGCGCCTTCAGGCAGATCCACACCGCCCAGTCGGGTGGGAGCCGTCGTCTCGCGTCGCCATGCCACCACTGCACCCGCATAGCGCAGGCACTCTTCGACCGCATTGGGAATCAGCGATGGATCGGCGCAGACGTCCCCCCAGGCCTCACGATGGGTCAGCAGCGTCTTGAACATGTTGGTCGAGGCCAGCGAGGTGGTCTCGTGCGCGGCGACGATGATTGCCATCATCATCGAGTGGACATAGCTGTCGGTAACCACCTCCGGGATCTCTGCGTTCTTGCGGAGGGTGTAGTGCATCCAGCCCTGGCCGTCGGGGTCGGCACGCATCTTTTCGATCACCTCGCCGGCGTATTGCCAGAAACGGCCCACTGCATGCGCGACCTCTATCTGCTTGTCCGGCGTGGGGCGGCCCCACGTGTTCACCGCATGCGCCACGGCGAAGCTGCGTAGCCGCGTGATCTCGTCCTCAGGCACGCCGAGAAAGTGCAGCGCGATCGTCAATGGAACCTCGTACAGCATGTCTTCCACGAGGTCGACGCGGCCGCGATCGATGAAGCCATCGATTTTCTCCCGCGTCAGGCGCCGGATCATCTCCTGCTTGGCTTCGAGGTTCTCGGGCATGAAGTGCTCCAGCAACGCTCGGCGGCGCTCCATGTGGGCGGGCTCGTCTTCGTTGACCAGCGTACGGTTCATCGCATAGCCGTAGCTTTCGAGCACTTTCACCGCCTCCGGCGTGGCTGGAGTGATCTTTTCCAGCGCGTTGCGCGGCGAGTACAGAACGTTGTCGCGGAATACGGCCTTTATGTCGTGATAGCGACTGACGATCCAGTAACCGAGCTTGGGACTGTAGAAAACCGGCAGCTGGTCACGCGACCAGCGCAACGCCTCGGCTGGATCGACCTGGTACGGCCCCTCGAAGGGGTCGAACGCGGCGGCCAGCTCGGACGCTGGACAACTACCCCCGGAATGATGGACGGGGCATCCGCCTTGGGATGACTGCGGTTGAGACGAGTTCTCGATCATCACGATATCTCCTCCTGTGTTTCTTTACTGACACCGAACTTGTGGATCCCGAAGCGTTCCGAATCCACTCGGATCTCTCAGGATCTCAACTCGGTCCGGCCGCGGAAATATGCCAGCGCCTCAGGATTGTCCAGCGCCTCCTGGTTCTTGACGGGACGATCGTGCACCACGTGGCGCACCGCCAGTTCCACGATCTTTCCGCTCTTCGTGCGCGGAATGTCCGCCACCTGGAGCACCTTGGCGGGAACATGGCGCGGCGTCGTGTTGTCTCGGATGGCCTGACGAATGCGCTTGACCAGATCGTCGTCGAGCGTCAGCCCCTCACGCAGTTTCACGAACAGCACTACACGCACGTCGTTTGGATCCTGCGGCGGCCAATCCTGGCCGATGACCAGTGCCTCGACTACTTCGTGAAGCGTCTCGACCTGCCGGTAGATCTCCGCAGTACCGATGCGCACGCCGCCCGGATTGAGCGTGGCGTCGGAGCGGCCGTAAATGATCAGGCCGCCGTGGGCGGTGATCTCGCAGAAGTCGCCGTGACACCACACGTTGGGGAAGCGGTCGAAGTAAGCGGCGTGGTACTTGCTGTCGTCATCGTCGCCCCAGAAACCGAGCGGCATCACCGGGAAGGGTTTCGAACACACCAGCTCGCCCTTCTCGCCGCGCACCGGTCGGCCGCCATCGTCCCAGACATCCACGGCCATGCCCAGCCCGCGACACTGGATCTCGCCGCGCCACACCGGCAGCACCGGGCTGCCGAGCACGAAGCAGGAAATGATGTCGGTGCCGCCGGAGATCGACGACAGCTGCAGGTCGGCCTTGATCTCGCGATAGACGTAGTCGAAGCCTTCGGGCACGAGCGGACTGCCAGTGCTCATGAGCGTGCGCACCGTGGCAAGGCTGTGGGTTTCGCGCGGCTTGAGGCCGAACTTGGCGGCGGCGTCGATGTACTTGGCCGAAGTGCCGAAATGGGTCATGCCTTCGGCGTCGGCGTAGTCGAACAGGATACGGTTGTCGCTGGCAAAGGGTGAGCCGTCATAGAGCAGCAATGTAGCCCCCGCGGCCAAGCCCGACATCAGCCAGTTCCACATCATCCAGCCGCAGGTGGTGAAGTAGAACACCCGGTCGCCTGGCTTGACATCACTATGCAGGCGATGCTCCTTGAGGTGCTGGAGCAGCGCACCGCCGGCGCAGTGCACGATGCACTTCGGCACGCCGGTGGTGCCCGAGGAGTACATGATGTAGAGCGGATGGTCGAAAGGCAGCGCCTCGAACTCGATCTCGGTGACGTGGCGGTGGGGAGCGACGAAGTCGGCCAGCATGCGCGCATGCGGGATTGCTGACAGGTCATGAGCAACGTGCACATACGGCACCACCACCACGCGGGCGAGCGAGGGCAGCTGGCGCGCGATGTCGCCGAGCTTGTCCAGGCAGTCGATGGTCTTGCCGCCGTAGAAGTAGCCGTCGCACGCGATCAGGACTTTGGGTGCACTCTGGCCGAAGCGGTCGAGCACCCCCTGCACCCCAAAGTCGGGAGAGGCGGACGTGAAGATTGCGCCAATGCTCGCCGCGGCCAGCATCGCGATGAGCGTCTCGGGCATGTTTGGCATATAGGCGGCGACGCGGTCGCCGGCCACCACGCCCTGTTCGCGCAGCGCCGCAGCAAAGTGCGCCACGACGCGGTACAGCTCGCCGTGACTCACGCGGTTTTTGACGTGGTCCTCGCCCCAGAACACCAGGGCATCGTGCGCGTCGCGTGAGCGCAGCAGGTTCTGCGCGAAGTTGAGCCTCGCGTCCGGGAACCACTTCGCGCCGGGCATCTTGTCGCCCTCAACCAACACCCGTTCGCCGCGGGTCCCAATCACTTTGCCATCGTCCCAAACACTCTCCCAGAACTGCTCGGGCTGCGCGACTGACCAGGTGTAGAGCGCGGCGTAATCGGGCAGGTTCACGCCCCAGCGCAACTCGACGGCGAGACGAAAGGCGGTGACGTTGGCCGAGGCAATGCGCTCGGGCGAAGGTCTCCATAGGATCTGGTCGGTCTTCATTCTTGCGACTCTCTCATGAGGCAGCCGGCCGCGAGGCGAGCCCGGGCTACGGTTCGCCGGGAAGTGGGAAAGCTTGGGACTGGGCTAGTCGGCATCCTGCTGGCACTCGGGCGCAGCTTGGCGAAATGCTTCCAGCATCGCGCACTGCTCACTGATCCGCAGCACGGTGGGCATCGCCGACAGATCGCAGTCAAAGCGCCGTGCATTGAACACCTGAGGTACCAGGCAGCAGTCGGCCAGAGTCGGCATATCCCCATGACAGTAGCGTCCGGTGCGGTCATCGTTCGCAAGCATCGCCTCGACGGCGGCCAGACCGGTCTCGACCCAGTGTCGGTACCAAGCGCTCCGCTGCTTGTCCGTCAGGCCGAACTGGCGACCGAGATACTGCAGCACGCGCAGGTTGTTCACCGGATGAATGTCGCATGCGATCGACTGGGCGATCGCGCGCACACGCGCACGGTCCAGCGCCCCCGCTGGCAACAGGGGCGGCTGCGGCCGCGTCTCGTCGAGATACTCGATGATCGCGAGCGACTGGGTCAGCACGTGCCCCCCGTCTTCCAGGACCGGCACAAGTCCCGCAGGGTTCAAGTCCAGATAGGCCGGGGTACGGTGCTCTCCGCCGTCGCGCACTAGATGAATGGGTACGGCGTCGTAATCCAGCCCCTTTAGATTGAGGGCGATCCGTACGCGGTAAGCGGCGGAACTGCGGAAGTAGGTGTAGAGCTTCATCATCTCAGCCCTTGAGCGTCGCCACCCGATTCTCGATCGTACCGAAGATATTTCGACCTGCACGGTCGAACATCTCGATGCGGACCACGTCGCCGTCGCGCATGAAGGGCGTCGCCGGCTCGCCCTGCTCGATGGTTTCGTAGGTCCGCACTTCGGCCAGGCAGCAATAGCCCACGCCGCCATGCTCGATCGATGAGCCCCACAAGTCGTCCTGCTTGTTCGACACCGTGCCCGAGCCGATGATCGAGCCCGCCTCGAGTTCGCGCGTTTTCGCCACGTGGGCGATGAGCTGGCCGAAATCGAAGGTCATGTCCACCCCGACCTCCGGGCGGCCGAACAGCTTGCCGTTCAGGTGTACCACCAGCGGCAGATGCACCGTAGCGTCGTGCCACGCCTCGCCGAGTTCATCCGGTGTGACGGCCACCGGACTGAACGCCGAAGCAGGCTTGCTTTGGAAGAAGCCGAAGCCCTTGGCAAGCTCGTTCGGGATCAGGTTGCGCAGCGACACGTCGTTGACCAGCATAACCAGTCGAATCGCCTTTGCCGCCTCGGCAGGGGTGGCGCCCCTCGGTACGTCGCCCGTCACCACCGTGGCCTCGGCCTCGAAGTCGATACCCCAGGCTTCGTCGGACACCACCGCGTCCCGCGGGCCGATGAAGCTATCCGAACCGCCCTGGTACATTAGTGGGTCGGTGTAGAACGAGGACGGCACTTCGGCGTTGCGCGCCTTGCGCACGAGCTCAACGTGATTGATGTAGGCCGAACCGTCAGCCCACTGGTAGGCGCGCGGCAGAGGCGAGTGGCACGCGGCTTCATCGAAGGGCTGCCATTCTTCCGCGTCGCTGTTCAGTGCCTCATAGACCTCGCGCAACTGCGGCTCGCAGGCCGTCCAGTCGTCGAGTGCCGCCTGCAGCGTGCGAGCGACGGCTGGCACGGCGCGACAACGGGCGAGGTCGCGGCTGACGACGACCAAGGTTCCGTCACGTCCGCCTTGCTTGAGGGTGGCGAGCTTCACTTGAAGATCTCCTTGTGGCTGCCGTCGTGCATCCAGGCCGCATGCTTGGGAGCCTTCTTGGTCTGCGCCCATTCTTCGAGCATGTCCCACTTGACCTTGTCGAGCGCCTCCAGCATGCCGGGCAGTGCGGTGTTGCAGGCAAGTTCCAGCCGATGGCCGTTAGGGTCGAAAAAGTAGATCGACTGGAAGAGCGCATGGTCCGTGGGTCCGACGACCTCGATGCCCGCGGACTCGAGACGTGCCTTGGCGGCGAGCAGCGTCTCCATCGAATCGACCTCGAGCGCGAGGTGCTGGGTCCAGGACGGCGTATTCTCGTCACGGCCCAACGGTTTGCGGGTGGGTAACTCGAAGAAGGCGAGCACGTTGCCCATGCCGGCATCCATGAAAATGTGCATGTAGGGGTCGGCCTCGCCGGTAGAGGGCACCGCATCCTCGGCAATCGACAGCACCAGCTTCATGCCCACGTGTTTCTCGTACCAACGCGCTGTCTCCAGTGCATCCTTGCAGCGATAAGCAACGTGGTGAATCCTCTTAACGATCGGGGTCATTTCTGTCTCCTTGCTCCTCTGTAGTCGTCTCACAGACCAGCGCTCAGTGCGCTGCGCTTATCGCCGCCCTGACGACATTAAATTGGAAAGCGTCTTATCATTCCAACAGATTTTTCAGATCAATTTATCTGTCTAGCTAATGAATATCACCCTGCGCCAACTGCGCGCCTTCATCGCGGTGGCCCGCACCAGCAGCTTCACCCTCGCGGCCGAAAGCTTGTTCGTGACGCAATCGGCACTCAGCGGCCTGATCAAGGAACTCGAGCAGTCGCTCGGCGTGCGCCTTTTTGACCGCAGCACGCGGCGCATCCAACTCTCCGAGGTGGGGGGCGAAATCCATCCGCTGATCGACAAGATCCTCACCGACCTTGACGGCGTGCTCGAGGAGGTCGCAAACCTGAAAGCGCTGAAGAAGGGGGTGGTACGCGTAGCGGCACCGCAACTGATGGCATGCACGCTGCTACCAGAGGTAATCGCGGCTTATCGCGCTGACCATCCTGACGTGGACATCCGCTTGATCGACTGCGCAGTGGAAAGCGTGACCTCCCGCGTGTTTTCGGGCGAGGTGGACGTCGGCGTAGGACCGGAGCGCGATCCGAACTCGGATATCGATGCCAAGCTGTTGTTCGAGTTGCCCTTCCACGCAGTGTTCCCGCCCGGCCATGCGCTAGCGGCGCTGCAAACGCTCCACTGGGGGGATCTGGTAAACCATCCGCTGATTACTTTACGCGGCCCGTTTACCGAGCGCCTGTCGCTGGACCTGCATAGCGCGATGCGCGAACTCGATTTCGAGCCGACGACAACCGTTACTTTCATGTCCACTGCACTCAGCATGGTGGCCGCCGGCCTCGGCGTGACCATCTGCATTCCCTACGCGGCTTCGCTGGTGCGCCTGTACCGCCTCGAGATGCGGCCGCTAATCGGGCCAGAGGTCACGCGCCGCTTCTACGTGTTCACCCGAGACGGCCGCTCGCTGTCGCCGGCAGCACAGAGCTTCCACGATTACCTATTCCGCTTCATCCTGGAAGACGGGAACTTCACCGGCTGAGGCTGCGGACAGGCCACGTTGACATCCTCCCCGACCTCTCGCTAACGCTCGCCGGCCTTGAGGCCGGAAAGGAGGGGGATTCCTACGGCGCTATACGCTGAACTGTATAGTCGCTTCGGTGGGTTCTTGGCCTGACGCCCCGACTTCAGGCGAAGTACCTGCACAAGCTAACCGGGCGTGTCCCGCCCTTAAAACATTGATCGCGCCCACTACATCGGCGTTCTCCTCGAATCTGCATTCGACGCACAGAAACCGGGCCTGCGTCGTAAGCGACCGGGGAACTCATCTTGACGGCGGGAAAGGGCCGTTCGCCTTCGGTCGTCGGCGGTGGCGAGAAGTCCAGGAGCTATCGTCAAGACTGGTGTATGAGATCCAGACGGCATGATCGATCAGGCGGCGAGCCGTTGCTGTTCCTGATCCCTCTCTTTCACCGGCTGGCCGTCTTCAAAGACGACGCCTTGCATCAGTTCGGCGATCC
>Ga0209347_1004888_pt1 | contig 13367 bp, 9 predicted proteins | sample AutmiccommuBRH23_FD_187382 | JGI IMG/M metagenome (GOLD analysis project Ga0209347, IMG submission 187382) | Deep subsurface microbial communities from Mt. Terri, Switzerland - Autotrophic microbial communities BRH/23 (SPAdes) (version 2) | ecosystem: Environmental > Aquatic > Deep subsurface >... | reverse complement strand
ACTCTCGAGTACCGACTTCATCCTGATTTTTCTATCATTATCACTTATTTCGTACTCTCTAGAAACATCATTGAAGCCTATTCGATCTAGTTCCACATTCAAAACCACAGCATATTCACCAGAATTGGCTGGTCGGTAAAAAATATTTTGCCCCGTATTTGAACCATCTTCTGCACCTGAACCAGTATCTCTATTGTTATCAAATTTAACGTGGAAATAAGATTCTGTATGATTTTTCTCTGGAACACCTACTAACCAACCAAACTCCACAACTGATTTTCTAGGAGTCGATCTATTTCCTTTAGTAATAAGAACGCCCTGAGTATCATCCATTGCACAAAACTGCAACAACTCTTTTGTAATCTTACTAATATCTTTTTCATCCTTAAGTTTATTAAAAAATTCTCCATCAATGTTAATTCGGTTAGCATCTAGTTTGGAACATCCCGCACACAGCTTAACGCCCTTTTCGATATACACATGATTTAGATGCTCGGTCTGAATATGCTTTAGCATATCCCCAGAAACAGCATTTACTGCAACCAAATCTCCATCTTCATTTACTATTTGAACCATTCTAGTTTGGGTATGGTTACCTTCAGCTCCCTCATTATTTAATGAGTGCATGTCCAATGTCAATCTACCATTAATAGATAACGATCTCATTTAGCTCCACCCTTTCTAATCTTCAATAATTATTTCTTCATTTTCAGATGCCTCTTGAACTGATGCTTCTAGCTGCTCGTCTTTACGAGAAGTCTTTGATGAAGCGTATGCAATTAATAGCATAGCTATTGTTTCAGATTGCTTGCGGTACTGATCAAATAGTTGTACAAAATCATCTATATCATGCGTTGAAACAAGAGCTCTTTTATTTTCTAGATTCTCACCCTTTTGTTCGATTCTTCGAGCCGTTTCTTTATTGTAATCATTTACAAAGTTCAGCAGATACGATAAAAATTTATCTGGAAAAACAGCATTTTGCTTAAGCTTTTGAAATAACTCGTAATGAATTTCATAGGTTTGTCTACCTTTTGCTTTTGCAATTTGTTGATTGATGGTAGCATTTCTCATTGCTTTGGCAATGTTTTTAAAACCAACATTGTTAATAAAATCACTGTAAACAGGGTAACTCTTCATAACTAACCTCCTTAAGCTTTCTTCACTTGTTCTAGCAATAATATTATTCTTTTTGTCGTTAAGTTTTCTCATTACATGCATTCCATAATTAGCCAAAAAATCGACGATTTTGCTTACCTGATCGCCGGATAATCCATCACGATAGATTTGTAACAATGATGCTTCTTCACTTTTTTTCTCATCAAGCCACCTTAGACAGTTGAGATGTTCTAGTATTATATACTTCATATCCTCTGCATCATCATTGTTCTTAATGTAAAACCAGCCGGGCAATCTAATAAAAGACTGGTTCATTATAGCCTTTACCTGCCCCATATTCTTAAACAATGCAGTCTGAATCCCATGAATAATTTGATTTATCTTATTATCCTTGATAACATCTAGTTTATTTAGCAAAATAACGGATAGGTTTAGAACTGATATTACATCAACTTTTATCGAGCTCTTGCCAATATGTCTACCTCGTAGATCTGATGTTACGTTTTTAATTACGTCAAGGGTTACTTTCCCTGCGGAAATTACGATTAATTTAATATCCTTTTCCATTAGATAGGCATTCATGACAGATTTTACGGCGAGATAACGCAAGTATTCCTCAAACCAATCCATCATTGACTGAGGGAAGGAAGCAATAGTTGCACTGTCAGGTTTAGGGCGATTTATCCCTTTACCGATTGCAGGATTAAAGGCCTGAATAGGGGATACTTTCAGTGAAGTTTTTACTTTAATCTCTGCAGATAATTTCCCTTCTGCGAAGCCAATTAGTTTTAATCTAATCGTCTCAGTAAATTTCTCTTTATCAGCTTCTCTAATTTGAGTGTGTAATAAATTGTAGGCTTTTAAGGCTTGAAGAACCTTCAAGTTCACAATCAAAGACCAATCTTCTCTCGGCTTGCTTTGCTCTAATAATAATTTTTCTTCCTCATTAAGATTCTTGCTATTTTTCTTCCTCTCCCAATATTGATCTGCGAGTTCTTTTAATTCGTTGTATTTATCATCTTCAAAAGCTTCAAAACCAGGGTCTTGCAATAGTCTTTCATAGGGAAGCTCGCTCAAATTAACTTTAGCTACTGTGCTGATTAGAAAATGACTATGCTTATCTTCGATTTTCGGATATTTAGAAGTTAACTGAAATATTAATTCAGCTAGCCCGGTTGCTCCTAAGGTATCAGCATATCCCCCCTTGTTCTTCCAATAAACAAATGAATTTGTTTCCATAATTTCACCTCCTAACATTGGCATTTATTTGAGAATTTTGGTCAGCAAGACGTACATTCCTAACAACTAGCCAGTACCAAAGCCAGCCCTCTTCTTGGGATGGAAGAATTAGATATTTATTTACATTGAAGCTGTTGTCCCAAGAAGAATTAATATCTATTGGCAACCCATTGAATCCAAGATTTTTTAGAGTCTTGGCAAGTGTTTTTTTGGTGTCAATATTAATATGCCCAGTGCTTTTTAAATTGATGGTAAGGCTATTGTGATGTTTGGCAATTGCTGAAAATATTCCATTAGTCAAAAATCTAGCAATATCAGGACTTCCTACTGATAACTCGACTTTCTTTGTAATCATCGGCAAAACTATTACCGAACCTTCAACAGCATGTGGAAGTCTCTTCTGTTTCTTCCATTCCATATAGTCCTCTTGATTAGTCGGATCATAATCAGTATGGGCTAAATATTGGTTATCAGTGTTATCTCCTTTTCGTTTTTGCCAGTTCCAATATTTTTCAGCGATCTGATAATTTAATTTTCCGGAATCGTGAAAAGCGATTGCCATTTCTACAAGTTGTAGTAGATCCTCTTTAGGTATGGATAAATATGTAGAAAAGTTCAAAATAGCATTATGTAATGTTGAGGAATTTTCCTGAAAATATTTACGTACTGCCTGAATATGTTCAATATATGTTTCTTTCTGATAAGCATACTGTGGGTGATAACCTTTGGGCTTATCTAATGTATATGATGAAGTAAATTGGGGACTTTGCGTAAAGGAACTATCAGCTTCTTCTTGATTGTAAAATTTAAAACCTATTTGGGAGTCATAATAGGCATAATCCGGATGAATAGCTATCACAGAATAACTGTTAAGCTCATTAGGATTATTAATTGCTATCCATTCATCATCCCCTCGATCATCATTCCAGCTATAACCCCATATTTTATCCTTTATAGCGTTAGTATCCTGCTTACTTAAGTAATTACGGATAGTACTTGTTCTAAGCGAAAAACGTTTGGGAACTAAAGTCATATCCAGTTGTTGGGGATTGTCATGAATAATTAAGCTGATATTCGGTATATTTCTTATGAGACGTGGGATATAACTATATTTCCCCATATACATACTTTCATCTACTAAGCTTTTAATTGTGGCTTCGGATACATTCTGGAGCTTCTGCAAATCTAGCTCTTTATGTACCTCTTCAACAATTATCGCTTGATTTTCTAAGCTCATATTGATTATTGGATTTGCGGTCAAGTATCTCTCCGTTCTAAGAACTAGATCTTTTTCTTCCTTATGATAAGGGCTTGTATCTAAGCTGCCATTACTTTTACTCGGCAAATTAAATATATAAATTTCACCCTTCTCTCCTCGGAAACGGGCACATCTTCCGGCACGTTGAACAAGAGCATTCGCCGGTGCCAGTTCACTTATTAGTATATTGGAAGAAATATCTAAACCAACCTCTATTACCTGTGTAGCAATGACTAATATATGTGCTTTATTTTCTTTAGTATTCCCTAGTAATGCAATAACTTCCTTTTCGTTTTTTACGCGGTCTTGATGCAAAAACCGGGAATGAAGCAGGAATATTTTATCCGGAAGCTTTTTTTCTTTAAATAATTTTGCTATATATAAAAGTAACTGCTGTGCTCTCTCAACTCGATTAATAACTACTATTGTTTTTCTCCAACCTTCCTGATTTAGGTGTAAGGTTAGTATTTTTTCTGAATCCAGCTGCTCATTTCGCCAAAACAAAGTTTTTTGGTAGTCTATTTGCTGTTCTGGAATTCTGGGGGCGTATGCGCTTTGTAATTCTCCTTTTGTAGCGACAATTGGTTTAGCGCCTATTCTGGTTATCATTTCACTGATCACTGTGTTAGGGATTGTGGCTGTCATGATTAAAAAACGACTAAATGGTTTTAATCTTCTAACCATATCTAAGATTGTAGGGAGGCTCTCTTCGGGAACTGAATGGATTTCGTCAAACACAATATATGAACCTAGGAATGCGCCTGGAGGAATATTGGCTTGCCCTATTGAAGTAGATAGAGAAGCTCCAATATAATTGCTCAGCAGTTGGTCAATTGTAGTAATAATGATATCAGCTTCAAAATATGGATCCTCTGGTTGGTCTCCCATCTGGATGCTTACTCTTAATTGCAAATCTAATTCTGCAATTTTATCCTTCAAGTTATTATATATTGATCTGGCTAAGGTTCGTAACGGCAAAACATAAAATAATCTATCCGCAAAATCTACGTTATTTTTTTTTGCATAGAGATAGGGGAAAACTGCTGCCCATGTTTTCCCTGAACCAGTCGGAGCGCTTAAAATTACTGGTTGACCTTTATATAGGTAATCAATCGGTTCAATTTGAAATTTTCTGGGGTAATTACCATCAAGTATTTGTTTAAAAAATTCTACTTTTTTATCCATAACATTACCCCCACTAGATATCGATTACTAAAATACCAGTCATTAGTACTATCTTTCTCCAATAAATACAATTTCCCTTTTTTAAAATTAATAATTATTGACAATTTTTATTTTACCTAAACCAAAGACGGGGTTTTTCCCTACATGAATCCATTCAGATACTATTAGCCATGGTAAAAACGATTCAATATCGCCTTTATAAAGTGCTTTTCCGACCAAACCACCTAATTTAATTTTATCATGTTGGCGGTTGGAGTACCTTTCCCAATCTATCCATCTGGAATCCTCTTTAAGCAATCGAACCTGTGCAGCTTGAGCAAAATAGTCCTTAAAATCCATTTCTAATTGTAAACCCTGATGAAAATAAATAATTGAAGAAAAGCGTCGAATAATGCTCTTCAGTAAATCATCAAAATTAGGTGCAGTTGTTAAATAGTTTCCTTTACTTTTAATTCTAGTTGGTGAAAGAAAATGAATCCAGATCTCTTTGTTTGACAAATTGATGTTGGCGTTCTTAATTATTTCGTCCCCAGATAGGGGCTGCCAGCGATTATATATTCTCTGTTCTTTACCATCATAAATAAGTTGTTCCAAATCTTGTTGAACACTCACCTGAAATATTTGACGCAAAACTAATGGTTTATTAGATTTTCCTAGACCTATTTTCGCCATCTCCTGTAAAGAGTAAATAAAATAAGGTAAGTAATCTAGACCTTTGCCAATTAAGGTGAAAGAGAAAGATATTCGTTCCCCCGGCGGAAAATATTTGCGTGAATCATAGATTGTCTCAAACAAAAATGGTCTCGGAACACTCTCATAGTTTCGCAATATTTGAGAATCCTGACGGGGTTTTGTATCAAAAATATAGGCATAGATGCAATCACTATCATGATCTTCTCCAGTACATTTACAAGCAACTTGTTTAAACACGTGTCCAAATGCTCCCCTGATTGTCGAACCTTTATATTCCGGTAAATCAAGACCTCTATCCCCAACCTCAAATATTGCTGTAAACTTTGCTAACTTAAAGCTAGATAACATCTCATACATATTGCCAATACTCATAAATAAACACCTCTTTTATTCGAGTCAGTTTTTACTCCCTTATAAACCCTTTAATTCGGGTCAATGACTGCATCTGTGAAACTTTCCTTAAGAATATAATTTTTCGATAATTTCTTTAGCTTGTTCTTCTGTAATTTCGTCTATTGCAAATAACATAGAACTGCAACCAATGAACTCTCCATCATACCCCATAATTCGATCCATAAGAAGATTTTCATTGTCATAAACCCATCCTTTTTCTTTGTCATAAAGGTAAGGAACATACTTTTCAATTTTCCCGACTCTTTTAATGTCGTTTAGGTAATAGTATTGCACATCTTCACCCTATTTCATTAGTCCTATCTGTATATTTTAGTTTATTCGGGTCAGTGACTGCATCACCGACGGTCACACAATTAGACCAGCCGGAACTCCAGTTTCAATCCCCTTTAATTCGGGTCAGTGACTGCATCTTCCCGGGTTTGGTGGTTTTCGATATCATCGCCCATGGTTTCAATCCCCTTTAATTCGGGTCAGTGACTGCATCCGTCCGTTTTTTTTTCAAGCGCTTTTAATCTTCTGTCTGTTTCAATCCCCTTTAATTCGGGTCAGTGACTGCATCTTTTTCTGTTCTGGTTCAATTCCTGCCTGTTCCGTCTGTTTCAATCCCCTTTAATTCGGGTCAGTGACTGCATCTAATGTTTTTGATTGTTGCATTTCAAGCAAGTATTAGGTTTCAATCCCCTTTAATTCGGGTCAGTGACTGCATCAGAACAAAAGAAAGCTATACTAGAGCTAATAAGGATAGTTTCAATCCCCTTTAATTCGGGTCAGTGACTGCATCCCTTCTTCTGTCAACTCTTGCCCGCAAGCTTCGCAATGTTTCAATCCCCTTTAATTCGGGTCAGTGACTGCATCTATAGCAACCAGTCTAGGAGTGAGGATTTTTTCTTCTCGTTTCAATCCCCTTTAATTCGGGTCAGTGACTGCATCTTACGAGACAAATTCGAACTTACGACATTTTTTTGTTAGTTTCAATCCCCTTTAATTCGGGTCAGTGACTGCATCGTAATTTAACAGGCACTACTAAGGGGGTAGCGTAGTATGTTTCAATCCCCTTTAATTCGGGTCAGTGACTGCATCCGTATAACGGTAAAGACTCTACTATTTTTGTATCTGGGTTTCAATCCCCTTTAATTCGGGTCAGTGACTGCATCTACAAATATAGGGAAACCTACCGTTGAAATAAACTGTTTCAATCCCCTTTAATTCGGGTCAGTGACTGCATCAAATGGCGTTTACTTGTCGGGAGTGGCGCAGAACTAAGTTTCAATCCCCTTTAATTCGGGTCAGTGACTGTATCACGATTAAAGATCACATTTTGTACAATAAAAAAGAGTTTCAATCCCCTTTAATTCGGGTCAGTGACTGCATCTTAAAACGTGTCTATAAGGATCATTTGGCTGCAATGTTTCAATCCCCTTTAATTCGGGTCAGTGACTGCATCCAAATATTCGTAAGCAATAAAACTCAATAGCTTTCAGTTTCAATCCCCTTTAATTCGGGTCAGTGACTGCATCCGGGAAGCGAAAAGGCAAGGAAGATGACCGCGACCTCGTTTCAATCCCCTTTAATTCGGGTCAGTGACTGCATCTACAGACGCAGAGGGCTACCAAGGGCGATCAATGGACGTTTCAATCCCCTTTAATTCGGGTCAGTGACTGCATCAATCAATCATAAACGATAACAACAAGCAATATGTAGGTTTCAATCCCCTTTAATTCGGGTCAGTGACTGCATCGGTGACAGTGATGGTGGAGGTTACGGATTAACCGAAGTTTCAATCCCCTTTAATTCGGGTCAGTGACTGCATCTAGAGTATGAGCTAACCTATGGAAAGTATTTCTATCGTTTCAATCCCCTTTAATTCGGGTCAGTGACTGCATCAGATTTAGATCAATATCAATATCAGAAACATAAGAAGTTTCAATCCCCTTTAATTCGGGTCAGTGACTGCATCGCCGCACAGTTCCCGAATCCTATTTTCATTGATACTGAGTTTCAATCCCCTTTAATTCGGGTCAGTGACTGCATCTGATAATGGAGTTACTTATTATTTTTACATTTTAAATGAGTTTCAATCCCCTTTAATTCGGGTCAGTGACTGCATCGTAATAAAAACCGTGTTAAGAAGAAGTAAATCAGAGGTTTCAATCCCCTTTAATTCGGGTCAGTGACTGCATCCCCCAAGGCAAAGCCCAGAGCACGCCGTAAGTGATGGTTTCAATCCCCTTTAATTCGGGTCAGTGACTGCATCTTACACCCACGCTAGTTCTAGTTGCTGGAACTGTGATGTTTCAATCCCCTTTAATTCGGGTCAGTGACTGCATCATTAAGGGGATGGGATAAAACATTAAATATCTAGCGGTTTCAATCCCCTTTAATTCGGGTCAGTGACTGCATCTTTGTCGTATTTAGGACTAACATGGAAAAGAGCTATAGTTTCAATCCCCTTTAATTCGGGTCAGTGACTGCATCACAAGTTGGCAAGGACATATAGTTATGGTGGGGGCAGGTTTCAATCCCCTTTAATTCGGGTCAGTGACTGCATCTGGAACAGTACTAGTATCTAACCACAATTCGTTATCTATGTTTCAATCCCCTTTAATTCGGGTCAGTGACTGCATCTGTGGTGTTTACGAGCCCGCCATGTAAAGGATTTAGGTTTCAATCCCCTTTAATTCGGGTCAGTGACTGCATCTTGTATCTATGTTAGTTGCTCAAGCTATATCCTCATTGTTTCAATCCCCTTTAATTCGGGTCAGTGACTGCATCTTTAATGGGTTTAGAAAATCATAGTCTTAATTATGATCGTTTCAATCCCCTTTAATTCGGGTCAGTGACTGCATCGACCAGCGTTAATCGACAATACTCTGATGACTCAGTGTTTCAATCCCCTTTAATTCGGGTCAGTGACTGCATCTACATCAGAGGGTAATTTGAGCCAGGACGGCAATGCATGTTTCAATCCCCTTTAATTCGGGTCAGTGACTGCATCTAACACCCTCTAACACACCTAGTTTTTGATTTATAGTGTTTCAATCCCCTTTAATTCGGGTCAGTGACTGCATCACAAATGGTGTAGTAATACATGCGGGAGAAGGTAAAACGTTTCAATCCCCTTTAATTCGGGTCAGTGACTGCATCTACTTCACTACCCCGGAAGCAAATGGTCATTAGCTAAGGTTTCAATCCCCTTTAATTCGGGTCAGTGACTGCATCAGATAAAAAAACATCCATTACTACGGAATTATACTCGTTTCAATCCCCTTTAATTCGGGTCAGTGACTGCATCTTGAACCCCTTAGCCCTGATTTCGGCAGCTACTTTGGTTTCAATCCCCTTTAATTCGGGTCAGTGACTGCATCCGCGATTTTTAGTCGCTATAAATGCAGTAGTGATGCAGGTTTTTATGGTCAAAGTATGTCAAGTTTTCTCGAAGATTAATTTTTTGTTAAAAAACCCCCTCAATCTGCGAAAACGCCAAATAGCTACCTTATACTTAATATGCACTTTTATGATTTATATATCAAGCAATTATTGTAATAGATGAGAATTAAAAGGCTTATTCTCTCTGAAATAAGAAGCTATTTCTCTTGCATGCAATGTTAGCCTTTCACTTTTATATGCACAAACCCACCTAAAAGTCAATAATAATAACACGAATAAAAATCCCTTTATACTGCCAGAATTTTATCTTTATAGGTAGAATAACTAATTATTACATACACAGATGTTTATTTTATTCTTATTTGTGCAATCATGTAACTATAAAGCGAAGGAGGCATGCTTATGCTAAATACATTATTAACGATTGGTTTACTCATTTTACTTATTAATTTGGGGCAACTATATCAAAAAAAGAAAAAGGAATTTCATAACGCCCAAAAACTTAATTTTGAGATTTTAAAAACGAATGAGGAAATTAAGCAAACATTAGCAATTGGCTTATATCATCGTTTTAATAAAACCCAGGGAGAGTTGGAAGGAGAGGGATATAATCCTCATCAATTTGAGAGCTTTGTTGCTGAGGTTATGCAAAAATATTATGGTGGTAACACTTACGTTACACCGCCAATCGGTGATTTTGGAGTCGATATTGAACATAACCGTTCAGATGGACGGTATCTTGGTCAAGTAAAATGCTTCTCGAATTCCATTCCTTTCGACCCAATTGCTTTAATCCATTCAAATATGATTAAACAAAACGTAAAAGGTGGATTTGTAGTTACAACAAGCCAGTTTACCGAACCAGCAATTCAATATAATGAAGGATTAAAAATAGAATTAATCGATGGGATAAAATTAGTCGAATATTGGCTAGCGGGCTCAGAAAAATCAATAGAAAATTTAAAAACAGAAAGAAAAACAGAATCTGCTTAAATACGTAATTCAATTAATAATTAATGGAAACTATAAATAAAGGCTCTGTAAGATTTAATTGCTGATATATAACTTTAACATAAGGTAGTCTATTCGATGACTACCTTATCTAATTTATAAATTGATTCAAAGGGCACTGCATTCCCTACATTCCCATTGTTATTAGCACCAGCGTGTAAAGCCTTGTAATTCACTTTAATTCGGTCAGTGACTGCATCTGATCGTGATATCGACGAATACCTGCCGCGCACAATTATTGTAAAAGCAGAAAATTTGAGCATCAATTGGTCATTTGAATATCAATACAAATCATTACAAAACTTCCTAAATTCACAGTCGTGACATCTCCTTCTTGACCGGGGTTCTGGAAAATGTTCTTTTTCAATAATGTTATGAATAGCTGAAACTGCTTTTAAAGCGTAATCCTTCATCTCGTTAGTAATTGCAATAGTATGAACCTCTTTTGTCGGAATTATATAGATGAATCCCTCATTGATTGAAGTTCCATATTTTTCTTCTAGTAAAAGTGCATAGGCGCCCAACTGGTATTTAATATTTGCGTGTATTTCTCTAAATGTATATTTCATTTCCACTGGATAAGCTGCTTGACTTGAATTATCAGTTTCAATCAATAGATCAAGTTTCCCAGATAGACCAAGTTTTTCTGATACGATATTGTAGTCGAAATATCTTTTTCCCTCAACTAGTCCATAAGACTTAAAACCTCGGCGTTCTTCCTTATTCCTTTCTGATAGATGCTTTTCTCTTCCATACTCCATTTTGTATGTCGTTTTTTTATTTACCGGCATTACATAGGTGTAATAGGTAACCCTTGGGCAATAAACAAATTGCTTTAAGTCTGTTACTTGAATCATACTTGCTCTTCCACCTCTTCTTCTACAAAATCCATATTTTCTAACTTGATAATTTGCGCCCTGTCTTTTTCGCAAACCGGAATCATTACTATGCTGCCAAAAGTTTTTTCTACTAACCCTGACAACCTAAACATTAGCTCTTCCCGTAAATTTTGGTTTAGTTTTCCCCAGAAGGCACTATACTGAATCCGATGTAAGCCGTAATCTTTTAGTCTTTCAGCTATTTTATTCCTAATTTTATCATCCGAGATGTCATAGATTACTAATACATACATCCTACCAGCTCCCTATGTATGCTTTAAAAGGCTTATTCTCTCTGAAATAAGAAGCCATTTCTCTTGCTTGCATTTGAATTATTGTTTTTATTGTATATCTTTTACCATTATATAACTCGTGTGAATCTAGCCTCTCTAAAATTTTGTCTTTTATTCTGTTCCTAGTTTCAACATCTAATAGCTGCTCTTCTAATTTTGGTTGGAATCCTTTAGTTAAGAGTGAAATAACTGCACGATCAACAACAGGCTGTCTAAAAATTTCAATCATGTCAAATTTGAGCGAATTTTTGCCAGGTCTATCAGTATGTAAAATCCCTGCAAAAGGCTCCAACCCAGCCCGTAAAATTGCGCCTTGTACGTATCCCCCCAATATAGCATAAGCATAATTAAACATCATATTTACTGGATCAGTTGTACCACGCTGCTCTCTGCCGATAAAATCAATTTTAGTATTTAAAATCTGCTGAACTCCCTCCCAGTAATAATGTGCACTTCTTCCTTCTACAGAGAAAAACCTATCTCTAACCTCACCAATAGATTTACCGGCTATTCGGGATAATTCTTGTAAATGTGCATGAACTTTTTCCGCTAATTCTTGTATACACTGAAACTCTTCAGATTCCTTCCTACTCTTCTGATAATATTTAAGTGTCCGATATTGATTGGTTATTTTTGCTATCAATAATTCTCTTACCATATCTACGCTTCGATAATCATTTAAGCTTAATATTTGTTCTCGTCTAGTTTTCACTGTTGCATGAAGCATCGGCGAATACATCGACGCAATTGGCTGCTGTCGATAATCTAAAAAATGGATTTGGATTCCATGTTCCATACATTCATTTATTACATCTGTTGAAAGCACAGCACCTTTTGTCATAAAGAAGATATCTTCAATTTGAAAAAAAGGTATCTCCTCTATTACTTGACCCTTTTTCTTTATTACTAATCTCTCACTTTTTTTATATAACCCCATTCCAAAATCATCTACGACAACATGCATAATTAAAACCCCCTATTCTACTACGTTGTTACTTTTATTGGCAAAACGAGGGGCTTTTATACACATAAATATTGACATTCGTTTACGCTTACCCTATGTTATTGATAGAGGGTTTAATAAACTCTCAACCTTCCTTGAAGGGAGGTGATGTATATGGAGTGGATATTACTTCTGACGGCTATTTTAAATATAATAACAGCATGGATTAACTATAAAAATAGCCGTAAAGAAAAAAGACCTCACCGGTCGCTACGGTGAAGGTCTTTGCAACTTGCTTGAGGTTAGGGGATTTATCCCCTTTCCTCTACTCCATATATTATATGTTTATTTTACCCTCATTATTCTATTTTGTCAAAGGAGGACGGTCTAAATGTTAACTGTTACCCTTATTATTTCTATTATTGCATTAGGTATTTCCATTTATACATTATATAGAAATAGGAGAGGTTAAGTTGAATCCTTTAGAACAGATTATAGGCGTTGAAGAAATTTAGCGAGCGGCATTCGCCTCAAACTACTTATAACTTTATGTTTCTGCTGAATGCTACCGTTGCTGCGGTAGTCATTTTTTTTGGTATAAGTCGTCATGGGTCAATTACTGCATCTGAAAGACGAACCAGTGAGTGATCTAAAGAAAATGAGTTTCAATCCCCTTGATTACGGGTCAGTTACTGCATCCTAACCGGGAGCCTTAATCCCGGTAAAACAAAACTTGTTTCAATCCCCTTGTTTACGGGTCAGTTACTGCATCCAACAAATCAACGGTCATTGGGACGCTCTTGTTGTCGGTTTCAATCCCCTTGTTTACGGGTCAGTTACTGCATCAATATACCAATTCAAATTTATGATTTGTATACAAATAGGTTTCAATCCCCTTGTTTACGGGTCAGTTACTGCATCTCAACTAAAATTAGTAAAGAATCAAT
>Ga0209347_1004886_pt1 | contig 13379 bp, 13 predicted proteins | sample AutmiccommuBRH23_FD_187382 | JGI IMG/M metagenome (GOLD analysis project Ga0209347, IMG submission 187382) | Deep subsurface microbial communities from Mt. Terri, Switzerland - Autotrophic microbial communities BRH/23 (SPAdes) (version 2) | ecosystem: Environmental > Aquatic > Deep subsurface >... | reverse complement strand
CTCGACGCCCTGATCGCCCCCACCGGCGCCCCCGCCTGGCGCACCGACCCGATCCTCGGCGACCACTACAGCGGCGGCTACTCCAGCCCCTCGGCCGTCTCCGGCTACCCCCACATCACCGTCCCGATGGGCAACGTCTTCGGCCTCCCCGTCGGCCTCTCATTCTTCAGTACTGCCTGGACCGAGCCCAAGCTCATCAGCCTCGCCTACGCCTTCGAACAACTGACCCAGGCCCGCCAGGCGCCAACCTTCCTCTCTACCGCCGACCTCTCGGTCAGCGACGACGTAACGACGACGAAAGTAGCAGCGATGGCTTCAACGAGGGAGCACTGCGGCATGTGACGGGCCGCCCCGCAGGCCCGTCATCCTGAGGCGCGCGAAGCGGCCGAAGGATCTCCAAATGCGAAAGACATAAATCGCGCGCGAGGGCGGGGGAAGCGCCGAAGGCGCGATGGCGGATAGCCGGGGGTGAAGGCCGCGAAGCGGTCGAACCCCCGGATGGCAAAGGGATGAGAGAATCGCAATCGCGCCGCCAATCGTGCCCCAAAACGTGGGCGGTGTCCGAATGATCTCGCTCAGCTCGGGACTGGATAAACATGCGACGAACCATCCTCGCCTTCTGGCCTCTTGTGATGATCGCTGCACTCTTCGCGGTGCTGATCTACGCCGATGAAGGGCTCGACCCGTTCGTCAATCTCTGGTTTGGGGCGACGGCCGTCTACGCAATCGGTTGGGGGTACTTCATCTGGAACGCCTTTCGGAACGACCGCGTTCCTCGCGATCAACGCTCCCTCTGGGCCGCGCTACTCCTTCTCGGCGGCCCCTACGTGATGCCGTACTACTACTGGAAGTACCTGCGCTAACCGGGAGAGCCAATTCCCGATGCCAGCTGAGAAAGGTTGGAGAAACGTTGGAGTCCGGAAAAACAACTTTTCGCCTTCCACAAAGCTGATGTTCCAGATCCCACCTTTCCTGCAGACCCCAACCAGCACGCGGCGACTACCCGAGTTCCTGAGGCCTTTATGTGGATGGCCTGCGACAGGCCTGACAGGTTCTGTCAGTCCGTCGTGAGAGTCTCGAATCGAGGGCACGCCGAAATTGAAGGGTGGGGTTTTCGCCGCTCGAAACACTCCTCTTCCAAGAGCGGCTCGTGGACGGCTATGAAAGGAGGAAGATTAGATGGCTGACGTACAAGTAACCTGCATCAACAAACAACCCAGAAATGATCCTTACGAAGGCATCACTCATCTCGGCGGTTCCGGATGGAAATGGCCGAGGCAACAGGTGATCGATTCGATCAGACGTGGAGAGAACACTTTTTTCACCCTCGTCAACCAGAACCGAGCCGATGTGGGAGTGGTCGATGGGCCGAATGGTCCCTATCTCCGCACCTATGCAAATGGGGTGTGGAACGACAACTTGTTGGCGCTTTCGGAATGCCCCTGAGATCGTGCGCAGATGTTCACCGCACCGCCTAGAGCAGCTTGACCGGCTTTTTCAGTGGTGGCGACGCTCTGTGATTGGGGGACGACCGGAAAGTTCCATGGCGGCCGGTCAGAGTAGCTGCCCTGGACGTCCTAGCGCTCGGTTGATGACCAGCCTCTGTCTGAGGAAATTTGACTTCTGGTCGCTTTGCGTGAGGCGCAACGCGCGTCTAGCTTCGGATGCGTTAGCATGCTGGTCACATCGACTTCGGTGAGTCAAGGCAGGGTTCATGATGGACTACGACGACCGCGCGCATGAAGGACGTAGCCACCCAGACGCAGCTGACGACGCCCACCTGACGCAACAAAGAAGTCGCCTGATCTCGATCATCGATTTCGCGGAGCAGTCAGTGCGGCTTCGAAGCAAGCCGCCGACAACCGTCGCCGCGCAGGCGCTTTTTGAGCTGCGAGAAGATGAGCTCGAAGGCTTACCCGGCGTGCGGGTCAATACGTCAAGCCCTGACGGCGAGGATGAAGTGTGGCTGTCTGTCGATCGCCTACACGAAATCAAGCCCCCGCAAGCCACGGATACACTTCTACGAGCTTGGCTGGTGATCAGCGATCGGGACCTTCAAGAGCCGCGGCTCCGGGAGTCTGTGGGGCTTCGGTCGCTGATCGCTCTGGGTCTTGCGTCAGCGTCGGCAGACGGCACGGAGGACGCTGCGGTAACACTGAATGACTTCGAGGCGGAGTTGGAGGTACGAGCAAGATTTGCAAAGTACCTTAGCCAGCGATGGCGCCCTTGGGCCGAAGAGGAAGCGAGGCGTAGGAAAACGATTCGGCTTTACTCACAGCTATTCACGCTAAAACAGAAGCTGGAGGGCAGCATCGTCGATGCGCCGCTCGAACTGGTGTGGGGCGTAGGCCTCGGCATCTGGAAATGTAGCGGTACGCATCTGAGCTATCCCTTGATTGGTCAACTCGTCGAGCTCTCATTGAATAACGATACTGCTCAGATCGAAGTTCGACCCCAGGACGCCGACGCTCGTATAGAGATCGACTGGTACGCGTCGGCGGACAATCCTGGCGTTGCTCCGTTTGAGCAGGCGGCGAAAAAGTTCTTCGCAGATTCATCCACCACATTTTCCCCTTTCGATCGCGGGACTTTCGAGCCCCTCCTTCGCACAGCGGCGACCCACCTGGATTCAAACGGTGTCTACTGGCCCGACCACGTGCCGGCCGAAGATCGAAAGCCGCCAGCTGCCGTTGATCGACTGAGGGTAACGGACACATGGATCCTGTTCGCTCGGCCGAGGACGAACAATGTCTTTCTTCAAGACTTGGAGAAGCTGAAAAAGTGTGTTGAAGAGGCGTCTGCGTATCCTGCTGCGGTGGCGGCCGTCGTTACGGAGCCCGCGGATTCTAACCCCGAGCTTTCGTTGCCCGAATTTCGAGGTATGTCTGCTTCTTATCATGGTCAGGGAGACGCTGGCGGCGGGTCGCGTGACCTGTTCTTTCCGAAGCCTTTTAACGAGGAGCAGGTTCGTATCGTTCAGCTGCTGGAGATCTCGGACGGCGTCGTCGTACAAGGCCCTCCCGGCACCGGAAAGACGCATACGATCGCAAACGTGATCTGCCATTACCTGGCTGAAGGAAAACGAGTACTTGTCACGTCGATGAAAGATCCGGCTCTTGCCGTCCTTCAGGAGCAGCTGCCAAGCGACGTTCGGCCTCTCGCCATCGCGCTCTTGACCAGCGAAGCCCAGGGGATGAAGCAATTCGAGCACGCCATCCAGAAAATCGCTTCTGAGGTTCAGTCTCTGGATCGCGCGAGCACCGCGCGGGCGATTGGACATCTTGAGGATCGTATTGACGGTCTGCACGCCAAGCTGGCAGCAACCGACCGCGAGATCGCAGAGTGGGGAAAGAAGAATGTCAGCAAGATCGTCATCGATGGGGAGGAGCTTGATCCTCGAGACGCTGCACTGGTCGTAGCGACTGCGGAAGACTCGTTCGGCTGCCTACCTGACGACCTGGACGTCTCTCCAGAGTTCCGCCCCCTGATCACAGATGCGGATGTGCTCGCGCTCAGGGAGGCAAGAAGAGAGCTGAGGCAGGACATCGACTATCTCCAAGCGATCTTGCCTCAGTTGTCCGAGTTCCCCGATGCAGCCGAGCTGCTGAGGCTTCATGAGGACTTGTGCCAATTCGATAGATTGAAGAAGGCGGTGGACGGGGGCGAGGTACCCGCTCTGGCGGAGACGACCTCGGAAATGATCACAAGAGCTCGCGATCTCCTTTCGAACGTAGAGCTTCTTCGGAATCGAAGGCAGGAGGTCGTGGATGCTGAACGGTCGTGGGCGACTTCGATCAGAAGCCGCCTTAGAACCGGGGCGGATGAGCATCTCCTTTCAATGCTGGAGGATCTTGGCGACGAGCTAGGCAAAGCTGCAGCAGAGAGGAAGGTGTTCTTCGAACGTCCGGTCTCAACTCCCGCGGACGCTGAAGTGGACCGCGCCTTCATTGATGCCGTGCAGAACCTCTCCGCGGGAAAAATGCCATTTGGATTTGCGGGACTGATTGGCCGGACGACAGAGAAGCAGCAATTGAGATCAGTCAGAGTTCTCGGAGCTCCGCCGTCCGATTCAGAAGCCTGGGCGCACGTCGGGAGTTACCTGCAACTGCTGAAGCGTCTTCGCGCGCTCGCGGTGAGATGGAACGCAGTTGCATCAGAACTTCAGATGGATCTGGTAAACGCAAATCAGGCAGAGGGTGCGCTAGTTGCGGAACGATGGTACACGCTCTACCTGAGAATCAAGGCGATTGTCGAGCTTGAACAGCGAGTCGCGACGGCCGCTTCTGCCGCTTTTCCGCGGTGGGTTAACGCAAAAAACGTTATCGAGGACGAACGAGAGCTCAGTCAACTGGAGAAGTATTTACGCCACCATCTCACAAAGAGCCGGCTGGAGAATGTCTGGGTCCAGAAGACACGTATCCAAGGCGCTCTAAACGGCCGGTCTGGCCGAGTCGTAGATCAGATTAGGTCCTTTTTTTCGGACCACATGGGGCGTCCGCAGGTTGAAAGCCAGGTTCTCCAGGATGAATGGACGCGGCTCACCGCAGAGTTGGTACGCGTCACCGGCTTGGCTTCACTATTAGAAACCGTTAAAGACGTCTGCGAGCGGGTTGAGGCGTCGGGCGCCCCCCAGTACTCGTCTCTGCTGATGCAGCCGTGTCAGGGCACTGTCGATGTATTGCTGCCGGACAATTGGCGTGAAATATGGAGAGCCCGGCGTCTTTCCACACACTTGAAGGCAATCGACGGTCATGAGGCTCTGAAGCAGCTGGGCAAGCGCCGCGAAGACATGATGCGCGACCTTGCGCGCTCTTACGGCGAGGTTGTGGGAAAGCGCACCTGGCTCAAGCTCTCAGAGAATGCCTCGCCTCGAATCCGGGCCGCTTTAGCGGCGTACCTAACTGCAATTCAGAAGATCGGAAAAGGCATGGGAAAGCGTGCCGTCCGCTATCGTCACGACGCGCGCATGGCGGCGTCCCAGGCGAATGCAGCCATTCCTTGCTGGATCATGCCCCACTACAGAGTGTCGGAATCGCTTCCGCCAGCGCTGGGAAGTTTTGATCTGCTCGTCATTGACGAGGCTTCACAGTCGGATCTCACTGCTCTGCCGTCACTGCTGCGTGCGAAGAAGATTCTGGTTGTCGGTGACGATAAACAGGTGTCGCCTGAAGGTGTTGGGCTCGACGACGATCGAGTTGGCCGGCTCATGCAGCGTTTTCTGGCAGATCAAGTCGAGGAATTCCGCCCCCAGCTGTCGCCCACGAGGTCGATCTACGACCTGTTCAAAGTGGTGTTTGCCAGTAGCTCCGTGATGCTGAAGGAGCACTTTCGTTGTGTGGCTCCGATCATCGAGTATTCCAAGCGCGAATTCTACAACCACGAACTTCGCCCTCTCCGGGTACCAAAGAACTCCGAGCGATTGGATCCACCGCTGATCGATGTTCTCGTAGAGGACGGATTTCGCGATGGGGATGTGAACAAGCCGGAGGCTGAGTTCATCCTCTCCGAGATCAGTTCCATCGTGTCGGACCCGAAGATGGTGTCGCGTAGCATCGGCGTCGTGTCCCTGCTGGCGGACAAGCAGGCGCTCCTCATCTGGGAGCGACTTACCGAGAAGCTTGGGCCAGAGATTATGCAACGGCACAGCATTGCATGCGGTGACGCGCGAACGTTCCAGGGGAAAGAGCGCGACATCATGTTTTTGTCGATGATCTCCGGGCCGAACAATGTCGGGATCGCGCTGACTCGCGACACGTTTGCGCAGAGGTTCAATGTAGCCGGCTCTCGTGCGAAGAATCGAATGTACCTGGTCCGGTCCGTAGGACTCGAGAACTTGAGCGCTGCCGATCGGCTGCGACGGAACCTCATCAGTCATTTCGACGCTCCTTTTGCCCAGGACGAACGTCGCGTTGAGGATCTGCGAAGTCTCTGTGAATCGGATTTCGAAAGGGACGTGTACGACCTCTTGTGTGGGCGTGGTTTCCTCGTTCGCCCTCAGGTAAGGGTGGGTCAGTTTCGAATCGATATGGTAGTGGAGGGGAACAACGACACCCGCCTCGCAGTCGAATGTGACGGCGATAGGTATCACGGCCCAGAAAAGTGGATCGCCGATATGGACCGGCAGCGGGTACTGGAGCGCGCGGGATGGAGTTTTTGGAGATGCTTCGCCTCGACATTCACACGTCGACGCAGCGAAATGGTCGATGACTTGCTGCAGACACTCGCAGAACGAGGTATCGAGCCCGTTGGGGCAGATGGTGCCCGCCAGAGTGTGCATACGGAGCACCGCAGAGTGTCCACTTTGTCCGATGAGAGACAGCCGGCGGAGCCGATAGAAGCCGCGTCCGAGCGACAGGACGCGAAGGAAGAAGACACCGCAAATGCTGGCGCGAACACGCAGCCTAAAGAGAACGAGCGAAGTGCGGACATCGAGAGTGACCAGCCGACGTCAGCTGCGGAGAAGCCTCTACGGCTACCCGGGCCTGAGCGAATCGATGTGATCAGGGCGAATTCTCCAAAGAGTAGCCTGCAAACCATCGACTACTGTGAATACAGCGGTCCTGCGGGGGCGGATCCGTACTCAGCAGGGCTTGAGAAAGTGTCGGAAGGACTGCTCCGAATTGTCGAAGCAGAGGGGCCGATCGTGGCTAAACGCGCCTATGACGTTTTCCTGAGGAGTTGCGGAATCCGGCGAATGGGACGAGATCTCCGAAGCATCATGAATCGCGCGGCTTCCTACGCGATCAGAAAGGACCAATTAGTGTCGGAGCAGGAGTCGGGCGTGAGCGGAGTCCTGTACTCGGTCCTTAGAATTAATGGGACGCCACCCGTTAGGTTGAGAACTAGAGGTTCACGTTCATTGGAGGAGATCCCACCAAGCGAACTCCAGGTGGTCGCCCGGTATGTTGCTGAACGTGATGGTGTGTCGATTGGCAGCGCGGAACACCTGCGCGCTGTGCTTGGCTTCTTTGACCTCGTGCGGTTGACCACCCAAGTCGAGGCGAGGCTTACCGACATCCTTGGGCGGAGCTTCCCGTACGTTGATGAATACCTGAGAAGCGTCGAAGGGAACCACGAGGTGCAGGCCTAGGTATCGCTATATCGCTTCAATGACGCATCCTCTCCAGAAACGCGAAGGTGAAAAATGCAGAACGTTGCCCAAGCTCGAGCTCTTCTCTCCAACATCGCATATGCCGTGAGTGGCCTGCCAGAGCCGATGCGAAGCGCAGCATTTGCAAGACTGCTGGATGTCACGGTGAGTAGTGGCCAGATCAACCCAAAAGTCTTTCTGGAGGATCAGCTCGTGCGAGGCACCGGCCAGCCTGTGCCTCAGTCCTTGGTAGCCGAGTTTCTCGAGATCTTTCGAGCTCTAAAACTCGACAATGAGTTTCCGCAACTAGAGAAGCTTCTGCGATCAGGTTTGGAAATCGTGGACTGATCTCGTCCATTCGAAAAGTGTCACCAACTCCGATGACTCATAGCTCCTGACCACTGGTCGCTGTACGTCCCAGAGGAGGGTCCAAATGGCACAGGTCACCATCTACCGGGTACCAAGCACTCATGCAGAGACCTCCTCGTGAATTCCGCGACGATCTCTCTGGCTCTCATCGCAGGCGCTGCGGTAGCCTTGGCGATCTTCTTCTGGCGAGGAAAGCAGCGAGCCGAGGCAGCCCATCAGCAGCTGGTGGACCGGTTCCGAGGTGTTCTCGATGCTGACGAAGAACGGCGGAAGGTTCTGGGGCTCGCGGTTCGTGAGGGTCAGGAAGCCCTCGCGAAGGACGAGGCGGAGCGCGCCGCGCGCGTCAGAAACCTGAATCAGCTGCAGGACCAGATCGTAATGTCGACCAGCCAGGTAGCCGAATTTCAGGCGCGCGTGGCTGCGTTGCAGGCCGAGTTTGCGAAGCTGGATGAAGAGTCTCAGCTCCAGACATTTGGCTATTACCAGCCGCACTACCAGTTTTCGGAGCTCAAACAGTTTGCCGAACGGCTGGAACAGGTTCGGACGACGCAGAAAGAGATGCTCAAGGAGAAGACCGCCGGTACATGCGCCATCGCCTGGACGGTGAACGGGAGCGCGACCGAGGGCCGGAAGTCGATCAACCAGACGCTCAAGCTGATGCTGCGCGCCTTCAACGGAGAAACCGACGCGGCGATAGCGAGGGTTCGCTACAACAATATTCGGGTGATGGAGGAGCGAATCCGGAGAGCGTTTGACGTCATCAACAGTCTGGCTCAGGTGCAGCAGTGCCGTATCAGCGAAGGGTATCGCGATCTGCGCGTCGACGAGCTCCGTCTGGTCTTTGAATACGCGGAGAAGGAGCAGGAGCAGAAAGAGGAACAGCGGCGCATTCGGGAGCAGATGCGTGACGAGGAGATCGCGCTGCGGCAGATCGAGCGAGCGAAGGAGGAAGCGGAGAAGGAAGAGGCTCGCTACGAAAGGGCGCTCCTGAAGGCTCGTGAGGAGATCGCGAACGCGGCCGGGGAGAAGCAGGTCCGACTTCAGTCGCAGATCGATGAACTGCAGTTGAAACTCGACGAAGCCCACGCTGAAAAGGAGCGTGCTATTTCGAGGGCTCAGATGACTCGATCAGGGCACGTCTACGTGATCTCGAACATCGGATCGCTCGGGGAGCAGGTCTTCAAGATCGGTATGACACGCCGGCTCGATCCACTGGATCGAATCAAAGAACTCGGGGACGCCTCGGTGCCGTTTCAGTTCGACATCCATGCGATGATTTTCTCGGAAGACGCGCCGGCGCTCGAGTCGGCTCTTCACCGCTCTTTCGAGCGCGACCGGGTCAACCGGGTGAACCAGCGGAAAGAGTTCTTCCGGGTCGACCTGGAGTCGATCGCGGCAGCGGTGCAACAACATCACGGAACGATTGAGTTCACGATGGCGGCGGAGGCGGAGGAGTACCGAAAGACGCTGGCCATCATCGAAGAGGATCAACGACAGGCGGTCCCAGCGGACGCCCGGCTTTCAATAAAAGCAGAACTACTTCTCAGTGATGACGGACTCGCGCCTCTGACACAGGCGCCGCTGACCACGGCTCCGGCTGTTCGGGATCTCAGATGAGCAACTGGAACGAAGCGGAAACCGAGGTTCACGAATGGGTTGGTGCCAGGTCCGGAAAAACAGCCTTTCTTTACATGTTGTGGATGGACGCTGGGGCATCACTCTGAGTTACCAGCGCCCCTCCGGGGCGCGGCGGAGCTTATTGTCGCGCGCTACCGGGGGTTCGGCTGCTTCGCGGCTTTCATCCCCGGCTATCCGCCAGCGCGCCTTCGGCGCTTCCGCTGCCGGCGCGAAAGAACGGCCTATTCTGCCGAGACGCGGCGTCGGAACGTAATGTTGCGTGACGCAAAAGAGATCGCCTGATTCTCCCAGTCCCGAAAGTTTTGTTCGTGAGGTGGGTAGGGAAATGCCCTCGGCAGACACTCCTATGGAAGAAGCGGTGGGCCGGGGATGGGTGAAGTGAGGTTCGTGACGCACACCGCGTCATGTCAACATCGCGACATCATCGAGGATGCAATCAGGCAGGCGCTGGAAGCGCAGCCAGGAGTGTGGACGGTGGCGATCACCGACCGAGTGGCAGAGGCATCATGGACGCTGACGATTCGGAGCTCCGGAGGCTCCAGCCTCAGCGCCAGCTTCGCCGGGGAGGCACATCAGGACCCGGAGTACATCGAGAGGACGATCCGGAACGCTGTTGCGCAGCGGTGGCGGCCGTGTTGAGGAGATGGAAGAAGTGAAGTGCTGGAGGAAAAAGGCGTGAAAGTACGTATGATCCGGTTGATCCAGAATAGCCAAGAGTATGGCACCGGTGACGATCACATGGTGTCGGTCGTGACTTTCTCGGTGAAAGACGAACGAGGGAAAGAGTACATCGGGACATGCCTGCTGAAACAGACTGTCGGTGCACCCCTGGAGCATCCTCTCGAAGTGCAGGCCCCAATCGGCTACGCCGGGCCGGAGCTCGGCCCGAACCTCCGGAAAGCCGTTGACCACTACTACCGAAGCCTTGTCGGTCCGGGTGCATCCGGCATCTCCTTCAGCGGACCGGGCTCGATCACTATGATCAACAACACCTTTGAAATGCCCCGCGAGTACGAGATCTGAATGCGCCACGTCTGCAAGCGGGCTGGGGTTGTCGCCGCGGCGGACACCACCGAGTGAGGAAGAATGGAACACAATCCGGTCGGCTATTGCCCGCATTGCAATCACCCGTCGCCGCAACGAATGGTCGACGAGTTTGATCTCTCGACTCGCGACGTTCAATGCGGTTTTTACGTGAGTGAATGTCAGACCTGTAAGGCTCCCATCGTGCGCGCATGGGATGAAGGAGATCAGTTCGAAGAATTCACCGAGCTGAACCCGACGTGGCCAAGCCCCGCAAGGCTGGACTTTTCGGTGCCATCTCGCATTCGACGGAGGTACGAGGAGGGGTGCAACGTGAAGAACGCCTCGCCGTCATCGTTCGTGGTCCTGATAGGGAAGGCCCTCGAGGCTATGTGCACCGACAAGGAGGCGGCGGGGAAGGATCTGGCGACGAAGCTCCGGAATCTCGCGGAACGCGGAATCATCCCCGAGGTGCTGACCGACGTTTCTCATGAGATCCGCCTGCTCCGGAACGCCAGCGCCCATGATGGCGAAGAGGACGATGTTACCGCCGCTGACGCCGAGTCCATTGATCAGCTATTTCGAGCCCTGATGGAGTACGTGTATGTGGCTCCCGACCTGCTCCGTGACTTCCAAGCGAAGCGGGTGAACGCGGCTAGCAGAAAGGGCGCCAGAAAGGCGAAGCCCGGCATAGTATCCTGAGCTTACGTAGAACAATGGCTATCACAAACGCTGCAGTTCCCGACACTGAATTCGTCCTGAAGTTTTCGGGAAAGCCCAACCAGGTGGATGCTGGGACTCTCCTAGAGTCTCTGGCTGGAATCACTTCGATTCTGCATGAATCGAATCGCGAGCTTGGAACGGGTGAGCGGCTCAAGATCAACGTGAAAGCTCCGAAGCCGGGGAGCTTTCTCGTGCATCTGGTGTTGGATCCTGCGACCGCGGCCGCAATCGCAGACCTGTTCGCCAGCCACAAGGAGTTGGCGGTCGGTGGTCTTATAACCGTTTTGGCCGATTCTATCGCCATTTGGCAGTTCCTGCGTGGCAAGCCTCCCAAGTCGATCAAGAAAATCGATGGAGGATCCGTGGTCATAGAGAACAGCGGCGGTGAGACACGGATAGAAGATCAGCGAATCACGAATTTCGTCATCAACAACTCGAATGTCGCCTTCCATCTTGGGCGTACGTTCTCTGCGGTGAACGCGGATCCGAATGTGACCGAGCTCAGCCTGCTCGACAAAAACCGGAAGACCGAGCTTGTGTCTGTCCCGCGAGAAGAGTTCCAAGAACTGTCAGTCACGACGGTCACGTCGCCAGAGCGTAGGGACATCACGGTGAGGTCGAAGGTCAGAATTGTGAAGCCGAGCTTCGATAAATCTCTCAAATGGGAGATCGTCTACGGGGGTAACCGGGTATCTGTTGTGATTGCCGACGAGACGTTTTTGGGAGCGGTAGATCACCGGAAACGATTCGCAAAAGGAGATGTACTGGATGTCGATCTGCAGGTGCGACAAGAGTTCGATCCCAGCCTCGGCGCCTATTTGAACAAGAGCTACAGGGTCATCAACGTCTATGAGCACCTCGAGATACCCGACCAAGAAAGTTTCGGATTCCCAGAAGATCTGAGTTGAGATGCCGCCCTCGGAGGAAAAGTTGATGTCAGGGCGAGAAAAGCATCTTTTCGCGGGCTGCGCTCTGCGCGGAAAAGTTGGTATTCCAGCCCTGACGCCAACTTTTCCTTTCGTTGATCGAGAAGCCGCAACCTTACTCAAAGAGATAGCGACCGATGAAACTACGAATCCTCCCACTTCTCATTCTCCTTCCTCTGCAGCTACTGGCGGTGAACGACGATTTTCTGAAAAGAGAGGAATTCGAGCTTGTGCTCGTTCCTTCGATTCGCGAAGCGCCGCTCGCCGGCGCGAATGGCAGCCTTTGGGTGACTGACCTGTGGATTCGGAACAGCGCTAGCGAGGCGGTCATCTTCGCTCAGGGAGAGCCCTACTGCCACAATCCCTTTTGCCTCGAGGGCCGCCCCCACACCATTGATCCGATGACGACCAGCCGTCCGCAGGACGTGCTCGAGCCGCTCAGCGGCGATGCGGGCCTTTTCTACGTCGAGAAAAGATTCGCCGACCAGCTGTTTTTCTCGCTGCGCGTACGCGACGTCAGTCGAATGGCCGAAAGTGCCGGCACCCGGATTCCAGTCGTCCGCGAGAACGAGATGTACTCCACCGCTTTCGAGCTCCTGAATGTGCCGGTGAACTCGGGCCGGTTGAACCTGCGTCTATACGAGACCGACAACGTCATCGATCAAGTGCTCGTGCGGGTTCTGCTTCTCCCAATGCACGGCGAGCAGGAGCTCGCCAGCGTTACGACAGTCCTGTACCCGAGGAGTCGCGTCACCGATTTCCCGGCTCTTCCGAGCCAGACGGTCCTCTACGACCTGGCGCAGGTGCTCCCGATTGCCCACACCGACGCGATCCGCATCCGCATCGAGCCCCTCGTTCCCGGGCGCTTCTGGGCCTACGTCACGATCACCAACGACACCACGAACGAAGTCACCGTTGTGGCCCCAGACTGAACGATCCAAGCGGAGCGATGCGAGGCGAAGTTTCTTTACGCGCGCTCCGGGGGTTCGACCGCTTCGCGGCCTTCACCCCCGGCTATCCGCCGGCGCGCCTTCGGCGCTTCCCCGCCCGCGCCGTTCGGTAGAACGCTCACCCCGTCGAGGCGGCGCGCGCTTCGCGCGGGTGAGGCGGGGACGGAGGGTGGCCCCACGCGGGACCGGCGGTCTTCGCTTCGCTCGACGCGCCGGCTACTGTCTGGCACCGCTCCGCGGTGCGGATTCTGCCGGTGGCTACGCGGGTGGAGTTTCTTTTGCGCGCGTGACCGGGGGTTCGGCCGCTCCGCGGCCTTCACCCCCGGCTATCCGCCAGCGCGCCTTCGGCGCTTCCGCCGCCCGCGCCGCTCGGAAGGAGGCTCACCCGGCCGGGGCGGTGCGCGCTTCGCGCGGGTGAGGCGGGCAGGGTGGGGTGCCCCCCGCGCGACCGGCGGTCTTCGCTTCGCTCGACGCGCCGGCTACCGTCTGGCACCGCTCCGCGGTGCGGATTCTGGCGGTGCGCTACGCCGCGGCGTCTCTTGTCGCGCGCTGACCGGGGGTTCGACCGCTTCGCGGTCTTCACCCCCGGGGATCCGCCCACGCGCCTTCGGCGCTACCCGCCGCCCGGGGAAAGTCCCGCTGGCCGATCGCCCGCAGGGA
>Ga0209347_1004885_pt1 | contig 13379 bp, 9 predicted proteins | sample AutmiccommuBRH23_FD_187382 | JGI IMG/M metagenome (GOLD analysis project Ga0209347, IMG submission 187382) | Deep subsurface microbial communities from Mt. Terri, Switzerland - Autotrophic microbial communities BRH/23 (SPAdes) (version 2) | ecosystem: Environmental > Aquatic > Deep subsurface >... | reverse complement strand
CCTCCGGGAGGTCCACGCCGGCGAAATCGTCGTCATTGAGCAGGTCCCGGAAGGTGGATTGCCGAACCGGATCCGCGTGCTCCAGCCGCCCGCGGGCGGCCGGGAGGCGCGCTGCATCTTCGAGTACGTCTACTTCGCCCGCCCCGATTCGGGTGTGTTCGGCCAGAACGTCGCCGAGGTGCGGAAGCGCTTTGGAGCGCGCCTGGCCGCCGAGCACGGGATCGACGCCGACATCGTCGTCCCCGTACCCGACTCCGGCGTCTTCGCCGCTCTCGGTTACTCGCAGGCCTCGGGCATCCCCTTCGAGTACGGCCTGGTCAGAAATCACTACGTCGGGCGCACCTTCATCGAGCCGAAGCAGTCGATCCGCCATTTCGGGGTGAAGGTCAAGCTCAACCCCGTCCGCGAGATCGTCGCCGGAAAGCGGATCATCCTCGTCGACGACTCCATCGTCCGCGGCACCACCTCGCGGAAGATCGTCCGGATGCTGAAGGCTTCCGGAGCGAGCGAGGTCCACATGCGGATCTCCTCCCCTCCCACCACCGGACCCTGCTATTACGGAATCGACACTCCGAAGCGGCGCGAGCTGATCGGAGCGACCCATACGATCGAGGAAATCCGGGAGTTCATCGGCGCCGATACGCTCGGCTATCTCTCTGACGCTGGATTGCTTGACGCCGTGAGAAGCGGCCCCGATAATCCAGAGCAGCTGCACTGCACCGCGTGTTTCACTGGTCAGTACCCGGTCTTGTTCGACGAGGAGAACGCGACTCTCGCCAAGATCCCCTGACCGCCGGCGGGAAGTGGCGGACAGGAACGCACGAGTGAACTTCAGCAAGCGATACTTCCTCTGGCTGCTGCTCCCTCCCCCTCTTCTCAGCATCCCCCTTTCGGTCATCTTTCTCTCGCAGCGGCTCAGGCTGACCACGGGGGAGTGGCTGGGGCTGATCTCCCTTCTCCTCGTTTCCGGGATGATCGGCCTGCTCATCTTCGCCCAGCGAACGCGCGCGGGCGTGGAAGCCTTCGAGTCCGCTGGCACCCGAGCCGAGCAGTCGGAGATCGCCTCGCACCTGCTGAGGAGAACCCTCGAGGGAGCGACCGTCGGATGGGGAGTCGGCTCGGCGATCTTCGCCGTTGCAGCCACGATCATTTACTTCCCGAACTGGATTGGCTTTTCCTGGTTCCTCGTCGCGATCCTCGGCTCGGCGCTCCCTTCAATCGCCTGGGCGTACGGGGCCGGAAAACGCCTCCTCCAGCGCAGTGCACCTCCGGGCGAAATGCATTACGTCGGGAGGCGCTTCGGAGTCGGCAGCAAGATCGCAGCCGTGTTCATCAGCTTCTTCATCTTCTCGTCGGCCGCAGTGATTCTTCTGGTCGCCTCGAGAGTCTCTTCGGCGCTCGAGGAGATGGCCGTCCAGGGGCTGGCGGCCGAGTTTACGTCCGTTCAGGCGATCGCCTCAGCGCAGGAGATGAGCGAGGCCTCTCTCGAGGATCTCAGACGATACCTCTCCGACGCGTACGTACTCTACCGGATCGCGCCGGACGGAACCGTGAGCGCCGCGGCAGCGGCCTCGCAGACCGCCAGTCCCCTCGATGCGCGCGAGCTGGCGGAGATGCGGCGGCTTCAGAATGGAACCAGCCTTTCATTCGACTCCACCCACGTCGGTCGCTTCGCGACGCTCGATGACGGCAGCATCCTGTTCGTCTCCGTGCCGTGGGAGTCCTACGCCGGGATTCCCATGGAAGTCGCTTTCTATGCGGTGGTGGTCTCGCTGTTGACGCTGGGTGTCTTCATTCTCGCGGCATACTTTCTGTCCAAGGACATCGCTGGACCCCTGCGGCGCCTGTCGAAGGCGGCCGCCTCGATGGCGGAGGGAGATTTCAGAACACGGCCGTGGGTTTTCACCGATGACGAGATCGGATTGGTCGGGGAGCAATTCGAGAGCACCCGGCAAAACCTGGTCGGGTTGATCGGGAAGCTCGGCTCCTCAGGCCGCTCGATCGCCGAAGGCGCGCGGGTGATCACGGGCGGAGCCTCGCAGCTCGTCATTCGCTCGAGCCAGCAGTCGGAGCTCACCGAAGGATCATCGACGTCACTCGGTAACGTCCGGCTGGGATCGGAAGCGATTCTCCGCTCGGCGGAGGGCGTTGCCGAGCAGACGAGCGACGCTTCGAGCCGCTCGCTCGAGCTCCAGGCGTCCTCCGAGGAAGTTGCGAGGAGCATGGACTATCTGTTCCAGTCGGTGGAGAAGACCTCGGCCTCCACGACCGAGATGGACGCGGCAGCGCGGGAGATGTCGGGACGCACGAGCTTCCTGGCGGACATCGGCGAGGAAGTGCTCTCGTTCGTGACCGAGATGGACTCGACGATCGCGGAGCTCCGGCAGCGGGCGCAGGCAACCGCTGACTTTTCGCGCAAGGTGCGTGAGCAGGCCGAGGCCGGAGGAACCGCCGTCGGCGAGACGGTGGTCGGCATTCAGCAGTCGCAGCAGTCCTCGCGGCGCGCGGCTGACGTGCTGGACGACCTTCAGAAGCGCATCGGGCAGATCTCGCAGATCCTGAACGTGATCGAGGACATCACCGAGCGGACCAACCTCCTCTCGCTGAACGCCGCGATCATCGCGGCTCAGGCGGGAGAGCAGGGAGCGGGATTCAGCGTCGTTGCCGGCGAGATCCGCGAGCTGGCGGACCGCACCCGGGGACAGACGAAGGAAATCGGCGGCATCATCAAGGCGGTCCAGAACGGCTCGAAAGAAGCGGTCCGCGCGATGCAGGCCGGCCTCGAGATCGTCGACCGCAACGTCAACCTCGCACAGAACGCCGCCGGCTCGCTCGAACAGATCCTCGACAGCGCCGGCCAGTCGTACGACATGGCCAACCGGATCTCCTCCTCCCTCGAGGAGCAGGCGAGCGCGACTCGCCACCTGCACGAGGTCACGTCCCGGATGTCGGACCACATCGCGGAGATCAACCGCTCGACGCAGGAGCAGGCCCGCGGCACCAGACTCCTCGCCGAAGAGGCCGAGCGCGTCCGCGAGATCGCTCTCCAGGTGCGCAACTCGACCGACGAGCAGTCGGTCGCGGGTAAGGGCATCAGCACCGCGATGGAGCAGATCGCGGCGGATGTGAGGCACATCCGCGACCTGCTCCAGGGTCAGCTCGCCGAGATGCAGAAGATCGCCGAGGCCAGCCAGGACATGCTCGGCATCGCGCAGCGGAACCAGGCGCTGGCCGGCGACTTCACCGGCTCGGTCCACAGCCTCGTCCGGAGCGGCCAGGACTTCGAGGCCGAAGTCGCGCGGTTCAGGCTCAAGGACGAGGCGTAAAGGCAAGGCAGAAGGCAGAAGGCAGAAGGCAGAAGTAAGGTCAAAAGCCACGTCATCCTGAGGAGGCGCGGGACGTGGTCGTCGAGCTCGAGAGTGTTGGCAGCCGACGAAGGATCTCAAGATGCGCCGATCGTGTTGGTTGGGCGGAGGAATGCGCAGGTGGCGACATCCTGCAATTCTGAGATCCTTCGGTCGCGCCCACCAATCCGTAAGATCCGCAGTTCCCGCGGCGCTCCCTCAGGATGACGGGAACGGCTTCTGCCTTTGCATTTACTTCTGCCTTCTGCCTTCTGCCTTCTGCCTTGTTTCTAGACGATCCCCGCTTCCTGCGCGGTCGCGGCGATCGCTTCCACGGCCTGGTCGAGCTGCTCGCGGGAGTGGGCGGCGCTGATCTGGCAGCGGAGGCGGGCCTGTCCCTGGGGGACGACCGGGAAGCCGAACCCCGAGACGTAGACACCCCGCTCGAGGAGCTTTTTCGACATTGCGATCGCCTTCGCCGTGTCGCCGATGATGATCGGGACTATCGGATGGATTCCCTCGCGCACATTCAATCCGAGCTCGGTGATCTTTCGCCGGAAGTGAAGCGTGTTCTCGCGCAGTTTCGAGACGAGCGAGGTGTCCTTCTCCAGCAGGTCGAAGGCGGCGATCGATCCCATCACCACGGCGGGTGGGAGGGTGTTCGAGAAGAGATAAGGACGCGACTTCTGGCGGAGGTACTCCACGAGTATTTTCGGGCCGGTGGTGAATCCCCCGTGCGACCCGCCGAGAGCCTTGCCGAGAGTCGAGGTGTAGGCGTCGATCTTCCCGAAAACACCCAGCTCCTCGGCCGTGCCACGGCCGGTTTCACCGAGCACCCCGGTGCCGTGTGACTCGTCGACGACCAGGAATGCGCCGTTCTCGCGGGCGATCTCGACCAGCTCCGGCAGAGGAGCGAGCGAGCCCTCCATCGAGAACACGCCGTCGGTCATGATCATCCGGTTGCGGACGTCGCCGTTCTCTTCGAAGAGGCGCCGGAGATCCGAGAGGTCGCGGTTCTTGTAGCGAAGCCTGCGGCAGCGCGCCAGCCGGATGCCGTCGATGATCGATGCGTGATTCAGCTCGTCCGAAAAAATCCCATCCTCTTCCTGGAGGGTCGCCTGAAAGAGTCCCTCGTTCGCGTTCCAGCAGGAGCCGTAGAGGATCGTGTCCTCGGTTCCGAAGAACTTCGAGATCCGGGCCTCGAGCTCCTTGTGGATCTCCTGCGTTCCGCAGATGAAACGCACCGACGCGAGCCCGTAACCCCAGTCGCGCTCCGCCTTTTCCGCGGCCTCAACGATTGCCGGATGGTTGGCGAGGCCGAGGTAATTGTTCGAGGTCAGCATGATGACCTCTCCCGAACCGGCGACATCGACCGAGGCCCCCTGCGCGCCGCGCAGCACGGGCTCGATCTTGAGCGTCCCGGCCTCCTTCATCTGGTCGAGCTCGGCGGAGAGGGTCTGAAGAAGCGACATGAGGGCGTTTCCTTTCGGGAAAGGTGTGTATCAGAAAACAGGGATTAGGGGCTAGGGACTAGGGACTAGGAAAGGCAGAAGGCAGAAGGCAGAAGGCAGAAGTAAGAGCAAAAGCAACACCTTGATTTAAGGCGGTTGTTGCTTTTGAACTTCCTTCTGCCTTCTGCCTTCTGCCTTCTGCCTTGCCTCTCTAGTCCCTAGCCCCTGCCGTCATTGTCGTACCCCAGATCACGGCGCCAGCACTTCTGCTGGGCGAGGTCGAAGACCACGCAGGAATCGATCGGCATCGAGTAGATGTGAAGGCTCATGGCCGGCTCGTTCCATTCGGGGGGATTCACGATCCGGTGGATCGTCTGGTGTTTGTCGACGGTGTTGAGCGCACCGCCAGGCTCACAGATCTCGGTCGAGAGCTGCTCCATCGTGATCGACGTCGCTCCCGCCAGGCAGTCGATTCCGACCACCTCCTGGTTCTCCGGGCGGTCGCACTGAACCAGCCGGAAGTTCTCGACTTTCAGGCGTCCGGAGACCATCGCCATCCACCCGAGCTGGCCGTTATGCGTATGCAGAGGCGTGGTGACGCCGGCCGGCCAGCAGATGAGCATCAGCTCGATCCGTTCGTTCCTGTAGATCAGGTTCCGGGTATGACGATCCGGGAGCCAGTGCTCGTAGGGAGCCAGCTCGTTCCTGTCGAGGAGCGCTCCGGTGAGAACCTCGCAGAGCGCCTGCTTGGTGATGACGCCGGCCGAGATCCGCTTGATCTCCTCGAGCAGCTCCGTGAGCGATCGACGGCGCGGCTCCGCCGCCGCCGCGCCCTCCGGCGCGTCCTGCATCGGATTCAGTCCCATGTTGTCGGCTCCGTGAGAACTATAGCCCGGCGTTCTCTCGCCGGGCAATCAGCCGGGGGCGAGGAACCCGTCGAGCTCGGCATGGAGCTCGTCGAGAATCCCCCCGACGCTGACCAGGTCCTGATGCAGATACCGGTCCGCTTCCCATGGAGGTGTGGCCCGGCGGATTCGGGCATGAAGCGCCTCGATTGCGGGGGAGCTCCTGAGGGGTCTGCGGAAGTCGAGCGCCTGCGCCGCGCAGATCGCTTCGATCGCCACCACCCCAGCCAGGTTCTCCACGATCGACGCCAGCTTCCGCGCGGCGATCGGCCCCATGGAGACGTGATCCTCCTTGTTCGCCGAGGTGGGGATCGAATCGACGGAGGCTGGATGCGCGAGAGCTTTGGACTCGCTCACCAGCGCCGCGGCGGTCACCTGGGCGATCATGAACCCGCTGTGGAGGCCCCCCTCCTTGACGAGGAACGGCGGGAGGCCCGACAGGTCGGGATTGACCAGACGCTCGATCCGCCGCTCGGAGATGGACGCCATGTCGGTCAGCGCGATGGCCGCGACGTCGCAGGCGAGAGCGACCGGCGCCCCATGGAAGTTCCCTCCCGAGATCACGTCGCCATTCTCGAACACCAGAGGGTTGTCGGTGGCGGAGTTGATCTCGATGGCCATCTTCTGTGCGGCGAACGCGAGTCCGTCCCGCACAGCGCCATGAACCTGCGGGATGCAGCGGAGCGAGTAGGCGTCCTGCACCCGGGCGCAATCGCGATGCGATTCCCGGAGCTCGCTCCCCTCGACGAGCTTTCTCATGCGACGCGCGACGAGGAGTTGTCCGTCGTGGGGTCGCGCCAGGTGGATGCGCTCGTCGAAGGCGGTATCGGTTCCCTCGAGAGCATCGAGCGTCATCGCGGCGATCCCGTCCGCGAGATCCACCAGCCGGAGGGCGCGCGCGAGGGCGAGCCCACCGATCGCGGTGATCGCCTGGGTGCCGTTGATCATCGCCAGCCCTTCCTTCGCCTCGAATGCGACCGGCTTTTCGCCCAGTCGCTCGAGCGCCTCGGATGCCGGGAGCCGCGAGCCGCCACCCCCGACCTCGCCGATGCCCATGAGCGCCGCAGCCAGATGCGCGAGCGGAGCGAGGTCCCCCGACGCGCCGACCGAGCCCTGGGACGGAATGACGGGAACGACATCTTTCGAAAGGAGGCGGAGAAGCAGCTCGACCGGCTCCAGCCTGATTCCCGAATGGCCCTTTGCGAGCGCGTTTGCTCGGAGCGCCATCATCGCCCGCGCCACACGGGGCGGAAGCGGCTCCCCCACCCCGGCGCAGTGCGAAAGAATCAGATTCCGCTGAAGCTCGAGCGCCTTCTCGCGCGGAATCACGACGTCCGAGAAGACGCCGAAGCCGGTGGTCACTCCATAGACGGTCTTTCCCTCTGCAAAATGGCGCTCGACTACCTCGCGCGATGCCTTCATCCGCGCCACCGCCCTCGCCGCCAGAACCACCTCGCAACCCCCGCCGGCAATCCGCTCGAGGGTCTGCAGATTCAGCGATTCACCATCCAGTTCGATCCGTTCCATGACTCTCCATAGGTGGCCGGAGCTTTCCAGGTGGCCGGAGCTTTCCAGCTCCGGCTCCGCGCCACACAGCGGGATCAGGGGAAAACGGGAAACCTGCATTCACCTTTCGCCCCACGACCCCAGCCGCGTTAAAGAACCGCGGCCACAGTGCGTCGGATCATAGCGCAGCCCCCCTCCGGGGAGCCCCCCTTCCCCTTTTTTCAAACTCCCCGGCCGTGTGCTAGTCTCCGCCTGCCCATGAATCCGAGCACGAAGAGGAATCTGGCCGTCATCGGCGCCCAATGGGGCGACGAGGGTAAAGGCAAAATCGTCGACCTCCTTTGCGAGCAGTTCGACCTGGTCGCCCGCTATCAGGGGGGCCACAACGCCGGCCACACGGTCAAATTCGAAGACAAACACTACTCCCTTCACCTGATCCCTTCGGGGGTTCTCCACCCCGGCAAGCTCTGCATCCTCGGCAACGGGATGGTCATCGCCCCCGACGCGCTTCTCTCGGAGATGGCCAAACTCCGCGCCTCCGGGGTGACGATCGACGACAACCTCCTGATCAGCGATTCGGCGCACTGCATCCTGCCGCTCCACAGCGAGCTGGATCGCGGCCGCGAAAGGATTGCCGGGGAATCGAAGATCGGGACCACCGGCCGCGGAATCGGCCCCGCCTACGAGATGAAGATGAGCCGCTTCGGCATCCTGATGCGGGATCTGCTCGACGAGTCCGTTCTCCGGGAGAAGCTCACCGCGGCGCTGCTCGAGAAGAACGCGCTCCTCGGACAGGTGTACGGGGGAGACACCTTCGAGGTCGAGACCCTGGTCCAGTGGGGGCTCGAGCACGGGGAGACCCTGCGCGAACGGATCGTGGACACCACTCTGATCCTTCACCAGGCGATCCGCGACAAGAAAAAGATCATGTTCGAGGGGGCTCAGGGAACGCTCCTCGACATCGACCACGGTACCTATCCGTACGTCACTTCCTCGAACTGCACCGCCGGGGGAATCTGCACCGGTCTCGGCGTGCCTCCTCGCGAGGTTCACGAGGTGATGGGTGTGGCGAAGGCGTATACGACGCGGGTCGGGGAAGGTCCTTTCCCCACCGAGCTGACCGACGAGGTCGGGGAGAGGGTCCGCGTCCGCGGAAACGAGTTCGGCACGACCACCGGCCGGCCGAGGCGCACGGGATGGCTCGACCTCGTCGTCCTTCGGGCAGCGACCGCGCTCAACGGCTTCAGCGAGATCGCGCTCACGAAGCTCGACGTCTTCGACGAGTTCGACGAGATCCCCATCTGCGTCTCCTACCAGACTCCGCGGGGAGAGACGCGTCACTGGCCGAAGACCGATGTCGAGCGGGGGAAGGTCACGCCGAACCTCCGGACGATGAAGGGGTGGAAGCGCCCGACCGTCGGCATTGCGACTTTCGAGGAGCTCCCGGTCGAGGCTCGCGACTACGTCCGGTTCATCGAGGACGAGCTCGAGTGCCCGATCTCGGTAGTCTCGACGGGGCCGCGGCGGGAAGAGACGATCATCCGCGCCGGCGTGCTCTCGCGGTAGTCAGTGGCCGCGGCTTTCCAGCCGCGGCTCGTGCCACCTTCCATATCTCCATCCTGCACGATGCTGCGGCTGGAAAGCCGCAGCCACCTCCACCTACTCCGGTGGGTGCGCGGCGTCTTCGGCCATCAGGACCACCACGTACCACCCGAGCAGGATCAGCAGATGCGAGATCACCGGGAGGGTCTCGTCGGAGAGCCAGGTCAGGTGACCCTCATTCTTCTCGATCACCGCGAAGTCGCGCTTGAACTCGAGCACGTCGTGGCCCGCGGCGTCTGCCCAGCGCCACTCCCCGCGCCAGAAGTTCCCGAAGAGACGGAACTCCTGCCCATCCTTCAGTTGAAGGATTCCTCCGCCGCTCATGTTCGGCTCGAACCGCCCGCCGGGGCCGGATCCTTCCGTTGGGGTGATGGTGATCTTCGGATGGAGAAAACCGAAACGCCGGAAACCCCAGACTTCGGCTCCCCACTGTCCATTGGCGAGCGTCTCATGACCGCTCAGCCAGCGGATCGAGGCGAGCTTCTCTCCGTCAGGCAACTGCAGCTCGTGATAACGCTCATCGGGCTGCGGGTGGAACCAGCGCAGCTTTGGATCGGTGCCTTTGTGATGCCGTTCTTTCAGCATGGGTCGATATCCTCAATTCAATCTCGTCCGGAAACCGGGGAAACGCCACGTTGGCCGCTGCCGGTCAGGCGCGGCTCGAAGCAGCTTGTCCCGATCCGATCGCATCGACTTTCTTCCGGAAGTAATCGATCGTCCGGCTGAGTCCCTCTTCGAGCGGGACTTTAGGCTCCCAGTCGAGCAGCGTGCGGGCGCGGGTGATGTCCGGTTTGCGGACCTTGGGGTCGTCCTCAGGAAGCGGCCGGTACTCGATCGGAGCCTTGCTCCCGGTGATCCGGAGGATCGTCTCCGCGAACTGGAGCACCGTCAGCTCGGCCGGGTTGCCGATGTTCACGGGATCCACCTCGCCCGACATCAGCAGGCGGTAAATGCCCTCGATGAGGTCGGAGACGTAACAGAAGGAGCGAGTCTGGCTTCCGTCTCCGAAGACGGTGAGCGGCTCACCACGGAGCGCCTGAGAGACGAACGCCGGCACGACTCGACCGTCATTGAGCCGCATCCGCTCGCCGTAGGTGTTGAAGATGCGAACGATCCGCGTGTCCACCCCGTGGAAGCGGTGATACGCCATGGTCATCGCCTCGGCGAACCGTTTCGCCTCGTCGTACACCCCGCGCGGTCCCACCGGATTCACGTTCCCCCAGTAGTCTTCCTTCTGCGGGTGGAGCAGCGGATCGCCGTAAACCTCCGAGGTCGACGCGATCAGGTATCTCGCGTTCTTGTCCTTGGCCACGCCCAGAGTCTTATGCGTCCCGAGGGAGCCGACCTTGAGCGTCTGGATCGGTTTCTCGAGGTAGTCGATCGGGCTGGCCGGCGAGGCGAAGTGAAGGACGAAATCGAGCTTCCCTTCGACGTGAATGTACTCCGTGACGTCGTGCTTGACGAATGAAAAGCCCGGCTGTCCGAACAGGTGCCCGATGTTGTCGGGCGAGCCGGTGATGAAGTTGTCCATGCAGATGACTTCATGACCGCGCGAGAGAAAGAGCTCGCAGAGGTGAGAGCCGAGAAACCCGGCCCCGCCGGTGATCAGTGCGCGACCCATCGATCAGACCTCCGCAACCCAGGTGGCGGCGGTTCCCCTGCCGACCGAGGTGTATTCGAATCCGGCTTCCGCCATCCGGCCGCCGTCGTAGAGATTCCTGAGGTCGACGACGACGGGCTGGCGGAGTGCCTTCCGGATCCTCGACAGATTGAGTGCCCGGAACTCGTTCCATTCGGTCACGATCACCAGGGCGTCCGCTCCCTCCGCCGTGTCGTAGGCGTCCTCGCAGAAGGTGACGTCCTCGAAGATCTCCTTCGAATGCTCGATGGCCTGCGGATCGTAGGCGCGGATCCGGGCTCCCAGCTGCTGGAGCCCCCGGATCAGCGGGATCGACGGCGAGTCTCGCATGTCGTCCGTTTCCGGCTTGAACGCGAGGCCGAGCACGCCAACGGTCTTCCCACGGACTTCGCCCCCCATCGCCTCAGCGACCTTGTCGACCATCCGCAGCTTCACTTTCTCGTTGACGTCCATGACCGCTTCGATGATCTGGAAGCGATAGCCGGCGCGTCGGGCGATGTCGGCGACCGCGGAGGTGTCTTTCGGAAAGCACGAGCCGCCGAATCCGGGGCCGGCCTGCAGAAACTGCTTGCCGATCCGGCTGTCGAGCCCCATCCCGAGCGCCACGTCCTGGACATTCGCCCCGAGACGCTCGCAGATCTGGGCGACTTCGTTGATGAACGAGATCTTCGTCGCCAGGAAGCCGTTCGAGGCGTACTTGATCAGCTCGGACGACTCCACGTCGGTCACCACGAAGGGGATCTGGCTATGGAGCGGCGCATAGATCTCCTTCATCAGATCGACCGAGTCGGGATCGGACACGCCGATCACGACGCGGTCCGGCTTCATGAAGTCTTCGATCGCCGATCCTTCGCGCAGGAACTCGGGATTCGAGACTACGGAGACCTTGTGACTCTTGCCGGCTTCTTCGATGATTTTCTGGATGAGCCGCCCGGTGCCGATCGGCACGGTCGACTTGGTGATCACGAGCTTCGGTCCGTTGAGGTGCTCGGCGATCGAGCGGGCGACCTCGGCGACGTACCGGAGGTCGGCCGAACCGTCCGCCTTGGGGGGAGTGCCGACGGCGATGAAGATGGCGCGCGCCTTCTGCACGGCCGAGGCGAGGTCGGTGGTGAACTTCAGCCGCCCCTCCTCGACGTTTCTCGAAACGATGGCGTCGAGGCCCGGCTCGTAGATGGGGATCTCTCCCCGCTCGAGCGCCTCGATTTTCCGGCGGTCCACGTCCACGCAGATCACTTCGTTCCCGAAATCGGCGAGTCCGGCTCCGGTCACGAGGCCCACGTATCCGGTCCCGATGACGGCTATGTTCACTGGTGAGCTCCTGAAGTTCGACTGAAGAGGGCGCTCGCGGCTCTCCGCCGGGCGCCCGCGAATCCTACCATGCGGCCCGCGGGGAGCCGGCACTGGAGACCGGGCTCTGGAGAGCCCGGCCACTGCGCTCAAAGCCCTGGGGGCGGCTCCACCGGCGGGGGTTCGGGCGTGGTCGCCGGCGCCGGCTCCACCCACTCCGCATCGGGTGGGTCGACGGCTTCGGCGTCCTCTGAGCTTTCCTCGGGAATCGGGACCACGATGACCGGCTCCTCGATCACCACCGGAGTGGCTGGCTCGACGGAAGGCTGGACGGCCTCACCTTCGACCGCTGCCTCGTAGCGCTTCTCGATTCCCGCCGCCTGGCGGTTCCGGATGAGAAAGCGGAGCATCCGCGACTCGTTGATTCCGATGAGGATGTCATTGATGGCCTCGTAGACCGTCGGGTCGGTGATGAGCCGTCCGGCGGTACCCTCACCCTCCTCGATCTTCCTCGCGATCTCGCTCAGGCGGACGACCAGCCCTCGGAACTCATCGAGGACTTCTTCGCCATACTCCTTGTCGTTGATCAGGCGGGGAACGAGTCCCTCCCCTTCCTTCAGACCCGCCGAGAAGGTCGCGAGGTTCTCCGACGTCACGCGGAGGTTTTCAACGAGAGCATCGACGCGCTGCCGTCCGGCCGGGTCATTGAGAAGCGCCGGCAGGACGCCTTCGCCGGACTCGAAACCGCTCTGAACGTTCGCGAGCACGGACTGGAGCGACTGGGCGCTCGACTGCAGTGAGGAGGTCAGCTCGGCCGCATACGCGTCGTCATAAAGAAGCCGTCCCATCACGCCCCGGCCACTCTGCACCTGGGTGAGAACCGAGTTGGTCCGGTTGAGGGTCGACATCAGGGTGTCCGTGAGACGCTGCCCTCCTTCGGGCTCGACGGTCAGCTCGCCGAGAAGCCCCTCGCCTGCGTCGATCCTGGCCAGAACGTTCTTGAGTGAATGCGAGATCTGGACGAAGTTGTCGACCAGGTCCTCGCCGGAGGCGATCAGGGCGTCGACGTCGGTGCCGTCCATTGCGGGGATGAGCGACCCGGGCGGGAGGATCGGCTGACTCGGCGACCCGGGTGTGATGTCGACGTAGCTGTCGGCGGCGATCAGGCCCAGCTTCTTCACCCTCGCGCGCGAATCGAGGCGCACCCGCTCGTGGTACTTGCGGTCGATGGCAATGCGGATGTCGACCTTCTGGCGAGCCGGATCGCGAGGCAGATAGATGTCCTCGACCACGCCGACCGTGACACCGGAGAGCTGCACCGGGTTGCCGACCGCGAGCCCCGAAGCCGAGCGGAACTGAACCTTGTACCCATATTTCTTGGAGAAGATATTCTGCTCGGCCCCGATGAAGAAGATGAAGAACGCCAGGATTGCCAGCGCCGCTGTGACCAGCAGTCCGATTCTGAGTGTTCGTCTATTGTCCCTGCTCATTCCGTCTTTCCGTCCCGCCTGGCTGAAGGCGCGTCAATCGATCGGCTGCGCCGCAGCCACGTTCGATGCTTTCAGAAACTCCCGCAGCGTCGGGTGTTTCGCCCGCCGTGCTTCGTCCATCGTTCCGACCCACTGAAAGACGCCGCTCTCGA
>Ga0209347_1004884_pt1 | contig 13385 bp, 15 predicted proteins | sample AutmiccommuBRH23_FD_187382 | JGI IMG/M metagenome (GOLD analysis project Ga0209347, IMG submission 187382) | Deep subsurface microbial communities from Mt. Terri, Switzerland - Autotrophic microbial communities BRH/23 (SPAdes) (version 2) | ecosystem: Environmental > Aquatic > Deep subsurface >... | reverse complement strand
GGTGGATGCGATGGCGGCCGAAGGGCTGCATCCGGCGGGGGCGTTCGAGCTGGAGTTCTTTCTGCTCGACCCCAAGATGGGCGAGAATGGCCGCGCCCAACCCGCCGCCGCGGTGCTGGACGGGCGGCGCAGCCTGAAGACCGAGGTCTATTCCGTCGATCACCTGCACGGGATGGAGCCGCTGTTCTCGGCCATCTATGCCGCCGCGCAGGCCGCCGATATCCGGGCGGAGACAGTGATCTCGGAATACGCGCCCGGGCAGTATGAACTGACGCTGCATTACCGCACCGATGTGATGCAGGCCGCCGATGACCTGATCCGCCTGAAGCGGATCGTGCGGCTGCAGGCGCGGCGGTTCGGCGTGACCGCCTGCTTCATGGCCAAGCCGATCGAGGATTACGCCGGGTCGGGGATGCACTTCCACGTCTCGATGATGGATGAGGCCGGCCGCAACGTCTTCGCCGAGGCGCAAGAGGGGCAGTGGACGGACATCATCCTGCACGCCCTTGGCGGCCTCAGGCAGACGATGGGCGAGTCGATGCTGGTCTTCGCGCCCCATGCCAACAGCTGGCGGCGGTTCGCCAACCAGAGCTATGCGCCGGTCTCGCCCTCCTGGGGCGTCAACAACCGCTCTGTCGCGCTGCGCATCCCGGCGGGCGACCTGCGTGCGCGGCGGATCGAGCACCGGCCGTCCGGCGTCGATGCCAACCCCTATCTGGTGGCGGCGACGGTGCTGGCCGGCATCCGGCACGGGCTGGCGAACCGCATCGACCCGGGGGCCGAGACCACCGGCAACGGCTATGCGGGCGAGGATGCGGGCGCCCCGGCGATGCCCGGCGACTGGCGCGAGGCGATCCGCGCGGCGCAGGACTCGGCGTTTCTGGCGGAGGTTTTGGGCGCCGACATGCACCGCACCTTCTGCGCGATCAAGGCGGCGGAATATGCCCGGGTGGCGCGGACCATCGCGGATGTGGATTACGATCTTTACCTGCACACCGTGTAAGGGTGGCCGAGGCCGGGGGACTTTGCGTCCCCCGGACCCCCTGCAGGATATTTGGAAAAGGCAAAGGCAGGCAGATCAGACGCCGGCGCGCAAGGCGGGGCGGGCGCGCCAGACCTCGCGGGTCAGGAAGCCGGCGATGGTCGCCTTGATCAGGTCGCCCGGAATGAAGGGCAGGTTCAGCAGCATCGCCTCGATGGGGCCCTTCTGCAGCACTGCCATCATCCCCAGCGTGCCGCAGGCATACATGACCACGATGCCGCCCAGAACCGCGCCCGAGATCGCCACCAGCAGCGGATGCCCGCCCTGCCAGCGTTCGGTGACAAGGCCCGCGACATAGGCCGCCGGGATCCAGCCCAGCAGGAAGCCCACCGTCGGGCCGGCCAGCACGCCAAGCCCGCCGCGCCCGCCCGCCAGCACCGGCAGGCCGATCAGCGCGACCAGCACCACCAGCGCCGCCGCGGCTGCGCCGCGCTTCGATCCCAGCACCGTGCCGGCCAGCATCACCCCAAGGCTCTGCGCCGAGATCGGCACCCCAGAGACCAGCGAAAAACTGGGCATGAAGCCCAGCACCACGATGATCGCCGCGAACAGCGCCACCAGTGTCAGATTGCGTTCCATTTCGTCCCTCCTTCCGGCCGGTCTTTGCCGGCCGCCACTCCGCCGCGCGCCCTCAGCGCCTCGGCCACATGTTCCGCATCGTCGAGCGTACCCAGCATCATCGGCACCAGGATCCGCGGCCCCGCCCGGCGCGGCGAGCGCGCCCGCCACGCCTCGGCAAGCGCCCCTGCCCTAGTCTGCAGGACCGGAACGAAGCGCAGAAACAGCGCGATGGCAAGGGCCGGCGCGCGCGGGTTCAGGCCGAGGTGGCGGAGCGGGCCGAACAGGCGTTCCGCGACGGCGGTGATTTCGGTCAGGGGCGTGGTCAGCGTCACCAGGTTGGCGAGGCCGACCAGCACCAGGATGCGCAGCGAGATGACGGCGCCGAGGAGCGCCTCCCCCACCGCCAGATGGTAGAGCAGGATCACGCCGACGAACCACAGCAGCGGTCGCAGCATCCGCGCCCCTGCCGCCAGCGCCCGCGGGCCAAGCGTGGCGTAGAGCAGCGCCACCAGCCCCGCCGCCCCCAGCAGCGGCAGCGGATGCGCCACCGGCAGCAGCACCAGCACCACCAGCGCCAGTGCCGCCAGCTTGGCCCCGGCTGGCAGCCGGTGCGCCCAGCTTGTCCCGGGCAGCGCGAGCCCTAGCATCCGGCGGCCCCGGCGAGCCGCTCCATTTCCGCGCGGTAGGCCTCCAGCACGGGCCCGGCCGCGCCGTCCATCGCCACCTGCCCCGCCTCGAGCCAGATCACCCGGTCGAAGCCTGCCAGCGTCTCGGGCTGATGCGTGGCCAGGATCACCTGCTGATCGAGCCCCGCCAGCCGCCGCTGCAGGCGCAGCGCGGTGGGCATGTCGAGCCCGGTATAGGGCTCGTCCAGCAGCAAAAGGCCGGGCTTCATCGCCAGCACCGCCAGCAGGCATAAGAGCTGCCGTTGCCCCTGCGAGAGCGAGGAGGTGGAGCGGCCAACCCATGCCGTCAGCCCCTGCCCAGCCAGCAGCGCCGCCACGGCTGCGCGAGCTTCGGCCCGCGGCTGGCCAAGCTGCTCCAGCCCGAAAGCCAGCTCCTCCTCGACGGTGGGAAAGATGATCTGGTGGTCAGGGTTCTGGAACAGGATGCCGACGCTGCGGATCGCGGCGCGGCGGTCGCGGGCCAAGTCGGCCCCCGCCACGCGCACCGTGCCACCGTCAGGCGCCTGCAGGCCGGCGATCAGGCGCAGCAGCGTCGACTTGCCCGACCCGTTTCGCCCGACCAGCCCGATGCGCCGCTCGTCCAGCCGCAGCGACAGCCCGGCAAACACCGGCCGTCCCTCGCGCACCAGCGCGACATCCTGCAACTCTGCGCCCATGCCCTCGGTCCCCTTCGCTGCGGGCGCTCTTACCCGCCCCGCTGGCAAAGTCCAAGGCCGGGCATCAGCGCGCCGGTTGCAGCATCCGCCCCAAATCGCGGCCGCCCATGATATGCACATGCAGATGCGGCACTTCCTGCACCCCGTCGATCCCGGCATTCGACACGGCGCGGAAGCCGTTGCCGGCGTCCAGCGCCACCCCGGTCATCTTGCAGACCTCGCCGATGGCGCGGGTGAAGTCGACGATCTCGGCGTCAGACGCCTCGCGCGCGAAATGGTCATAGCTGACATAGGGCCCCTTCGGGATCACCAGCACATGCACCGGGGCCTGCGGGCGGATATCCTCGAAGGCGAGGCTGTGCGGCGTCTCCAGCACGGTCTTGTTCGGGATCTCGCCGCGCAGGATGCGGGCGAAGATGTTGGTGGCGTCGTAGGCATAGCTCATGGCGGTCCTCGGTCCGGAAAGGTCAGTCGGTGAACGGTCAGTCGGTGAACAGGTAATGCGTCGCGGCAATCTCGCGCGCGGTCTCGGGGGGCAGCGACAGAAAGCTTGCCAGCGGCGCGGTGTTGTCCTCGACCGCGGCAGACTGGCGGATCCGCGTCAGGTTCGGAAAATTCGCATCGCGCAGCCGGTCGCTTTCAAAGCGCACGTCATAGCGGATCGTCGGCAGCAGCCGGGCCAGCACCTCGGGCGGCGTGCGCTCGCCGGCTAGGCCAACGCGGCGGGCGTGGCCAAGCAGGTAGTCATCGGTGAAATCACACTCGATTTCCAATGTGCGGGTGACGCAGCGATCGGCGTAGAAATCCTGCAGCAGATCGATCGCCGCCGGATCGAGGCAGACCAGCAGCCGGTTCGATCCGTTATAGTCGAACAGCATTCGCAGCAGCGCCCGCCGATGCCGGGTGCGTTTTTCCAGGGTCGTCTGGATGCCGCCGAGATCGGGCAACGGCGTCGCTTCCTCGTTGAAGATATAGTCTATCGCCGGGATATCGGTCAGCTGCCGCACCCGCTCGACCAGCCGCTTGGCGACGTGCCATTTCTTGCACACCACCAGCAGCAGTTCCCGCTCGCGCCCCAGGCTCGCCTCGGTTTCCCAGAAGCGCGGGGCAAAGCGCCGGCCGATCCGGCCGCGCCCGGTGATGAAGCCATAGAGGCTGCGCCCCTCGTTCGAGATCGGGAAGCGCACCGCCTCGCTGGCCCACAGATCGCCGAGCCGCTGCTTCAGCTCTGCCGCATCGACCGAGATCTTGCGCGCGAACAGGTAATCCTGGCTCAGCAGCAGGTCGTAGTGGTCATTGTAGAAAGTGACCGGCATCCCATAATCGGAGAACATCAGGAAGGTCAGCGTCCGCGTCTCGATCTCGGCATCCGGCACCAGATGACGCACCAGCGTCTGGAAGAAGGTCTCGTCGGGGATCCAGGTGGTCTTGAAGAACCGCATCACATCGCGGCGCTTGGCGCAAAACTCCAGCACCATCTCCACCGTGCGCCGGCGCAGGCACCACCACTGGCTGCCGATCATCACCTGGATGTCGGCCGGCACCTGCCGCGTCAGCCCCAGCCGCTTTTGCAACTCATAGGAGGTGTAGAACCACCATTTATGCACGCGTTCATTGAAGAAGTGCCGATAGATCAGCCGGTCCTCCTTCATCCCGGTCTTGATCCAGTCCGAGCTGAGGAAGTCGAAGCTCTCGATGAAGTCGCGGTCATTCGCCTCCAGGAATTCATGTGCGAACTCGGCGGACTTGATCGACATGCAGTCGCCGGACAGCATGTAGAAATGCGTGGCCCGCGGGAAGGCCGTCACCGCCGCCTCGGTCGCGGCCAGTGTCGCGTCCACCAGGCTCCACTCGCCCCAGCCACACTTGATGCGCCGCTGCGCGAAGGTGACGTTGGGATTTCCCGCCAGCGCCCGCCGGATCAGCTGATAGTCCGCCTTCTTCGCCCGCGCGTCGAAATGGATCGACATGAAGTCGCCCGCGGCGGTCAGCCGCTCGGCCTGTTGCACGATCCCCTCGGGGTCCTTATGGCACAGCAGGATGAAGGCGATTCTGGCCATCGGACCGACCCGGTTCAGAGGCCGGAGGCCGAAGATCGCGGCCGCGGCGTTTTCAGACGTTGAATTGGCAGAGTTTCTTTGCTTTTTAATGCGCAATTGTTCTGCGGGTGCAAGTGAAAGCGCCCAAGGATGGCCAAGGAAGGGTTTTCATGGGGTTTCCCGGTACCTGGATGACCGAGAGCGAGAGCGTCGTCTATCGCGTCGTCCCGAAATGCGCCTGCTCGACCATCGGGCAGATCATGTTCTATTCCGATCACGGGCGCTTTTTCGACGGGGACATCCATGATGCCACCGCCGGGATGCACAAATGGTCGATGGAGGCGAGCCAGCCGCTGATCGAGAGCAACGTCAAGACCCACAAGTCCTTTGCCTTCACCTGCGTGCGCAACCCCTATGCCCGCATCCTGTCGTCCTTCTTCGACAAGATCGCCGGCATCCAGCGCAACGGCAAACGCTACCGCGGCAACCTCGTGCCGCAGCTGGTGCAGAAATACGGGATCGATGTCGGCAGCCCCGAGAACGGCTTCGAGTTCGACCAGATCGCCAGCTTCCGCCGGTTCCTGCTGTTTGCGCGCGACACCATCCGCTGGCGCCGCCCGATGGAGCCCGACATCCACTGGTCCGCCATGGCCGGCCATGTCTCGACCTTCATCGTCAATGGCGGGCGCTACAACCGCATCTTCTTCACCGAGCAGTTCAACGAGGGCATGCAGCAGGTGCTGGATGCGATAGAGACGCCGGTGAAGGTGGACCTCAAGGCGATCCCGCGCTTCAACGAATCCGAAGGCCATGGGCCGAAGCGCGCCCATGATGTCAGCGCCTATTTTGACGATCTTTCGCGGCACCTTATCTGGGAGATCTACAAGAAGGACTTCCAGCTGTTCAAATATGACTTCGACAACCCCGACAACAAGTACCCGATCGCCGAGATCGACCTCGACGAGGTCCATGCCAAGCTGGGCGACTGACGCATGGGCGCTGGCCGGATGACCGGCCCCGCCCCGCCGCCCAGCCGGCGCGCCCGCCTGAGGCAACACCTTCACGCGCGCAGCCTCGCGCTGCTGGCGGTGCTCTTCGCCGCCATCTGGCTGTTCGTCGAGCTTGCCGAAGAGATGGCCGAGGGCGAGACCCAGGGCATCGACCAGCGCGTGCTGCTTGCCCTGCGCGATCCGGCAGATCCCGCCAGCCCGCTGGGACCGCCCTGGCTCGAAACCATCTTCCGCGACATCACGGCGCTCGGCGGGCTGACGGTGCTGGGGTTCGTCACCCTCGCGGTTGCCGGGCTTTTGTGGTTCCAGTCGCGCCCCCGCTCGGCGGGCATCCTGCTGCTGGCGATCATCGGCGGGCAGATCTTCTCGCATGTCTCCAAGGCGATCTTCGACCGCCCGCGCCCCGACCTTGTGCCGCATGGCACGCTGGTCACCAGCGCCAGCTTCCCCAGCGGCCATTCGATGATGGCGGCGGTGGTCTGGCTGACGCTGGCGGCGATGGTGACGCGGGTGCAACCGGACCGCGTGCTGCGGCTCTACATCACCGCCCTCGCCATCGCGGTCACACTGGCGGTGGGCTTCAGCCGCGTCTGGCTGGGCGTGCATTGGCCGACCGACGTGGTGGCCGGCTGGGCCGCCGGCGCCGCCTGGGCCCTCATCTGCCGCGCCCTCGCCGAGGTTCTGGATCCGCTGCCAAACCAGGCGCCCGGCTGACCCACTCCCCCGCCTACCGGCTTCTTGCTGGCCAAATTATCCCGGGGGGAACGATCCGCAGGATCGTGGGGGGTGGCGCCCCCTTCTTCCCTTCAGACCAATCCCTGCCCCCGGAACAGCCGCTGGATGTCCCCCTCCGGTCGCGCGCCAAAATGCCCGATCACCTCCGCCGCCGCGATACAGCCCATGCGCCCCGCCCGGTAGAGGTCGTCCCCGGTCATCATCCCATAGAGGAACCCGGCCGCGAATTGGTCGCCCGCGCCGGTGGCATCGACCGGCACCACGCGGTGAACCGGCACCTCCACCCGCTCCTCACCGCGGATCAGCACCACGTCGCTGCCCGAGCGGGTGCAGACCACCAGCGGGCATTCGGCCCGCGCCTGCGCCAACGCCGCCTCCAGATCCTCGGTCTGGTAGAGCGAGGTCCATTCATGGGCATTGCCGATCACGTAATCCAGCTCGCCGCGGATCAGGCCCAGAAAGCTCTCCCGGTGCCGGTCCACGCAGAACGGGTCCGACAGCGCAATCCCGGCCTTGCCGCCACCCGAACGCGCAGACCGCGCCGCCTTCAGGAAGGCCGCCTTGCCCTGATCCTTGTCGAAAAGGTAGCCCTCGAGGAACAGCATCTCGGCCGCGCCCGTCACCGCCTCGTCCACATCCTCGGGCCCCAGCTCGGCCGAGATGCCAAGGTAGGTGTTCATCGACCGCTCGCCGTCCTCGGTCACGAAGATCATGCTGCGCGAGGTGGGCAGCTCACCCCCCGCCACCGCCGGGTTGACGAACTCGGTGCCCTCCGCCGCCATCGAGGCCGCATAGAACCGCCCCAAGGCATCGTCGCGCACCCGGCCGATGAAGGCGGTGGTCAGGCCAAGATTTCCCAACCCCGCCAGCGTATTGGCCACCGATCCTCCCGGCGCCTCCACCCGCTCGCGCATCGCGGCATACAGAACCTCGGCGCGCTCGCGCTCGATCAGCTGCATGATGCCCTTCTCGATCCCCATATGGTCCAGGAACCGGTCGTCGGAATGGGACAGCACGTCCACGATGGCGTTGCCGATACCGACAACCTGATAACGGCTCACAGGGTTTTCTCCTCAAACAGGCAAAGATCATTGATCGGGCAGATCCCGCATTTCGGTTTTCGCGCCACGCAGATGTAGCGGCCATGCAGGATCAGCCAGTGATGCGCGTGCTTCTGGAACGGCGCCGGCACATGGTCCTCGATGGCGCGCTCCACCTGATCGACATCGCGGCCCGGGGCAATTCCGGTGCGGTTGCCGACGCGGAACACATGGGTATCGACCGCCTGCGCCGGGTGGTGGAACCACATGCTCAGCACCACATTCGCGGTCTTGCGCCCGACCCCCGGCAGCGATTGCAGCGCCGCGCGGCTGGAGGGCACCTCGCCGCCATAACTCTCCACCAGGATCTGGCTGAGGCGGATCACGTTGCGCGCCTTCTGGCGGTAGAGGCCGATGGTGCGGATATGCTCCGTCAGCCCCTCCTCGCCCAGGGCCAGCATCTTCTGGGGTGTATCGACAGAGGCGAACAGCGCCCGCGTCGCCTTGTTCACCCCGGCGTCGGTTGCCTGCGCCGACAGCGCCACCGCGACCAGCAGGGTGAAGGCGTTGACATGGTCGAGCTCGCCCTTCGGCTCGGGCTCCACCGCCTGAAAGCGGGCGAAGATCTCATGGATCGGGTGGTATGCAAGCTGTCTGGCCATCGGGCGATGGTATGCACCGCAGCGCACAGGCGGGCAAGCGCCACGGCAAGGCGCCCGTCGGGAAAACACCGGGATTTGTCTGCATTACAGCCGCCCGGCCCCGCAGGTTCGGTCACGCCTCCACAAGCGCAGGATCCGGGTCGCGCGACCGCGCTTGCGTGCCTAAGATGGTGCAGACAGTCCCCGAGGTGTCCCGATGTCCGAACTGCCCCTTGCCCCCGCCTTCGCCGCCGCGCCCACCGACACGGGCGACCGGCGCTACCACTACCGCGTCATCGCCCGCGCGCTGCGGCTGATGGAGGCGGAGGGGCCTTCGCTGTCCCTCGACGCTCTGGCGGCGCGGATGGGGATGAGCGCCGCGCATTTCCAGCGGGTGTTCTCGGCCTGGGTCGGGGTCTCGCCCAAGCGCTACCAGCAATATCTGGCGCTCGGCCTCGCCCGGCAGCTGCTGGCCGAGCGCGAGACGCTGCTGGGCACCGCCGCCAGCGCCGGCCTGTCGGGCACCGGGCGGCTCCATGACCTGTTCGTGCGGTGGGAGGCGATGACGCCCGGCGATTTTGCCCGCGGTGGCGGCGGGCTGCAGATCCGCTGGGGCCGGTTCGACACGCCCTTTGGCGAGGCGCTGGCGATGGGCACGGCGCGCGGCCTTTGCGGCCTCGCGTTCACTGAAGAGACCGGCTTCGACGCCGCCTTCGCCGATCTCGCCGGGCGCTGGCCCGCGGCGCGCATCACAGAAGACACGGCTGCGCTGGCGCCTTGGGTGACGGCGGCTTTCGGCGGCGGCGGCGAGACCCCGCTGCAGGTGATCGGCGCCCCGTTCCAGATCAAGGTCTGGGAGGCGCTGCTGCGCATCCCCTCGGGCCAGGTCACCACCTATTCCGCCATCGCCGCCGCCATCGGCGCGCCCAAGGCTGCCCGCTCCGTCGGCACCGCCATCGGCCGCAACCCGATCAGCTTCCTGATCCCCTGCCACCGCGCACTGGCCCGCTCTGGCGCACTCGGCGGTTATCACTGGGGGCTGCCGGTCAAGCGCGCGATGCTGGCCTGGGAAGCGGCCCGCTGGGAGGCGGGGCCATCCCTAGGCCACTGATCCTCTCCGGCTTGTGATGCGCGGAAACCTGCTGGCCCGCGCGCGGGCCTATTCGCGGCACCCCAAGCTTTGCTATAGAGGGCGCAACGTCCATTGGACGGATATAACAAACAGGCGGCCCATTATGAACGCGAAAACCCCCTTTCTCCTTGCCATTTCGGCAAGCCTCGGCCTGACGGCCTGCGTGCAATCCGACCCCTATGGCGGGCAGCCGCAGCAGCCCAACAACGCCCGCAACGCCGCCATCGCCGGCGCGGTTGTCGGCGGCCTGCTGGGGGCCACCTCGGACGGTGACGAGCGGCTGACCAAGACCGCCGCGGGCGCCATCGCCGGTGCGGCCATCGGCGGCGTTGCCGGCAGCCTGCTGGACCGTCAGGCGCGCGAACTGCAATCCGAGATCGGCGGCAATGGCACCACGGTGACCAATACCGGCCAGAACCTCGTGGTGAACATGCCGCAGGACGTGCTCTTCGCCACCGACAGCGCAACCGTTTCGGGCGCCATCACCAATGACCTCTACGCCCTGTCGGACAGCCTCAACCGCTACCCGAACACCCGCGTCGAAGTCATCGGCCATACCGATGACACCGGCTCGGCCGCCTACAACCAGGACCTGTCGCAGCGCCGGGCTGCCGCGGTGGCGCAGGTCATCCGCAATGGCGGCGTGACCCCGCAGCGCGTGGTGTTCTATGGCCGCGGCGAGGATCAGCCGATCGCCTCCAACGCCTCGGAATCGGGCCGCGCCCAGAACCGCCGCGTGCAGATCATCATCACGCCGACAAACTGATCTTTCGGTAGGGCGATCAGAAGGCCGGGCGCCTCGCCCGGCCTTTTTCGTTGCTGCCCCCCTCGCCCGCGCCTAAAAGTGGTCATGCAAACTGACCAATTCCGCGGAGCCGCGCCCATGCCCTTCCAGAAGGTCGAGCCCGAGAAGCTCTCGCACAGCGTCGTCCGCCAGATCGAGCGGCTGATCCTGCAGGGCATCCTGCGCCCCGGCGAGCGGCTGCCGGCAGAGCGCGATCTGGCGGACAAGCTCGGCGTCTCGCGCCCCTCGCTGCGCGAGGCGCTGGCCGATCTGCAGACCGCGGGCCTGCTGGTCGCCCGCCCCGGCGCCGGGGTGTTCGTGGCCGATGTGCTCGGGTCCGCCTTCTCCCCCGCGCTGACGCGGCTGTTCGCCAGCCATGACGACGCGGTCTTCGACTATCTCGACTTCCGCCGCGATCTGGAGGCGCTGGCGGCCGAGCGCGCCGCGCGGCTGGGGTCGGACACCGACCTGAAGGTCATCGACGCCCTGTTCCACCGGATGGAGGCGGCCCACGGCAAGCGCAACCCGGCGGACGAGGCGGCGCTGGACGCCGAGTTCCACATGGCGATCATCGAGGCGAGCCATAACGTGGTGATGCTGCACATGATGCGCTCGATGTTCGAGCTGCTGCGCGAGGGCGTGTTCTACAACCGCCAGGTCATGTTCCGCCAGCGCACCACGCGCGAGTCGCTGCTGGACCAGCACCGCACCATCCACGCCGCGCTGCTGGCCCGCGATCCGGCCGGCGCACGGGCGGCGGTGGAGGTGCATATGGACTTCGTCCGCGCCGCGCTGGCCGACCAGATCAAGGCGGACCGGAACGAAGCCGTCGCCCGCCTGCGCTTCGATCATGAGCAGGAGCGCGGCTGAGGGAGACTTCCAGCTTGCAGTTGGAGGGCGGCGCCCGTCCGCCGGGTGGGCGCTCCAACGCCAGTTCTAGGCGCTTTATCTCTCAACACCTCCCACCGAATTTCTAGGGGCTAACGTTGCAAAGCGCCCGCCCGAGGGGGCGGACGGGCGCTGCCCGGCGGCGCTAAAGCGCCTTGCTCCAGGCAAGAGAAGCCCTCACATCCGAAGCCCCACAAACGAAAAACCCGGCCATCGGCCGGGCTTTCCAATCTCATAACGTCCAGCCGATCAGTGCAGCCTGGTTTCCACCTCGCCGATCGCCGCGTCGATCAGCGCGGCCTGTTCGGCCTCCTGCATCGACTTGGCAATCACCTCGCCGGCCGCGGCAACCGCCACCATCACCGCGCGGTCGCGCACCTCTTTCACCGCCGACTTTTCAGCCGAGGCGATCTGCTCTTCCGCCGCCTTCAGCCGGCGCTGGATCGAGACCTTCAGATCGTCCTTGGCCTTCTCGGCCGCGGCCATCGCTTCCTTGCGGGCAGAGGCGACGATCATCTCGGATTGCTCGATCATCTCCTTCTGCTTGCGCTCGTAGGAGGCAAGGATAGTCTGCGCTTCTTCGCGCAGCGCCCGGGCTTCCTCCAGCTCGGCCTTGATGGTCGCGGCGCGCTTGTCCAGCAGGCCGGCAATCGCCGAGGGGACCTTGAAGTACAGCAGGATCCCGATGAACACGAGGAACGCCAGCAGCACGATGAAGTCGGTATTGCGCAGCGAGACGAACGGGCCGGTGGCCGCAGCGGCGGGCGACGCCGCCAGCACCAGAAGCAGGGATAGTTTGTGCATCATGCTCACCCCTTGATCCGCTCTGCCACGGCCGCGTCGATCGCGCCCGCATCCGCCCGGCCGCCAAAGGCCGCCACGATTTCTGCCGCCGTGTCGCGGGCCACGGTATTCACCGCCTCCAGCGCGCCGGCCCGGATCTCGCCGATCCGGCCTTCCGACTCGGCGGTCTTCGCCGCGATCTCGGCATCGGCATGCGCCGTCGCCACATCGAGATCAGCCTGGATCTCGGCCTTGGCGGCGGCAACGATCTTGCCGGCCTCGGTCTTGGCATCGGCGAGCGCGCGCGTATAGGTCGCCTCGGCCTCTTTCGCCTTCAGCTTCAGCTCTTCGGCGGTGGCAAGGTCATTGCTGATCGTGCCCGCCCGTTCCGCCAGCACGCCACCAATCCGCGGCAGCGCGATGCGCGACAGGACGAGGTAGATCACGACCAGCGTCACCAGCAGCCAGAAGATCTGGTTCGGGAAAGTCTCGAACACCAGCTGCGGCATGCCGACCGCGCTGCCATGCGCGTCGGTTCCCGGCAGCATCGGGTGGACAGCGTCCGCCGCGTGACCTGCCGCTTCTTCCGTTGTTGTTGCCATGTCGTTCCCCCGGCCCTTCAGGACCCGTCAAACCGGCGGGCAGGCCCCTTGAAGGACCCGCCCGGCTCTCAGATCTTTGGAAGGGATCAGACTGCGAACAGCAGCAGCAGAGCGACCAGGAACGAGAAGATGCCCAGGGCTTCGGCAAAGGCCATGCCGATGAACAGCGTGGCGGTCTGCGACGCGGCAGCCGAGGGGTTGCGCAGCGCGCCGGCGAGGTAGTTGCCAGCGACGTTGCCCACACCCATTGCAGCCCCGGCCATGCCGATGCAGGCCAGACCAGCGCCGAGGTATTGGCCGAGTTGTGCGATGCCTTCCATAGAGGTGCTCCTTCAGGATTGGAAAGGTTGTAATTGGGAACTGCGGTCCGCGCCTTAGTGGCCCGGATGCAGCGCGTCCTTGAGGTAGACGCAGGTGAGGATGGTGAACACATAGGCCTGGATCAGCGCCACGAGCACTTCGAGCCCGTACATCGCGGTGATAGCCAGGATCGAAACCGGGGCGATGGCCGCGATGGCCGCGAAACCCGCGAACACCTTGATCACCGCGTGCCCTGCCATGACGTTGCCGGCAAGACGAATGGAGTGGCTGACCGGGCGCACGAAGTACGAGATGACCTCGATCACCGCCAGCACCGGGCGCAGCGGCAGCGGCGCCGAGGACACCCAGAACAGGCCCAGGAAATGCGCGCCGTTCTTGACGAAGCCGAGGATGGTGACCCCCAGGAACACCAGCATCGCCAGAACCGCCGTCACCGCGATATGCGAGGTGGTCGAGAACGAGGTG
>Ga0209347_1004883_pt1 | contig 13385 bp, 14 predicted proteins | sample AutmiccommuBRH23_FD_187382 | JGI IMG/M metagenome (GOLD analysis project Ga0209347, IMG submission 187382) | Deep subsurface microbial communities from Mt. Terri, Switzerland - Autotrophic microbial communities BRH/23 (SPAdes) (version 2) | ecosystem: Environmental > Aquatic > Deep subsurface >... | reverse complement strand
ACGGCTCTTTGGCAGCCTCCCCCGTGAGTGCCGCGTGATGCCCGATCGGTCCCCGGCGCTATCCGACGTTCGTGTGAACGCGTTGTCGCGATGGGACAATGAAGGCGGCGCCCCTGCGGCCATAGCGTAGGACTTGCAGGCTGATTTGGAAACCGAAACCGGATCGCATCAAAGAGATACTTCCTCACGGCCTTCGAAGGCGAAAGCGCTGGAGAATGATCACTTGAGCAACGGGCTGTCGTGATCGAGATAGGCTTTGTCGAAATCCGCGAGCTCCATCAATGCATTGAGATCATGAATCTCGACATGGCCATGCTGAAAGGTGACCAGACCCTCCTCACGCAATTCGCGCAGAACACGATTGACATGGACTGCCGTCTTAGCACTTTGCTGCTGCGGTAACGGGTCGTTCCGCCTATTCCGATCCGTGTGCGACCCAGCCTCAGCGCCTCGTCTCAATGGCAATGATCCGCTTCTATACAGGAGAACGCATTTTGCTATTCGGAAGGCAACTGTTGCCGGATACTGCGATACGGCCCGCCTAGCGAGCCTCCGCCATGTCATTCAACTTTCTATCGGCTCTCGCAGCTGCGAGGGCGATGCCAAGGTCGATGGCCTCGAGCAGGCTCCCTTCGCCGGCGATGCCCTTTCCGGCGATATCGAACGCCGTTCCATGGTCCACTGAGGTGCGTACAATGGGCAGACCGAGCGTCACATTCACGCCGCTCAACGCCTCCCACAGCCCCGTGTTAGGATCCACCGAGAAGCCCAGCAGTTTGACTGGGATATGGCCCTGATCATGATAGGCGGCGATGACGGCGTCGTACTGTCGGGCCCGTAGCTTGACGAACACGGTGTCGCCGGGCACCGGACCCTCCACATTATATCCCTGCTGACGCAACGACTCGACAGTCGGCGTGGTGACTGTGAGGTCTTCGGTGCCAAACATGCCACCTTCACCGGCATGCGGATTCAGTGCGGCGACGGCTATGCGCCGACGCTCGATACCGAGATCCTGGAGTGCGGCATCGGTCAGGTGAACCACGCGCGACAGTCGCTGGGGTGTCAGCCTGCGGACGGCTTCTGACAAAGCCACATGGGTGGATATGTGAGAGACACGCATATCGCCATGCACGAGCAGCATCACCGAGTCCCTGGCGCCCGTGAGGTGGGCCAGCAATTCGGTGTGACCGGAGAACGCGTAGCCCGCGAGATTGACAGATTCTTTGCTGATCGGTGCGGTGACGATGGCGTCCGCTTGGCCGTTCAGGCAGAGTTTCACCGCTTCCTCGATTGCCAGATAGGCGAGCCTGCCTGCATCGGCGGAGGTCTTGCCGAACTCAATCTTGTCGTGAGCAGCGCCGATATTAACCATCCTGATACCGGGCACCTCGCGTTCCAGCCAGTCCGCCTCGTCATTCACGGCTGCCGCTGCTTGTTGAAAACAGGATCGTGTCCCGATTATCGAAAGGCACAGCTCGCCGGCGGCAATGCGTGGCGCGAGCTTTGCGACCGCCTTCACGATGATCTCGGGGCCGATGCCTGCTGGGTCACCCATTGTAACGGCAAGGCGGGGGCTGGGTTTGATGTTCAAGTTCATTCTCCTGAGACTGTGATGAGCAAATAGGCTATGCTGCAGCTAGCCGAACCAAGGTCTGCCTATCGCCGAAGGCACCGGATTTAGAGACTACGGCAACGCTATCCCATTTCCCTCCCTCCAATCGTGATAGAGGAATTCCACTTTCGATTTCACCGGTGATCCGAAGCGTCGTTGCGCCCATCGTTTCCGCAATTGACCGAAGCGTTTCTCCGCCGGTGGCGACCAGAAAGCCCGGCGGTGCGGACAAGGTGCCAAGATGCGAGCGCAAAGCTTGATCGACGGCGCGAGGCATTTCCGTTTGCCTAACGCCCTGAAGGTCGAAGCCGAGCACCGAGAGACCGTCGGCGGAGGCGATGCCGCAATCACACTCGAGGCTGGTCGCTATCAACGTCGATTGCGGAAAGGCCTCACGCAACGCGACGAGTTGAGTGCGCGAGCACTCGTGGTAGGAGCCGACAACGACGAGGCAAGGACGCGGCGGCAGCGTTTGGAGGCGCGCGCCGCCTCCCAGGGCCTCAGCCAGTCCGGCAGCACCGCACCACAGCACCGGGCCCGTCAGCGCATGGCCGGCGGTTGCGATACCCTCAAGGTCTGCCATGGTGGTGGCATCGCAGATGAAAAACCCATCGCCAGTAATTCCAGCAGGAGTGGCAGCGATGATCGGCGTGATTCCGACTGCACGAAAGCGGTCGGCAAGCGGTCCGGCGACATCGACAAAATCGGCGCCCTGGCGTGTCCATTGCCGGCCGGCCTGCGTGATCCGACCCTGCTCCGGAAATGCAGGTGCAAATACTCCCGATCTGAATCCCCCGAGGCGATAGTTGAGCGCAACTTCTTCGAATGAGTGTCCGCGCAGCAGGGTGTCTACCTTACGCATGGCGATATCGGCGCCCTGGAAGAAATCGCCCAAGGCAGTGTTGCGTGCCTGTGCGGTTTCCGCAGTTGCGTCTCGTGTGCCGCAGTCAAGGCCAAGATTTCCTTGCGGCAAAGGGCTCCCGAACCGGAAGCTTACGGGAAGCGATCCGAAGCGCCGCGAAAATTTTGCCCCTGAATCAAGTGCGCCGGTAAGGTCGTCGGCGAGCAAGCGGACTTGCTCTCGGTCGCCATTCCTCGTCATTTGATCACCTGGGCGATCGATACCTTTACACCGTGGGCTTCCGTGGCTTTCCGGTCTATCTCCGAAAGCCCGTTGTCCGAAATGATCTCGTCAATTTCCGCCAGCGTGCAGATGTCAAAATTGCATGTCGGTCCGAATTTGCTGCTATCGACAAGCACCACCACATGGCGCGCCGCCTGGATCATCGCTCGTTTCACGTCGGCGAGATTGAGGGAGGAATCGGTCAACAGGTTGTCGGTGATTGCATGGGTGCCGAGAAACACCATATCGACATGGATGCCGCGCAAGAAGGCGGCTCCGGGATTGCCAAGCAATGTTTGCGAACCCGGACGGAGCGTGCCGCCCGGAACGATGACCTGATTTTGGCCTTTGCCGCCCAATATCTGTGCGATGCCAAGGTCATTCGTGATGGCGGTGATAGGCAGGTTGCTGTCAGAGATTGCTCTGGCAGCCTCCAGCACGGTGGTTCCGCTGTCAAAAATGATGATCATGTTCGCCTTGACCCAGTCAACGGCAAGGCGACCGATGGCGGCCTTTTCTTTCTGTGCGATATGACTGGTGATGGAGCTTTCGACCTCGGTGCTACTTGCGCTCAGCGTTGCTCCGCCATGTGTCCTTTCAACGTAACCACGCTCCGCCAAATAGTCCAGATCGCGGCGCACAGTCGACGGCGAAGCAGCCATTGCCTCCGTGAGCTCGGGAATGGATGCGGCACCCCTGACGCGCAGGTGCTCCAGAATGGCCGCGTGTCGCTGAGCCGGAATGCGTTCCACCCGTGGCATTCGCGAGCGATCCCGGTCAGATGCGTTGAGCTGATTGTTCGTCAATGTGAACCCCTCCATCATCGGCAAAGTATCAGAATTTTACCGGCGCCTGTCAACGAAATGATCAAAATATTTCAAAAAACACCATATAAACTTGACACATTTGGTGTTGCCATTCAAATTCCGTCACTGGAGAGGGTGGCGCGCCATTGCGGCATCGCAACAATGGAGGAAAGATCACATGTATTACCGAAAAGCTGTCGCAGCCGCCTTGGGCACTGCCGTTCTTCTCGCCGGCCTACCAGCGCTGGCCGCCGATACGCAGTGGACCTATTACACCTATTTCGGCGCCAACGATAAGCCGACCCAGTTGCATCGGGCCTTTGCCGAAGATGTTTTGAAGGCCAGCAACGGACGGCTCAAGATTGATGTCTTTGCATCCGGCGAACTACCATACAAATCATCGGACGTCCTCAAGGCAGTGGCGACCGCCCAGATCCAGATGGGCGATGCAGCTATCGGCTCGGTGGCTGGCGATGTCCCCGAGCTGAACGCTCTGTCGATGCCATTTTCCTGCACTTCGATCGACAAATTCTATGACAAGGCCGTCGCTGTTGCACAGCCCTATCTTGAAGAGGTCTTCGAAGGCAAATTCGGTGCTGTCCCGTTGATGCAGTGGGTCATGCCGCCGCAGCAGCTCTGGCTGCGCGAGCCGATTGATAGCATTTCCGGTCTCAAGGGCGTCAAGGCCCGTGCCTGGAACCGTGAGCAGGTGCAGATGATGCAATTGCTTGGCGGAACCGGTGTGACAATCACCCCGGCAGAAGTGATCCCGGCGCTGCAGCGCGGCGTGGTAGATGGAGCATTTACCGCCGCGGTCCCCGCCCTGGACTGGAAGTTCAACGAGGTAACCAAGTTTGGTTACATGATGAACGTCACGCTGGCCCATCAGGTTGCCACGGTAAACAAGGCAGCTTTCGATGCGCTTCCCGAAGACCTCCAAACATTGCTGCGCGACAAGGCCGCCGAATGGGCACCGAAATATCGTGAAGCCATGATCGAAGGCGACAAGAGTGCACGGGCTGCCCTCAAGGAGGCCGGGATGACGCTGCACGACGTGACGCCGGAAGAGGAAGCCGAACTCCGTGCGGCAACCCGTTCGATATGGGATGACTGGACCAAGCAGAACGGCCAAAAAGCCGGACAGATGCTCAGCGATGTTGCGCAGGCCTGCGAATAAATGAAATCGGGGGCTGCCGGTGGAATTGTCGCTGGCAGCCCAAACTGCATTTTCCTCGTGAAATGGATGAAGCCGTGACCAGTTTCGCGCGTCTGTTTGTTGCCATAGGCAAAGGGTTAGACTGGATGGGTGAATGGTTTGTCGGACTCGCTTCCCTCCTGCTTCTCGCCATGGGAATTTTGATCAACGTTGAAGTCGTTGGTCGATATTTTTTCAATTTCTCGACGCTGATATCCGATGAGTACAGCGGCTATCTGTTTTCCTGGATGACGCTGATCTGCTTCTTCTATGCGCTCAGAACAGACCGGCTGCTGCGCGTTGACGCCCTTGTTACAGGTTTACGGGGCAAGATACGGGATGTGCTGGGGGTGCCGGCCGCATTGATCGGTCTGGGCGTCTCCGTGATCCTGACGCAGGCGACCTACACCATGTGGCATACCAACTGGATGTTCGGTTCGGTGTCACTGCAGCCATCGCAGACCCCGCTTTACATTCCTCAGATGGTCATGCCTCTCGGCTTCGGCCTTCTGTCTCTGGGGTATCTGGAACGGCTTGTAGCCGCCGTATTGCGGCTGACAGGGCAGTTGCCCCAACAGGGAAAACATCCACAATGAGCTGGGAAATCGCGCTTCTGATCTATGGGGTCATTGTTATCCTCTGTCTCCTGGCCGGAATCGAAATCGGCGTGGCCATGGCGCTGGTCGGGATCGTCGGTGTCAGCTTTGTTTCCGGCTCGCAGCTGTGGCCGACATTTGGCGACATCATCTGGAACACCACCAATACCTTCACCCTTGTCTCGATTCCGCTTTTTGTGCTGATGGGAGAAATCATCCTGCGCAGCGGTCTGTCCCGGCGGTTTTATGCGGGCATCTCACATTTGCTGGCGCCTTTTCCCGGAGGACTGGCCCACAGCAACATTCTGGGCTGCGCGGTGTTCTCTGCATTGGCCGGATCATCAATGGCGACAGCGATGACTGTCGGCACCGTGGCCGTGCCGGAGATGCGCAAGCGGGGGTACAACGATGCCCTGACGCTCGGGACCCTAACTGGAGGTGGATGCCTGGGAATTCTGATTCCTCCGAGCATTCCCATCATTGTCTACGCCTCCATTGTCCAGGAAAGTGTCGTCGACTTGTTCATCGCCGGCATAGTGCCGGGCCTCCTGCTCGCGTTTCTCTTCATGGTCTATGTCGCGATGGTGTCGCTGCTCCGACCGGAGATGGCTCCGCGAGCACCCGAGCGTCCGTCCATGGCAGTCATCATCGGTGGGCTGGGCGATACGATCCCTGTGGCGTTGCTGATCCTGGCAATTGTCGGCGGCATGTATTTCGGCGTGGTGACGCCTACTGAAGCGGCAGCCTTCGGTTGTTTGCTCGCCACCCTAGTCGCGCTGCTTTACCGTGATCTGACGCTGGCCTCGTTCCGCGCGGCGCTTCGCAATTCAGTCCTGACTAGCTGCGTAGTTCTGTTCATAACCATCAGCGCCCAGATTCTCAGTTTCGCCATCACCACCTCCGGCATTGGTCGCGGCATAGCCGACGTTCTGGCGCATGCAGGCGTTGGCCCGTTGCTGTTTTTCTGCCTACTCTTCCTGCTCTACTTGGTCATAGGCATGTTTCTTGACGGCCTGTCGATCATGCTGCTGACTGTTCCGATCCTCTATCCCAGCATGATTGCTGCGGGATTTGACGGCATTTGGATCGGTATTGTTCTCGTCGTGTTTATCGAACTGGGTGCGCTCACGCCGCCGATGGGGCTCAATCTCTTCGCAGTCAAGTCCATTGTCCCGGAGACTAGCTTGGGAAAAATAGGGATGGCGTCTCTGCCATTCGCGCTGATCATCGCGGGATTTGGCTTCCTGCTATATGCATTTCCAGAAATCGTCTTGTTCCTCCCGAACATGATGAGAGCACACTGACGGCAACCGAGAAGGTTGTTTGAGGAGAATGCCCATGTTTGCTGCCCCACCGGTTATCGAAACCGAAGTCTTCACCACCATGCCTGATCGTTATCGCTCCCCGGCGCGGCGGTCGGAATGGCTGGAGCAACAACCTCCAGGCAATCCGACCCATTCCTTGATAGAAGGTCCGTCCTTTGATCGAAAAGGCAATTTGTACACGGTCGATATTCCGTTCGGTCGGGTTTTTCGGATCTCGCCGCAGGGCGAATGGACGCTTGTCACCGAATATGACGGCGAACCGAACGGATTAAAGATCCATCGAGATGGGCGAATCTTCATTGCAGATTACAAGAACGGGATCATGCTGCTCGATCCCGACAGCGGCGCGGTTACGCCTGTTCTCCAGCGTGTCAACCTTGAACGCTTGAAGGCCGTCAATGACTTGGTCTTCGCCTCAAACGGGGATCTCTACTTCACCGACCAAGGGCTGACCGGACTTCATGATCCGACAGGGCGTGTGTTTTGCCTCCGGGAAGACGGACGCATCGACTGTCTGCTCGACAATGTTCCCAGCCCCAATGGCATCGCGCTCAATCCCAATGAGACGCAACTCTATGTGGCGGTGACCCGGGCCAATTCCATCTGGCGGGCACCGCTCATGCCGCACGGACGGGTGGCAAAGGTGCAGAACTTCATACAGATGTCCGGCGGCGGCGGTCCGGACGGACTGGCAGTTGACGCCGAAGGCAGTATCTTCGTCGCCCATATCGGGCTCGGCGCAGTTTGGATGTTCACCAACCAGGGTGAGCCTGCCTACCGCATCAAATCATGCCGTGGACTGCACAATACGAATATGGCCTTCGGTGGCCAAGACAACCGTGACCTCTTTATCACTGAATCCGAATCTGGCACGATTTTGAAGGCACGGATGCCGGTGCCCGGGGTGACGATGTTTTCACATCTATGAAACGACCCTTGCGTATTTCGCGGAACTTGCGGATTGATTTCACGATCGTGGGCAGGTTGGTCAACAAGTTCCATTGGATCTGACCAGAGACCAAACTCTCCTCCAGCCACTTGGAGAAATCGCCGGTTTCGCGGACGGTATCGTACCCACTGCCTTTTCCATGGCCGTAGCGGCGCCCGGCTGGTTGCTGGCAGGCTACATCGCGATGCACTTCTCCAACCGGTTTCTGTCTGGTTTCGTGCATCCGCCGGGAGATGCGCAGGTGGATTTTGGCGAGGCAATAGCCATCATCGGCGGCGTTCGTCAGAAGATCCATTTCTTGCTTCTTTCTCTTTTGCCCATCGGATTCTCCTGTCACGCTGAAAGCCGGCAGAAAGCTTGTCCATTTTTTCGAAGTAAGTCCAGTTACAAGCAGATCGCGATAAGGCATCGGCATGCGGTTTTTTGCGCGGGAATGTGCCTTCGTGCTGGCGGTCAGAGAGGCGGAGGGGCCTTGATAGCTCCTTGACACCTTCAATTCCGAGACATACCGTCAGGGAAAATCAGACAAAATAATGAGGGGACCTAGCCAATGTTCTTGGCGATAATCCGGGTGAGTGCGATGAACTTTACATGAGCATCGTGCTGAAAGCGGAAGGCCTGACCAAGGAATTCAAGGGCTTTGTGGCTGTCAAAAAGGTCGACCTTGAGGTCGAAGAGGGAACGATCCACGCGTTGATCGGTCCCAACGGCGCAGGCAAAACCACCTGTTTCAACCTGCTGACCAAGTTTCTGCAGCCGACGGCGGGACGCATCACCTTTCAGGGTCGTGACATCACCAACATGTCGCCTGCCGACATTGCGCAGCTCGGGATGGTGCGGTCCTTCCAGATCTCGGCGGTGTTTTCCGATCTGACGGTTCTCGAGAATGTGCGGATCGCATTGCAACGCAAACGTGGCGAAAGTTTCGATTTCTGGCGGTCGGAAAAGATGCTGTCGCAGTTCGATGATGATGCCCGCGGCTATATCGAGGATGTCGGACTGGGCGAATTCACCAACCACCGTGCCGGCGAGCTGTCCTATGGGCGCAAGCGGGCGCTGGAGATTGCAACCACGCTGGCGCTCGATCCTGGAATGATGCTGCTTGACGAGCCCATGGCCGGCATGGCCCAGCAGGACGTGGAGCGGATCTCGGCGCTGATCCGCAGGATCGCCAAGAACCGCACCGTGCTGATGGTCGAGCACAATCTGTCGGTCGTGGCCGATCTTTCCGACAAGATCACCGTGCTTGCGCGCGGCGAGGTCTTGGCGGAGGGCGACTATGCGACCGTCTCGAAATCGCCCGCGGTGATCGAAGCCTATATCGGAGCCGAGCATGGGTGAGACCTTGATCCAGACCGATAGGGTGGCGCCAAGCGCCGACGCCTTGCTGACAGTCAGCGGCCTGAACGGGTGGTATGGCGAGAGCCACGTCCTGCATGGCGTCGAGTTCGATGTGAAGCAGGGCGAGGTCGTCACGCTGCTGGGGCGCAACGGCGCCGGTAAGACATCGACCTTGTGCGCGATCATGGGCCTCTTGGGCAAGCGCACCGGGTCGGTCAAGCTCTTGGGCACGGAGACCATCGCCTTGCAGCCGCGCCATATTGCGCGGCTTGGCATCGGGTTCTGCCCGGAAGAGCGCGGCATCTTTTCGTCCCTCAATGTCGAGGAAAACCTGATGCTGCCGCCGCGCATCGCCGAGGGCGGACTGACCGTGGAACGGATCTATCAGCTGTTTCCCAACCTTCTGGAGCGCCGCCGCAGTCAGGGCACCAAGCTGTCCGGCGGAGAGCAGCAGATGCTGGCAATCGGCCGCATCCTGCGGACCGGCGCCAAACTGCTGTTGCTCGATGAGCCGACCGAGGGCCTTGCCCCGGTGATCGTGCAGCAGATCGGCGCCACGATCCGCGAACTGAAGCAGGAGGGGTTTACGATCGTGCTGGTCGAGCAGAACCTGCGGTTCGCCGCATCGGTTGCCGACCGGCATTGCGTGGTCGAGCAGGGCCGAGTGATCGACATGATCCCCAACACCGAACTCGACAACAATATCGACAAGTTGCACGGCTATCTGGGCGTGTAAGTCGCTAAGATTAATCACGCATTTTGCGTAAAATGGAGGAGGAATATCATGTTCAGAAAAGTTGCACTCGGAAGCCTTGCGCTTGCGACCATGACGGCGGGCCCGGCGCTCGCTCAGGATATCAGTATCAAGCTGGGCGTGCTCAACGACCGCTCCGGCGTCTATGCCGACCTGTCGGGCGAAGGCTCTGTGGTTGCAGCCCGCATGGCGGTCGAGGATTTCGGAGCCGCCGACAAGGGCATCAAGGTCGAGATCGTCTCGGCCGACCATCAGAACAAGCCTGACATCGCGTCGAACATCGCACGTCAGTGGTATGACGCCGACGGCGTCGACGCCATTCTCGACGTGCCGACCTCTTCGGCAGCGCTCGCAGTGGCCGAAATCACGGCGCAGGCCGGCAAGGTGTTCCTCAACTCTGGCGCGGCCACGACCGACCTGACCGGCGCGCAGTGCCAGCCGACCACGATCCACTGGACCTACGACACGGCAGCACTTGCCAACGGCACCGGCAAGGCGGTGACCGAGGCGGGCGGCAAGAAATGGTTCTTCCTGACCGCTGACTACGCCTTCGGCCATGCGCTCGAACGCGACACGACCGCGGTGGTCACTGCCACCGGCGGCGAGGTTGTCGGCCAGGTGAATGTGCCGTTCCCGGCGACCGACTTCTCGTCGTTCCTGCTGCAGGCCCAGGGCAGCGGCGCCGATGTCATCGGTCTCGCCAATGCCGGCGGCGACACGGTGAACGCGATCAAGCAGGCATCGGAATTCGGCATCACCCAGGCCGGTCAGCAACTGGCCGCGCTGCTGATGTTCGTGACCGACGTTCATGCGCTGGGCGCCGAAACCGCACAGGGCCTGTCACTGACCGAAGCGTTTTATTGGGACCAGAACGATTCGACTCGTGAGTGGTCCGCTCGCTTCGAGGAGCGCCAGGGCGCAAAGCCGACCATGGTGCAAGCCGGCGTATATTCCAGCACCATGCACTATCTGCGCGCCGTCGAGGCAGTGGGAAGCTCCGACAGCAAGGAAGTCGTGGCCAAGATGAAGGCCACCGAGTTCGACGATCCGCTCTTCGGCAAGGGTTATGTCCGCGGCGATGGCCGTGTGATCCACGACATGTTCCTGTTTGAGGTCAAGAAGCCGGCGGACAGCACCAGTGAATGGGATCTCTACAACCAGATCGCCGTGATCTCCGGCGAAGACGCGTTCCTGCCGATGCGCGACGAATGTGACTTCACCGAATGATACAACGCGGCATCCCGACATCGTCGGGGTGCCGCGCCGCACTCACTGACGGGGCCGTTCATGTTCGAATTCTTGGGAATTCCGCCGCAGGTCTTGATGGGGCAGCTATTGCTGGGCCTGATCAACGGCTCGTTCTATGCCGTTCTGTCGCTTGGGCTGGCGGTCATTTTCGGCCTTCTCAACATCATCAATTTCAGCCATGGCGCGCAGTACATGATGGGCGCTTTCGTCGCCTGGATGCTGCTGAACTATCTGGGAATCGGCTACTGGCCGGCGCTCGTTCTGGCGCCGCTGATCGTCGGCGCGACCGGCATCGTGCTCGAGAAGGTGGCGCTGTCGCGCCTCTACAAGCTCGACCACCTCTATGGCCTGCTGCTGACCTTCGGCATCGCCCTGATCATTCAGGGCTTGTTCCGCAACTATTACGGCATCTCTGGCCTGCCCTACCAGATCCCGGAGGCCCTGTCGGGCGGGCAGAATCTCGGCTTCATGTTCCTTCCGAACTACCGCGCCTGGATCGTCGTGGCCTCGGTGGTCGTCTGTTTCAGCACCTGGTTCATGATCGAAAAGACCCGGCTTGGCGCCTATCTGCGCGCCGCCACCGAAAACCCGGCGCTGGTAGGCGCCTTCGGGATCAACGTGCCGCGGATGATTACACTGACTTACGGCTTCGGCGTTGCGCTGGCCGCGTTTGCCGGTGTGCTGGCTGCACCGATCTATGCGGTCAACCCCAACATGGGGGCGGATCTGATCATCGTCGTCTTTGCCGTAGTCGTCATTGGAGGCATGGGTTCGATCATGGGGGCAATCGTGACGGGTTATGGACTGGGACTGATCGAGGGGCTCACCCGGGTCTTCTATCCGGAAGGATCGGCGGTGGTGATCTTCGTCATCATGGCGATCGTTCTGCTCATCAAGCCCGAGGGCCTGTTTGGTAGGGCTGCATAATGGCTATGACCGAAAATGAATCCGGCCAGGAAGTGAGATTCCTCAAGGAAGTCGGCATGCCACGGCTTCACAAGGTGATCTTCCTGGTTCTTCTCGGCTTTCTGATCGCGCTGCCGTTCATGGTCTACCCGATCTTCGCGATGAAGGTGATGTGCTTTGCGCTGTTTGCGGCAGCCTTCAACCTGTTGCTGGGGTTTGGCGGCCTGCTCTCCTTTGGCCATGCGGCCTATTTTGGCGGCGCGAGCTATGTCGCGGCCCACGCGGCCAAGGTCTGGGGGTTCACGCCGGAACTGGCGGTCCTGGCTGGAACACTCGCGGCTGCGCTGCTGGGACTGGCGATCGGCTCGCTTGCGATCCGCCGCCAGGGTATCTATTTCGCGATGGTGACGCTCGCCTTTGCCCAGATGGTCTATTTCTTCGCGCTCCAGGCAAAGTTCACCGGTGGCGAGGATGGAATTCAGTCGGTGCCGCGCGGCGATCTGTTCGGCATGTTTCCGCTGCAGGACAACATCGCACTTTACTTTTTCGTACTGGCGATCACGTTTGGCGGCATCCTCGCGCTTTATCGCATCGTGCATTCGCCCTTCGGCCAGGTTCTCAAGGCGATTCGCGAGAACGAGCCGCGGGCGATTTCGCTCGGCTACCAGGTCAACCGCTACAAGCTGATGGTGTTTACCCTTTCAGCCACGTTTGCCGGGCTTGCGGGCGCCACCAAGTCCCAAGTTTTTCAACTTGCCTCGCTCACCGATGTGCATTGGAGCATGTCGGGTGAGGTCGTGCTGATGACGTTGCTTGGCGGCATGGGGACGATCTTCGGTCCGCTCGTCGGGGCAGCTATTATCGTGACCATGCAGAACTACCTGGCAACATTCGGAGCCTGGGTGACAATCATTCAGGGCGTGATATTTGTGCTTGGTGTGTTGCTGTTCCGCGAGGGCATCATCGGCGTGATTTCGCGTCTCTTGAAGAGACGGTTGTAGTCACGCGTCATTCTCTCGTTTCTTTGCAAGCCTCAAGGCTGAGATGTATGCCCGCTTTGGTGGCAGGCTCCACGGGTGACGCCGCATTCGTATCGGTTGTCTGACGTCAGCGCCCGTGGGACAGATTTGAGGATTTGAACAACGGAGGATTTCTGGCTCATCTTACCGATTGGGCGATCGAGATGAGACAGAAGCCTGAAACATCGAAGGACGCGGCGGACAAGCTGGTCAAGAGCATCCGCCGCAAGACCAGTCGCTTTGCACTTAATTGGGTTCTTCCTCACTTTGTGTGATTCATCGGCTGTTAGCGACGATGTCGCTATGGGCGGGCATGCAAAAGAAATCGAAATGATCGCCCGGCCCAGGGGTTAAGATTCTGGGTGTCACGCTCACCGTTAGCGACGGGTGGGTTGTTTCCGCTGCTGGATCCGCGATCGGTATCTGCCCCGATTGTGGACGGCGAAGCCGAAGTCGGCATGGTTGGGCCCGCCGCAGCCTCCAGGATCTGCCGGTCCAGGGCAAGCCG
>Ga0209347_1004881_pt1 | contig 13391 bp, 11 predicted proteins | sample AutmiccommuBRH23_FD_187382 | JGI IMG/M metagenome (GOLD analysis project Ga0209347, IMG submission 187382) | Deep subsurface microbial communities from Mt. Terri, Switzerland - Autotrophic microbial communities BRH/23 (SPAdes) (version 2) | ecosystem: Environmental > Aquatic > Deep subsurface >... | reverse complement strand
AGGTGCTCGGGTTGATGTCAAGCTCGCGGGCCGCGGCGGCCCGATTGCCGTCGTGGCGACGCAGAGCCTGCTCGATCATCAGCACCTCCATCTGCCTGAGCGTCCTGAACTCGCCGTCTGCTCCATCAACCACGGCGTTGCCCCCGCGGAGGACCTCGGGCAGATCCCTCTTCTCGATCACCCGGCCCTGGCAGAGCACGAAGCTGTGTTCAATCACGTTCTCGAGCTCGCGGATGTTCCCGGGAAAGCCATGACTCATCAATCCCGCCATCACCTCGTTGCTGACGCAGCAGATTTCCTTGCCGTAGCGAGAATTGAATCGCTGGATGAAATGGTCCACAAGCAGCGGAATGTCCTCTCTCCGCTCCCGCAGAGGCGGCAGGTGGAAACGGACCACGTTGATTCGGTAGAACAGATCCTTCCGGAAGAGCCCCTTGTCCACCAGTTCCTGGAGATTTTTGTTCGTGGCGGTGATCACGCGGGCATCGGCCTTCACGCTGGCGACGCCCCCAACCGGCTCATACGTCCTCTCCTGCAGGACCCGCAGCAGCCGGACCTGGACCGCGGGAGAGACATCGCCGATCTCGTCCAGAAAGATCGTCCCGCCTTGGGCCAGCGCAAACCGGCCCGGCTTGTCTTTCCTGGCATCGGTAAACGCGCCGGCCTTGTAGCCAAACAGCTCCGATTCCAGCAGGGTATCCGGCAGAGCGCCGCAGTTGACCGCGATGAAGGGCTCGTTCTTTCGCCGGCCCTGGCTGTGAACCGCGCGGGCGAACAGTTCCTTGCCCGTGCCGGTCTCCCCTTCGATCAGAACGCTGCAATCGCTCTCGGCCACCCGCGGCAGTACATCAAAGAGCTGCTGGACCTTCGGACTTCGGCTGATGATGTCCTCGCAGCAGTATTGCTTGAGCACCTGCTTTCTGAGTTCCTCCACGAGCGTCATGTCGCGGAAGGTCTCGACCCCGCCGACAACCTGCCCCTTCTCATCCTTGAGCAGGGCGGTGGAAATCGTGATGGGTTTGCGTCGGCCGCGGGCATCGATGATATCGACGGGCTTGCTGATGATGGGCTGACTCGTCTCCATCGTCTGGCGAAGGGCACAGCCGGTCTCACACACATCGGCCTTGAGAATCTCCCTGCAGGGCCGGCCGATGGCATCCTCCCGCGTGATTCCCGTGATCTGCTCGGCCGCCCGATTGAAGGACGTGATCCGCCAGGCATTGTCGACGGTGAACACCCCGTCGGCAATGCTGTCCAGGATGATGTCTGTTTCTCTGTGCAAATGGGACTCCATGCGACCACCAACGCCTGTCATACGATCCAGTTCCCTCGGATGTTCCGCAGGCATGTAAGCAGCATATCAGCGCCGTCGGCAGGAAGCAATGCACAGGGGCATACGCTTCTTCGCTGGCGCTCCACAGCCTGTTGAAAAGGCCCGCACCGATCTCGTGACCGGGCGGGCCTTCTTTCAACTCATCGGTTCGCTTGTTGCGCGGCTCTATTTCTTGCTCGCCGCGGCCAGCATCCCTCTCATGGCGGCAACCTTGACCTGCGCGGGCTGGTCATCGCCCTGGAGCTCTTTGTACAATGCCACCGCGTCGGACTTCCCGCCGTCGGCCAGCAACTGCTCGGCACAGATCAGGCGAGCATCGGCTACGGGCATCTTCATGTTGGCGGGCGCCTTCTTCGCGAACTGGCTCAGTTCCTTGGCCGCAGCCGGCGTGCCGATCAGGCCCAGCGAGTGAGCCGCGGACCGCGCTACCTCGATGTCGGAGTCGCCGAGAAGCTTCGAGATGGTCTCGATGCTCTTGGCGTCGCGACGCTTCCCCAGCGAGCCGACAATGCCCGACTTGAGCTTGCTGCTGACCTTTGGCAGCGCATCACGCATCGCCTGGGCCGCCTTCTCGTCCGGAATACGTTCCAGGGCGTAGCGTGCGATGTGCGAGGTCTCCTCGGCCGGCAGAAGAGCCGCCAGGGCCCCGATGGACTGGCTCGTGCCCACGACCCGCAGTCTGCGGCAAACATAGTCCTGTGCGGATCGTGAGAGGCCGCCGGCGAGTGCGTCGGCGAGACGCTTCTCCAGCGTCCCGCGTGCCGCGGCATCGCCTTGCGTAGCGATGATCGCCTGGTCGATCGGATTCAAAGCCTGGCGGTCTGCGCCCCAGTCATAGGTCTTGAGCGTATTGAAAGCGTTGTCGACAGCAGTAACATCCGTCTGGGCAACGGCTGCGGCTGCGGCCACGGCAGCGGCGCCGAACGCCAGTGTCACTTTTGTGGTTTCTTTACTCGTCATAATCAAGTCTCCTCATCGCAACCATCGCGGTTTCAAATCACCCAGGGCTCTCTTCTGGCCACGTCGACCAGGCGGTTGGCTTCGTCGTCGTTCACGAACTGCTGTTTCACCGTGTCCCATTTCAGGGAACGTTCCAGTTCGTAAGCGGCGAGGAACAGGTGACACACGGTTGCGGTGTGGACCGCGAATTCAATGTCACGGAAGGGCTTGTTGCGCGTCTTGACGCAGTCGATGAAGTCGCCGTAGATGCCGCCGTTTCCGGCGTAACCTGGAACCGGCTTGGAGGGACCTTGTTCATTCGTGCCTTCCACGTCCAGATTGCCTCGGCCCGGGTGATTGTGGTGAATAAGCTTGCCGTCCGGATAGCGGCACGTGGCGAACTTCCTTCCGTTCTCGTTGTGGAAGATCACTTCCTCGGGTTCCAGCTCCCGCACGTCGATGGCGAATGTCGCGCCGCCGAAGTGGTGGGCGCCCCAGTCGGTCATGCCGCCGCCGGAGTAATCCTTGAACGACCGCCAGCTTGTGCCGTTGATGTTGTAGCTGCCGCTGCAACGGTGGGGATGATACGGAGCCCAGGGGGCGGGTCCCAGCCACATGTCCCAGTCGAAGCCGTCGGGTATCGGCTCGCCTGCCTTGTTGCATTCCATCGGAAGCGGGCCCACGTTCACGTTGATCGACTTGACCTGGCCCTTGCTCCCACTCCAGCAGGCGCCGACGATTCTCCGATAATCTTCCAGCACGCGCTGGCTGCCGCCGGAGACGACCCGGCTGTACCGCCGGGCGGCGTCGATCATCAGTTTGCCCTCGCGGAGCGTCTTGGTCTCGGGCTTCTGGCAGTAGATGTCCTTGCCGTTGCGGCAGGCCTCGATCACGACGATCACGTGCCAGTGATCCGGCGTCGCACAGTGTACCGCGTCGATATCGCCGCGCGCCAGCACCTCGCGAAAGTCGTTGTACGTTTTGCAGTCGGTGTTGCTGTACTTCTGGTTCACCTGGTTCATTCGGGCGTCACGGACATCCCTCTTGACGTCGCACACCGCGACGTACTGGACATCGTCGCGCCCCAGGAATGTACTCATGTCGCCGCTGCCCTGGTTGCCCAGGCCGATACCGGCCATCACGATCCGATTGCTCGGCGCGACGCTGCCGTCGTTGCCCATCGCGGACGCCGGGATCAGGTAGGGTATCGCCACCGACGCCGCCGTTGCTTTCAGAAACGCTCTTCGGCCAGGAGACATGACCTGGTCCTTCGCTGGTTCGTTCTTTGGGTTTGCCACGTGTTGATCCTTTCCTGGAGTCAGTGTGGATAATGGCTTGGAGTCCTGTCGATTCCGAGTCGCACGTGCTTGATCCGACGTTCCCATCTGCACGGTCACAGAGTGCAACTGTCTCCGTACGCCATCAACAATCCTACGGAATATACCCCGGACGATCGAGAGATGCAACTTCCAAAGCTGAATACGGACGAACGGGGACAAGCGCCCCATGGGCCCGAAACCGCGTTTTTCCGCGACCGATCCAGATTCTCCCTTGCCTTGTTATCTTCAGCAACTATAATGCTTTACGATGTCTGGGTGTTTCCTGAGCCAGAGCGGTGGAATGTCTGTTGAGAGAGTGCGGCGTGGAAACGAAATTCAACATCTTTGAGGTCCTTGAGATCGCCGAGCAGGTGGAACACAAGGGCGCGAAGTTCTATCTCAAGAGCGCCGAGTTGTTCGATGACCCTGCGCTGCGGGACATCTTCTACCGGCTTGCGACCTGGAAGGCCAAGCATGAGAAGATCTGGGCTCGCATGAGGAAACGGTTCTCCGAGAAAACGGGCGAGTTCGGCACGTTCGATCCGGACAACTACGTGCTCTCGAACCCACAGGTCATGTCGGGCCTGACGTCGTTTGGCACCAGGCAGGATGCCACCAGCCGTCTGACGGGCCGGGAGAGCAAACGCCAAGTCCTCAAGGACGCGGTCCGCCGGGCGAACGAAGTCATCATCTTCTACCGCGGCTTGAAGGATTTCGCCCGCGATCCGGCCACTCAGCAGGTGCTCGACCGAATCATTCGAGAGGAGAATCGCCAAATCGGATTCCTGATGGACGAGCTGAAATCGGCGTCTGCCTGAGATTTCCGGCCAGGAGATTGGCGATCGGGCGGAGCATGTCGAACTGCATCAGCACGATCCGGATGGCGGCTGTGATCGGAGCGGCCAGGAACATCCCCACGATCCCCCAGATCAGCCCCCAGAACGACAGCGCCAGGAGAATCGCCACCGGGTGCAGGTTGAGGCCCTCGCCCATCAGCTTCGGCTCGATGATGTTTCCAAGGAGGTTCTGGACGGCCCCGGGGACCGCGATCACCAGAACGATCATCCACGGGGACGATTGAAACTGCACCACGGCGATGGGGATCGGCAGCAGCGTCGCGATAATCGAGCCGATCGACGGGATGAAGTTCAGCAGGAACGCCAGAACGCCGAAGACACCGGCCAGTTCCAAGCCCAGGAGAGTCAGAATCACCCAGACGAGCACGCCGGTCACGGCCGAGATGATCACCTTCGTGCCGACGTACCGACGGACCTTATGGACGATGTCGCGGTACACCTCGGAGTGTTCGGCATAGGGATTGCGGCCGGCCAGGAGGAAGATGATGAAAACAGACACGAAGAACACGCCGGAGATCAACCCCAGGAGCGTGCCGAACGCATTGGTGACGATGTTGAAGATGTAGTTCCTCAAGTCCCGGATGATGGCCCTGGCGATGTCTCTTATATCCCTCCTTCCCAGCCCGGGCGACGCCGCCACGGCGTTGGGGTCCCAGGGCTTGTTGGGGTCCACCGCCGCAACATTCGACCGAGGCCGGACATCCAACGTTGCCGTCTCGCCGGCCTCCTCCAGCATGGGAAACAGTTCGAACGGTCCCGTGTCCCGACGGACCGGCGCCGGCAGGTTGGGCGCCGCCGGCAGTTGCCCGGCGTCATTCGGCGCCGCCGTGGGCACTGGCTCCTCTTCCCGGTAGAGGTATTCCACCGCATCGAGAGCCTTGCCGGCCATGTATTCAAAACTGGCGCTGTACTCTCCGGCCGTCAAGACGATGGTGGTCGTCGCCTGTGCGATCAGGAGGAACACCAGCGCAATCACGGACATGACCACGAGCAGCGTGACAATGACGGCGATCACGCGGGGAAGCCGGAGCCATTTGACCTGAAAGTCCTCGATCGGCGAGACCAGGGCGACGATAAACAGCGCGACGACAAACGGGATCATGACGGCCCGAGTGTACATCAGCGCCATCGCCAGGGCGACGACCGCCACGACCACCAGGGACACCGTGATCAGCCAGTTCTGTTCCTTGTGCTCGCCTACCATAGACCCTCGAATCACACTCAATTCACCGGCACCGAATCAACCGTCCGTCGTCAATCCCCAGATGGGGCAGTCGGGTCCGCAGTTCCTTGACGAACCGCTGGCCGTCCTGCCAGTATCCCGCCGTCGGCTTCAAACCCGCATCCAGCTTCCCGAAGTACAGGTTCATCCGATCCATGAGCAGCTCGCGGATGTACTTGCTGATCATGGAGGCCAGCGAGACAGGCAGATAGCGGTCGTCGGCCTCGACCTCGAACGTCAGCCGGACCGTCCTGGACCCACCGTGCATCTCGTAAACGCTGCACTCCTCGCCTTCCTGTACGACCGCCAGCTCCATCCCAGGGAAGCTGCGCAACAGATTCTCACGATAATGGGCTCGTCCCCCCTGCCTGTCAATGTGAATATGGATGCTCTCGGCGGGGAATTCGTCCAGGAGGCCCTGGATCAGTTGCGTCACCGCGATGAACAGGACCTGGGCCTTGTTCCGGACGTTGTTGACCATCCGGTTGAAATGGGCGACGTCCAGGCAACAGGTCCGCAGGTGCGACATCGCCGCTCCGTGGGCCCGCAGGTCCTCCGAGAAGACCTTTGTGGCGATCCTCCGCTCGGCCGATCCGGCCGCCAGAAGGCACTGCTGCAAATCCTGTTGCCAGGGATACTCCGCCAGCCGAGGCAGGCACTCCGGGCACAGCAGCGTCAGCAGCTCGGTCAGGTTGGCCGGCGTCTTGCCCATGCACTCCAGCGCCGCCAGCGACGACCGTTCGAGATGGCCCAGTCCTTCGCTTCGGTTGTAGGCCTTCTTGCTGTCGGCAATGAGCAGCCGGCCCATCAAGCGCTTGCGGGACTTGCCCACGCTCTTGCCGAGCACCTGCCAGAGGTCGGCCCCGAGCAGGGCCGGCTCGACCGAGAACGCCGCGGACGACACCACCAGCGGTCCGAGAAGCGGCCCGAAGCCCGCCTCATCTATCCCTGCCAGAATCGCCATCCCTGCCTGTGCCTTTCCGTTTCCAACCCTGGTTCCATCCGGACGTGCCGCAAAAGAGCCACGATCCGCGGTCACGGTCATAGCGGAAACCGGGCCGTTTGTCAATGTTTCTCCTTGATCTCCCCCATCGCGTCGTATACATTCGCCCTGCTGGCCAAAAGGGTGTCTCGGTAAGGAGAGAACTATGCTGGTTGTCCACGTATTCGTCCACGTCAAGCCCGACCAGGTCGAGGCGTTTCGCCTCGCCACCGTCGAGAACGCCAAGGAGAGCGTCCGGGAGATGGGAATCGCCCGGTTCGACGTGATCCAGCAGCAGGAGGACCCGACGCGGTTCGTGCTGGTGGAGGTCTATCGCACTATAAACGACCCGGCCCGGCACAAGGAGACGGCGCATTATCAGAAGTGGCGGGACACGGTCGAGCGCATGATGGCCGAGCCGCGCAGCAGCGTTAAGTACAACAGTATCTTCCCCAGCCAGGACGGCTGGGACTACCTCACCGTATAGGACATTATGAAATTCGAATTCTCCACCGCTCGCAGGATCGTGTTCGGCCCGGGGGCCGCCGAACGACTTCCCGCCCTGGTCGCCGGGTACGGGAAACGTGCATTTCTCGTGCTGGGCAGCACATCGGACCGTCTCACGGCCACACTGGAGGCCATTGCCGCGCGAAACGTTGCGACGACCGTCTTCAACGTTGCCGGCGAGCCCACGGTCGAGATGGCCCAGGCCGCCGTCGCAGCCGCCCGCGAGGCGAAAGCCGACGTCGTTGTGGCAATCGGGGGCGGCAGCGTCCTGGATATCGGCAAAGTCGTCGCCGTCATGCTGAAAAACGAGGGCGAGTTGTCGGACTACCTCGAAGTCGTGGGCAAGGGCCGTCCCCTGCGTGAGCAGGCCGCTCCTTTGACCGCGGTCCCGACAACCGCCGGCACCGGGGCCGAGGTCACCTACAACGCGGTGCTCGGCGTGCCGGACCAGCAGGTGAAGGTGAGCATGCGGAGCCCCCTGATGCTCCCGCGATGGGCAATCGTCGATCCGCTCCTGACGCACTCGATGCCCCCGGAACTGACGGCCAGCACCGGCCTGGACGCCCTGACCCAGTTGATCGAGGCCTTCGTCTCCAACCAGGCCAATCCCCTCACGGACGGCCTCTGCCGCGAGGGCATGCAACGGGCGGGCCGGTCCTTGCGAAAGGCCTTTGAAGACGGCGCAGACGCCCAGGCCCGCGAGGACATGTCACTGGCGGGCCTCTTCAGCGGAATGGCCCTGGCGAACGCCAAGCTGGGAGCCGCCCACGGATTCGCAGGACCGCTGGGAGGCATGACCAGCGCCCCGCACGGCGCCATCTGCGGCAAGCTCCTGCCCTATGTCATCCAGGCCAACGTGCAGGCGCTCCAGAACCGCCTTGCCGGCAGCGATACAAACGCCAGCGCGGAAGCACAATCGATTCTCGCCCGCTTCGACGAAATCGGACGCATCCTGACCGGTCGGGACACGGCCGCGGCATCCGACGCCGTCTCCTGGATCGGCGAGCTCTGTGCGCAGTTCGGTATGTCGGGCCTGCGCCGGTACGGCCTCTCCAAGGTGGATTTCCCCCTGGTGCTGGAGAGGGCTAAGAAGGCCAGCAGCATGCAGGGCAACCCGGTCGAACTGAGCGATGAGGAGCTTGGCGAAATCCTTGAGCGAGCCATAGAGTAGCACAGGTGTCTCCCGGCACGTAGTGCTCCGTCCACTCTAATCTGGTGAGCAGGGTGGCACGGCCAAACTTGTTTGGCGGTGTCTCTCGAACGGGCAGAATCGGCACAGCAGGATGTGTCGCACAGATCGACGTCACAGCAGCCCGTCCGGCTTGAGGACCTCTCGGAACGGCACCTCGACCTCCTTGCTGTCCACGAGGACCACGATCGTCTGGCGGCTCTTGCGGATGCGCTCGACGATCCCCTCCCGCCGGAACGGAACGACGTAAACGCTGTCGCCCCTTCGCAGGGCCGCGATGAAATCGGCGTGCCGCTGGGCCATCGCCGTGCCGGACGCCAGTTCCGTCACTCGCTCAGCCAGCGTCTTGGCCTTCTGGCTCCAGGCGGCCGGGGCGTTCTGCATCCCGGCGGCGAACTCCTCGATCACCCGGCGGATCGCCTGCATGGAATCGTCGATCTCGCGATCCGCCTGCTTGCGAAGCTGTCGGCCCTCCTCCTCGGCTCGCCGGAGCCGCTCGGCGGCCTCGGACCGCGTGGCATCAGCCTCATCCAGGATCGACTGCGCTTTGGAGCGTTTCTGCTCGGCGTCCTCTCGCGTCGCCTGGATCTGGTTGATCAGCTCGGACGTGCCGTCGGACTCCGTCGCCAGGAGAGCCGTCGCCTGGCCGACGACGTCCGTGGGCATGCCCAGCCGTTTGGCGATCACAATCGCGTTGCTGCTGCCCGGCGTGCCGATCATCAGCCGATACGTGGGCTGGAGGGTTTCCGTGTCGAACTGGACCGAGGCGTTCTGGGCCCGCGGAGTGCTGTAGGCGAAGGACTTGAGCTGGCCCAAATGCGTGGTGGCGACGACCTTGCCACGCCGGTGCATCAGCTTGTCGAGGATGGCGGTGGCGAGCACGGCCCCCTCGATGGGGTCGGTTCCCGCGCCGAGTTCGTCGAGCAGCACGAGGGTGCCGTCATGGGTCCGTTCAAGGATCTTGACCACCTGCCGCATGTGGGCAGAGAATGTGCTGAGGCTCTGCTGGATGCTCTGCTCGTCGCCGATATCGGCGTAGATCTGCCGGAAGACCGAGACCCGCGAGCCCGCGCGGGCGGGGATGTGCATCCCGCTCTGGGCCATCGCCGCCAACAGTCCGATGGTCTTGAGCACAACGGTTTTGCCGCCGGTGTTGGGACCGGTGATCAGCAGCAGATCGAAATCGTCGCCCAGGCGCACGTCGATCGGCACCACCTCATCCGTCAACTGCGACACGCTGCAATTCTTCTGCCGGCTGATCAACTGGAGCAGAAGCGGATGGCGCGCATCCCGAAGGTGCAGCGAGGCGCCCGCCGTCAGATCGGGCGGGCTCATGCCGTACGCGACGCTGAATCTCGCCTTGGCGTACGTCAGGTCCACCAGGGCCAGCATCTTGACGCTGTCGAGAATGGCCTCCTGCTGGTCCAGCACCATCTTGGTGAGCACCCACAGTATGCGGCCGACCTCTTTCGTCTCCTCGAAGACGGCGTCCTCCAGCTCGTTGCTCAGCTCGACCAGCTCGTCGGGCTCGACGTACAGCGTCGCGCCGGTGTTCGAGCGGTCCAGGACGGTGCCACGGATCGCGTGGCGATGGGTGGACTTGATCGCGATCACGGGCCGCCCGTGGCGCATCAGAAAATTCTCGTTCTCGATGGCTTTTCGCAGGGCCGGCGAGGCGACGATATTCATGAAACGCTGGTGGATATTCTCGCTCACCTGCGCGATCTTGCGGCGGATGTCCCGGAGCTTCTCGGAGGCCTCGTCCCGCACCCGTTTGTCGCCGCCGATGCAGCGACGGACCTCTTCGACGGTCTGCTCGAAGTTGCCGAGCTTTTCGCCCATGGCCCGCAAATGCTCGCTCTCGGCAGGCTCCAGATTCATCAGGAACAATCGCAGTGTGCCGCTGGCCGCCAGCGTATCGGCGATCTCCAACAGATCGACGGGCTCGAAGACCGTCTGCTTCTTGCCGAACTCCTTCAGGATGGGCCGGATGTCCCTGAGCCCGGCCATGGGGACTCGCTCGCCGCGATCCAGCACCTTCGTCAACTCGGTCGTCTCGGCCATGCGGGCGGCCGCCCAGCGCAAGTCCACCGAAGGATACAACCCGCGGGCCGCGCCTTTGCCCAGATCGCTGGCGGCGTATGAAGCGAGGATGCCCGTGACCTCCTCGAATTCGAGCACTCCGAGGGTATGTTCGTCTATTCTCTTGCCGGCCATGCACTGCTCTCGATGAACTTGATGAGACCGTAGACGGCCTGGTTGTACGGAACATCGAGGCCGTACCGCCTCGCCAGCTTGATCACCGCTCCGTTCAAGGCTTCGATCTCGGTTCGCTTGCCCGCGGCGATATCCTGAAGCATCGAGGATTCGTGCCCGGCCGTATCGGGCACCAGCTTCGCATAGAACACATCGAGGAACTCCCCCGGCTGCCTCCAGTGCGTCTGATACCCGACCGCCGACATGACCGCGAACACCTCCTCCACGATCCGGTCCATCAGCGTCCGGGTCGAAGCCTCCTCGGCCAGGGCCCCGTACGTCACGTGCAGAACCGCCCCGAGCGGGTTCAACGCACAGTTGTAGAGCATCTTCGCCCAGAGGTCCTTCTCGATGGCTTCGGTTTTCTCGCAGGGAATGCCGCCCTGCTGAATGGCCCGGCACAGCGGCTCGACGGCCGACAGATCGGCCCCAAACAGGCTTCCGACGTGAATCGCATCGGCATGGACTGTGATTTCCACCTCGTTGGGCTGGGACCTGCGAAAGCCCGTGATCACGCGGGCACTGTAGACCCTGTCTTTTTCGAATTGCTCGCAGAACGCATCGGCGTTGCTCCAACCGTTCTGAAAGAGCACAAGCCGGGCCCCTCGGCCGATGCAGTCGCCATGCTCGGCAAGGTCCCTTGCCGCGGCGGCCGAGTCAAAGGATTTCGTGCAGACGAGCACGAAATCAAATCCAGCTTCGCCAATCTGCGCCAGCGACTCATGGCAGGCAAACGCATCGGGCTCCGCATAAGCTCGGCCGAAAATCCCCATCCGGGTCAGGCCGGCTCTCTTCAAAGCGGCAACCGTCTGCCCCCTGGCAACAATCTCCACGCGGTTCGGCGGGCGGATCAGGCAACTGGCAATCCCCAACCCGACGGCGCCTCCGCCATAAACAAGTACACGCATATCAGTCAGCTTCCTCTGTCTGTTGAACGGGCCTATGCCACACCGAGTTTCTCCCGAAGGACGTGAAGGTTCATCACATCCTCCCTATTGTACTCCAGAAGCACCCGCAGTGCCTCCAAATCGTTGTCGTTCACGTAGTCCCACCACAGCTTGACGGCCATGAACCCGTTCATGTCGGGCAGCCCCCGGGCGATGCCGAGCCGGACTTCGACTACCTTCAGGCCGCCCTTGAGGTTCTGGCGCCAGCAGTTGTACATCAAGTCCGTATGCGCGAATTGCCCCGGCAAATCGATGCCCAGCCTCCGCTCGATGAAGGGCAGATCGAAGCGGGCCCCGTTATACGTATACATCTCATCGACGCCATCGAGCAGGCCCAGCACGGCGTCAGCGGTGATCTGATCGCCGAAAAGCTGGCCGAACCGCCGTTGCTCTCCCTGGACCAGCCCCACCCCCACCACCGTCAGATCCGAGTACCGGCTGCACCCCGTCGTCTCAATATCGAGATATCCGTAGCATTTCACCGCGCTGTCAGGGGCGCGGGTTCCTTGCCGCTCTCCGGTTGGACAGAATCCCTGTGTGCTCATCACAAAACTCCTTTCTGCCGCATTCCGGACAGTGTGAGCCCCGCCAGATCGCGTCGAATTGCTCCATGATCCGGCCGATCATCGCCGGGTCGGTCGTAACGATGCCCGACTCGAAGTTGCGCCGGTTCACGCTCTTGGCGCCGACGCCGGCGCCGGTGAGATTGGCGCTGCCCATGTAGGCGTACTCGCCATCGACGACGACGCACTTGAGGTGTACCCTCGGGCAGAGCATACGCTCGAGCCCCTTCGAGAGGTTCGGGTAGCGGTCGAAATCCGCCCGAAATATCGGGCCCGGCTCCTTCGCGTGGAGCAGACGCACCTCGACGCTGCGGCGCACCAGGTCCGACAGGGCCTCCAGGAACGGCACCATCCGGCCCTTGCCCTGCTTGTGTACGTGCAGATCCTTGAGGTCCGCCGTGGCCAGCCAGAGCAGCCGCCCGGCCTTCGGGACGGCCCTGCACACGACCTCATCATATATCTCTCGATCTGTAACGAATTTCAGCATGGAACCAACCCTGCGAGCAGCGCGCCGCCCCACCGTCGGACCTCGGCCCCCAGTGTACCGCCCGACGAGCGGGTTTTCAACAGAGAGGCGTGCAAATCCATTCCGCAAGAGGGATTGCAGCACGCCGCGAGCCAACAGGCGATTTCCCATCTCACCGTTTCTCGCTTGACGTCACGAGCGCTTCTGCGGTCTAATGGCATGGATCAGGGTAGAGAAAGTCTCTGCCGATCCAGGTGGCAACTCATGCTCGCAAGCGAAACGGGAGGTAGAGGATGAGCAATGAAATTCCGCACGCAGCCGTACGAAGCACTTTGGCCTTGCTGACCCTCGTGGCCGCCCTGCCTGGAATGGTGTGGGCCGCCCAGTCCAAGGCTCCGCCCAACCCGAACGTTTCCGCCCTGGAAGGGAGCGCCGCAGCCCGGCCCGCAACACCGCCGGCCCGGGGGCTGTCGGCACAATCCACCGTCCGGACGCCGGCCTCCTTCACACCGCACATGCCGCTCGACGAGGCAATCGATATCCTGCGGAACTGCACCACTCCGCCGCTGAACATCGTCGTGCTCTGGAGAAGCCTCGACGGGGCGGGAATCTACAAAGACACGCCCATCGGCATTGACGGACTTGCCGGGCTCCGCGTGGGGCAGTATCTCGATCTGCTGGTGCTCTCGCTCTCGGCCGGGGCTTCGGAAGAGATCGCCTACACCGTCCGCGGAGGCGTCATCACCATCGGGACGAGATGGGTTCTGCCCGCTTCGAGGCAGATGACGCGAGTCTATGACATAAGGGACCT
>Ga0209347_1004880_pt1 | contig 13392 bp, 11 predicted proteins | sample AutmiccommuBRH23_FD_187382 | JGI IMG/M metagenome (GOLD analysis project Ga0209347, IMG submission 187382) | Deep subsurface microbial communities from Mt. Terri, Switzerland - Autotrophic microbial communities BRH/23 (SPAdes) (version 2) | ecosystem: Environmental > Aquatic > Deep subsurface >... | reverse complement strand
ACCGGTAAGGGAATTTTTAAATATTTGTTCAAACCCCAGAAACTTGATAATTCCCAGGTTGACCGAGGGATGTAACCGTAAACCGCCCTTGTAAGGGCCGACGGCACTGTTGAACTGAACCCGGAAGCCCCGATTGACCTGGACCTGGCCATGGTCGTCAACCCAGGGCACCCGGAAAATAATTTGCCGCTCCGGTTCCACTAGCCGTTGCAGAATTCCTGCCTCTAAAAATTCAGGATGTCTTTCAATTGCCGGCGCCAGGGACTCAAGCACTTCCAGTACGGCCTGGTGAAACTCCGGCTGGTTGGGATTCCTTTTGATTACTTGTTCCATCAATCCATTAATAACCTGTTGTGGTTGTCCCACAGATATGCACCCCATTTTTCTTTTCTCTTTTTTTTCCTCTTTCTATACTTTTAAATTTTGGCTTCAAACACCTACCCGGAAAGTGTTTGCAAAGTTATTACCCCCCGACCACCTCCTATGAATTATAAAAATGATCCACTAAAAATAAGAAAGGTATTCTTTAAGTTCCCACGGGTGCACAAAGGCCTGGAAGCGCTCCCACTCCCCTGCCTTGGCCCGGGTGAACAGCTGGTATATGTGATCACCAAGTACGGCCCTGCCCGCCTGATCGGAGTCCAATTCCCGCAAGGCTTCCTCCAGGGTGCGGGGAAGACACGGCGCTATTTCACTCTGGCGCCGGTGACCCCCGTTTTGGGGGTTGTTTTCGGCCAGGGGCGGCGGGAGAGAAATTTTCTCCCGGATCCCTTTGATCCCGGCTTTTAAGATTACCGCCAAGGCCAGGTAAGGATTGCAGGCCGGGTCAGGGCTCCTTATTTCCACCCTGGTTTCCCGGGCTGAGTGTTCGACAACCCGCAGCATGGAAACGCGGCTGTCTTCCGACCAGGCTGCGTACAAGGGTGCCCGGCCACCAGAAACCAGCCTTTTGTAAGAGTTAATCAATGGATTGGTAATAGCCGTATTGGCCCGGGCCTGAGAGAGGACACCGGCAATAAAATGCCCTGTCTCCGGGCTAAGCCGCAATGGCCGACCCGTATCGGAAAAACTGCCGACATCAGCACGGCCGAGGATCAGTTGCAAACGCAGTGCCGACCCCGGCATGCCGTTCAGGGGCATAGGCATTAAAGAGGCGTACAAGCCGTGCCGCTGGGCAATGGTGCGTACAATGAACTTGAAGGTGATCAGCTTGTCCGCCGTGGACAAAGCGTAATCCGGCTTCAAAGCAATTCCGTGCTGACCGGGCCCCGCCTCATGATGGCTGGAGCCGATGTCAAACCCCATCTCCTCCATGGTTAAAACCATGTCCCTCCTGGCATTTTCCCCCAGGTCCACCGGAGTCAAGTCACAGAACCCGGCGCTGTCATGGGAATCAGTGGTTGGATTGCCTTTACTGTCGGTATGAAAAAGGTAAAATTCCACCTCCGCCCCCACCCGGATCTCAAGCCCCATCCGGGTAGCTTCCTCCAACACCTGCTTTAAGATACTGCGTGAGCACCCCGGGTAGGGAGTGCCGTCCGGGTTGGCCACGTCACAGATGACTCTGACCACCGCCCCCTCCCGGGGCCGCCAGGGGAACAAGGCAAAGGTGGCCGGGTCCGGCCGGAGGACGATGTCCTGTTCATGGTGGTTGACCAAACCATCAACCACCGATCCATCAAAAGCAATTTGACCGGCCAGCGCCCTCCCCAGATCTTCCGAGGTTACAGCTATATTTTTTAGCGTGCCAAAGGTATCGGTGAACTGCAGGCGCAGAAACTTTACCCGGCCATCCCCGGCCATTTCCAGTATTTCTTCAGGGGTGAGCATTGACAACCTCCTAAAACCGCTGAGTTATATTTGCTCTGCTTAATTTGTCATAAACTGTGGGGCACTAACAATTCATTGTAGTTTATTGCTTATAAATAAATCATCAAAAACCAGTGTATAAATATAAAAATTTCATTATAAGCGAAGCCATAAAAAAACCTGCTGGTTTCCAGGCCGCAAGCGGCGCCAGCAGGGCATGCACTCTCCAATCCCGGGATTATTGTGTTTTCAGGTTGTTTTTTCGTTTGCCAGGTGGTACCCGATGCCGTGTTTACCAAGTATGTACTTGGGATTCCCCGGGTCTTCCTCAATCTTTTTACGCAAACTGCTGATATAATTTCTCAGGTAATGCAGTTCATTGCGGTATTCGGCCCCCCACACCCGGGTCAGCAGATCCTCGTGGGTGATCACTCTGCCGGCATTAAAAGCCAGGTGGTACAGCACCTGATACTCGGTGGCGGTGAGGTTAACCTCCTCACCCCGGACAAAGACCCTCCTCTGGGCAAAATTAATCACCAGGTCGCCTACGGTATAAATAGGGAGCCTGGAAAAATCCTCTTCCCGGCAAGTTCTCCTGAGCACGGCCCTGACCCGGCGCAGCAGCTCCTCAACGCTGAAGGGCTTGGTTAGGTAATCGTCGGCCCCGACGTCAAAGCCGCGCAGCCGGTCCTGGTCCCGGGCCCGGCCGGTCAGCATAATCACCGGCAGATCGGAAAATTCACGGACCCTTTCACAGACCTCAAATCCGTTGAAGGAACCGGGTAGCATAATATCCAGAATAAGCAAATCGAAATCCGAGGCTTCCAGCATCTCGATAGCTGTTTTTCCGTCAACTGCTACTCCCACCTCGTAGCCGCTGGCCAGCAGGTTAACCTTGACCAGGCGCACCAGGCGAGGTTCGTCATCCACGATTAAAATCTTTTTACGTTTCATCCCGGTCCCCCCGTCTTTCCTGACTGCTGCACGGATGGTAATTTATTTGCTGTTTGGGGATCCATAGGGCAGCGTGAAATAAAATGTAGTCCCCCGGTTCAATTTGCTTTTTGCCCAGATCCTGCCGCCGTGACTGATCAATAATTGGCGGGCCAGAGGCAGTCCCAGCCCCATACCTTTCTGATGCCGCTGATTGCCGTCGGTCACCCGGAAAAACTTTTCAAAAAGCTGGTTTAAATGCTCATCGCCAATGCCAATGCCCTCATCGGCCACCGAAACAACCACTTCCCCGGGCGCCGGTTCGCCTTTAATAACAATCGGGGTTTTTTCCATTGAGTATTTAACTGCGTTATCCACCAGGTTGCGCAGAACCTGCTCAATCCTCACCGGATCGGCCTCTACCTGGGGAAAGTCAGCCGGAAACAGGACTGTAAAACGATGCTGTTTATTCCGGTAAGATGGGTCCCGCAGCACCTTATCCACTATCAGAGGCAGTGAAACCGGCTCTTTTTTCAGTTCGATTTCACCCTTCCAGCTGAAGGTGCATGAATCCAACAAATTATTGATAAAATTCTCAATGTGGTCGGTTTCCTCAACAATGATGCCCAGGAACTCTTTTTGTGAATCAGTATCCCAAGTTACGTCCTCCCGCAGCAAGGTTGTCACGTAGCCCTTGATGCAGGCCAGAGGTGTACGCAAATCGTGGGACAGGCCGGCCAGCATCTCCGACCACATCTGGGCCATGTCTCCGGAGGGAAGAAAATATGAGGCGGCTTTTACGGCACCTTTACCGGCTTCTAAATTTACGGCCATTAAATGAGCTATGGCTTGCAGCACCATGTAAACCGGGGAAGAATCCTCCGCTATTCCCTCCCCGCAGACCATCAAGAAACCTTTTTTGCCGGCTATGGGGATACAGCTTAAATTATGGTCAGGCTGGGCACACATCTCAATCATGCTTTGCCGGACAGGGCAATGTCCCACCTGGCAAGGGGCGGCCGCATTGCCAGGGGAATCCTGCTGGAAGCAGGCCAGGCGGTCTCCGGCGATTTCTATGGAATCAACTTCGCCGTTTCTGTCCTGCCACGCCAAATGGGCCACACACTGCTGCGCCAGCATAATACCGAGGGCTGCTCCCTCAATCCCCAGGGTTTCCACAAGCCAGCCGGGAACCCAGCTGTAATTTCCCTGGTTTTGGATCAGTTTGCCGGCGAAATTCAACATTTTTATAGAGATATCCACTGGGTGATGATCAATTTTCAAATATTTTTCCTGACTCATCTGCCTGACTCCTTAGCCGGTGATCTATCCCCCGGCAAAAACGTCTTGATTAAAACGACAAGTATTTTATTCGGTCTCCTTTTTTAATATCCTCCCCCTTTACACCCCTTAACATAGATGCAGGTTATTGCTGATAAAGGGAAAACCGCCCGGCCAGGCGGTTTCCCTTTATCAGCACATTTTTTAGGGGCGGCTTGTTTTATTGACCTGCTCCCTGAGCAGCCGTCTCAGTATTTTACCGGTGGGGCCCATAGGCAGGGTGGAAACAAACTCTACCGAGCGAGGGGCCTTATACTTGGCAATCCGTTCCCGGACATAACCTATGATCTCTTCCCCGGTGGCGGTTTCCCCCTCTTTGAGAACCACATAAGCCTTGGCCAATTCTCCTTTTACCTTGTCCGGAATGCCTATTACCGCCGCCATGCTCACCTTCGGGTGGGTGTAAAGAACCTCTTCCACCTCAACCGGGTAAATGTTTTGCCCGCCGGTGATGATTAGGTCCTGTTTGCGGTCCACAACATAAAGGTAGCCGTCCTCGTCCAGCCAGCCCAGGTCGCCGCTGTGAAACCAGCCGTCTTTAAATACCTTTTGGTTTATTTCCGGGCGGCGCCAGTAGCCGTGAACTGAGAAAACGTCTCCCTTCTCCACAATTTCCCCTACCTGCCCCCGGGACATTTCTTTTCCGTCATCGTCAACAATTTTGATCCAGGTCCCGGCAATTGGAACCCCCACCGAGACGCTTTTTCTCACCCCGTCCAAGGGAATCAGGGTGGTGAAGCCGCAGCCCTCGGTCTGGCCATATCCATTCATGAAGGCCGCGCCAAAAACATTTGAAAACTGCCGGGCAACCTCTTCGGGGCACGGGGCGCCGCCGCAATTCACCAGCCTCAGTGAGCTGACGTCATATTTTGTGGGGTCGTATTTTTCCAGGAGGTAAATATACATGGTGGGGGTCCCGAAAAAACAGGTGCCGCCGTGAAGACTAACGGCCTCCAGCACTTTTTCGGCCTCAAAGCGCTCCAGCACCACCAGGCAGGCCCCGCAATTGAAGGCCGACATCATAACCACATTCAAGCCAAAGTTGTTGTACAGCGGCAGAGCGCACACAAGGCGGTCCTCCGGCCCGAATTTATCCACCGGCCTCAGTCCCAGCACATTGGATAAAATGCTGCGGTGGGTCTGGGTAGCCCCTTTGGGTTTGCCGGTTGTTCCGGAGGTATAGATTATGCTGACAATATCATCATAGCCGGCATTATTTAAATCTTTTTCTGCCTGGAATTCTTCCCCCGGAGGTCCTTCCATCAGGCTGTGCAAAGAGACTATACCTGACGGCAGCCCCTCGCCGGAGGAAATAATACTTTGCAGGGCCGGTATGGACTGTTGCAACCCGATGACGGTATCCAGCAGTTTGCCTTCGGTAATTAATGTGCCGGCCCCGGTGTCTTCAGCAATGTAGGCAATCTCCTGGGCCTTGTACATGACATTCAGGGGCACGGCGATGGCCCCCAGCTTGATCAGGGCAAAATGGCAGACCGCAAAATCAAGTGAATTGGTCATATACTCCATAACCGGGTCACCTGGTTTGATGCCGATCCTGCTTAACCCGGCGGCGGCCCTGCCCACCATCTGATTGAAGGTCCGGTAATCAACCTCTTTTCCCTCAAAGATTACCGCCGTCCGCTGCGGAAAGGACCTCACCGTGCTTTCCAGCATTTCACCTAACAGCTGCATTTAAACCACCCCTTTTTGTCCAGGAACTGATACCTAATAAATGGCCGAGGCAATCAACACCGACAGGAAGTTGGTAATTATAGGAACCACCAGGGCTAAAATGAAAATATATTTATAGGCCTCTCTGTGGGTCAGCCCCACCACGGCCAGGGCGGTAATCACCGCGCCGTTGTGCGGCATGACGTCAAGTCCGGCCGAGGCCAGGCTGGCCACCCTGTGGATCAGCTCCGGATTCAGGCCCATGGCCAGGTATTGTTTGGCAAATATCTCCATGGCGATACCCAGTCCTCCCGAGGCCGATCCGGTAACCCCGCACATAATTTGAGTGGCCACCGACAATGAAATCAGCGGGGTTCCGGGAATAGCCACCAGGGCGCTGGAGATCAGCTTAAAACCTACCACGGCCCCCACCACGGTGCCAAAGCCGACGTCGGCGCAGGTGTTGATTAAAGGCAGGGCGGAGTTGGTGGCGCCAATGGTCAGGGTGTTTAACTTATTAGGCAGGTAATTGTAAAAAACAATCAGTCCGGCAGCGATTCCACCCAGCAAGGCCCAGGTAATATCGGCCTTGACCAGATTGAGCAGAATCAGAAGCACCGCCGAAGGAACAAAAGCCAGCCAGATATTGGGCAGTATTTTTTCGGTCCTGGCGTAAAGGCCGGGAGAAGCCATGGCCAGAGGGTCGCTCCCCTCGTAGCCCTCTCCCCGGCCCTTGGACCGTTTAATCAGCCAGTCCAAGACAAAAACGTTGATGGCAATCACCATCACCGAAGCAATTATCCCGAGCAGAGGCGCCGCCGTCGGGGTTGTGCCGAGGTACTTGACGGGAATTATATTTTGAATCTGGGGGGTTCCCGGCAACATGCTCATGACAAAGGTGGCCACGCCGAAAAAGTAAATCCCGGGGAAGAGGTGCCAGGAAAGGTCCACCTCTTTGAACAGGGGGCGGGCGATGGGCACCACCACGAAAAGTATGACAAACACGCTCACTCCGCCATAACCCAGAATACCGCACACCGCCACTATGGCCAGGGCCACGTAGAGGGCTTTCTGTCTGCCGGTAAATTTGAGTATAAAGTCGGCAATCTTCTGCGCCGCGCCGCTGTCCTCCATCACCTTGCCAAAGACGGTCCCCAGCAGGAAGATGAGGAAAAACTTCATGGCGAAGGAAGCAAATCCTTTCATGTAGATATTGTTCAAGCCTGCAAGGAGGTTTTCCCCGGAAAACAGTAGTACAATCACCGAGGCGATGGGAGCGATGATAATAATGCTCCAGCCTCTTAAGGCAAGTATTACCAGTGTGGCCAGGCCCAGCAGGATACCGATGGTGCTCAGCGCCTGAACATCCATTTATTAACCCCCTTATTTTCTAAATTTGCCGAAGTCGGGCTTCCTTTTTTCCATAAAGGCGTTTCTGCCTTCCATGGCCTCATCGGTTCCATAGTAGAGGTTCAACGCCACCCCGGCCATGGTGTGGATCCCCCAAATGGACTCGCTGTCGGCATTGAAAGAGGCCTTCAAGGCAGTAAGGGCCGTGGGGCTGTACGAGATTAAGGTATCACATACTTTTTCCACCTCTTCTTCCAGTTTTTCCGGGACAAACACGGCGTTGACCAGCCCCATCCGAAGGGCCTCCTCCGCCGGGTACTGCTGGCACAGGTACCAGATTTCCCTGGCCTTTTTTTCGCCTACCACCCTGGCCAGATAAGCCGTTCCGTACCCGGCGTCAAAGCTGCCCACCCGGGGTCCGGCCTGGCCGAACTTGGCAGTACTGGAGGCATAGCTCAAATCACAGACCACGTGGATAACGTGCCCGCCCCCGATGGCGTAGCCATTGACCATGGCAATCACCGGCTTGGGGATGGTCCTGATCAACTGCAGCAGGTAGGCATGGTTGTTGGCCAGAGGAAGATTGTCCAGCCCCTCCAGGCCACCGGCCGAGGTTTGGGAAGCGGCGTAGCCTCCCTTTTCCCTGATGGACTGGTCCCCGCCCACGCAAAAGGCCTTGTCGCCGGCGCCGGTGATAATCACCACCCCCACGTCTTTATCGGTCATGGCATCCAGCAAGGCCCTGATCATCTCCTGCAGGGTCTGGTTGGTAAAGGCGTTCAATTTATTGGGCCTGTTGATGGTAACTTTGGCCCGGCCATTATATTTGTTGTAGATGATATCTTGAAATTCCATTTATTCTCTCCCCTTCAAATTATTATTTTGATTTGAGACCCGCTTTTTTAGAGCATATTGAGTCCACCGTTGACGCTGAGGGTCTGGCCGGTGATGTAGCCGGCCTCGTCCGAAGCAAGGAAAAGCACGGCATAGGCTATATCCTCGGGCCGGCCGAGACGCCGGAAGGGGATTGATCTTACAAGGGCCTCGGCGATTTTGGGATTTCCCGCCGCCACCTCGGCGAAAAGATCGGTGTCGGTGGGGCCGGGGGCCACGCAGTTGACGTTTATTTTATTTCTGGCCATCTCTCTGGCCAAAGTTTTGGTAAAAGCGATCACTCCTCCCTTCGTGGCGGAATAAACAGCCTCGCCGGAGGAACCCACCCTCCCGGCATCGGAACCTATGTTGACGATCTTGCCGCATTTGCGGGAAATCATCTGGGGCAGCACCGCGCGGCAGCAGTTGATCACCCCCATGAGATTGATGGAAACAATTTTTGCCCAGATATCTTCGGTGTTGTCCAGGAAGGGCTCGATCCTGTCCCAGCCGGCGTTGTTGACAAGTATGTCCACCTGGCCGTACTTCTGTATGGCGGCCTCCACCATCTGATCAGCAGCTGACTTTAGCGCCACGTCGGTTTTTACCGCCAGCCCGCTTCCCCCCGCCGCTTCGATTTCGGCCACCACCGTGGCTGCCGAGTCCAGTTCCAGGTCTGCCACCACCACCCTGGCCCCCTCCGCAAAGAAGGTCTTGGCAATGGCCCGGCCAATCCCCCTTCCACCCCCGGTTACAATGGCCACCTTATCTTCTAAACGCATAGAAACACCTCCCTTGATCAGAACTATATGCAATTACCTTGCCACAATTTTTAAAATTTTCTCGTTTTTGTCTTCAAAGTATGGCTGGATTAAGTTAAAATGAAAGGAACGGGGGAGGTGAAATATATGAGTGGCTTAGCGGCCTCCATTCTTCCCGGGGAAAACCCGGAAAATCAAATTGTGGCCCGCTCTACAACGATGAGGGAACTGGTGAAAACGGCCCGGCAGGTGGCCAAATTTGACTGCACCATTCTTCTTCTGGGAGAATCGGGGACCGGAAAGGAACTGCTGGCCAAACTGATCCACGATCAGAGCGGCCGGACCGGCCGGCTGGTTAAGGTTAACTGTGCCGCCATCCCGGAGAATCTCCTGGAGTCCGAGCTTTTTGGTTATGACCACGGCGCCTTTACCGGCGCCAAAAGAGAGGGCAGCCCGGGAAAATTTGAGCAGGCCCAGCAGGGAACCATCCTCCTGGACGAGATTGGTGATCTGCCTCTTCACTTGCAAGCCAAGCTGCTGCGCTTTTTACAGGAAAAGGAAATCACCCGCATCGGCGGCACAAAGCCCCGCCAGATTGATGTCCGGGTGATCGCGGCCACCAATAAAGACCTGTACCAGATGGTTCTGGAAGCTAAGTTCCGGGAGGATCTTTATTTCAGGCTGAACGTTGTGCCCCTTAAGATACCTCCCTTAAGGGAGCGCAGAGAGGACATCATGCCCCTGATCTACCACTTCAAAGAAAAATTTGAGAAAAAATACAACCTGGCCAGAAACTGTTCCGCCGAAGTGGTCAAGATATTCAGGTCCTACGACTGGCCGGGCAATGTCAGGGAGCTGGAAAACGTTATGGAAAGGATTTATGTTATTTCAGCCCCCGATCTGCTGATTACCCCGGAGGTATTAATCAGGGACTATCTCAACCACAGGCAGACCCACATCAAAGAGTCCGTATCGGTGCACAAGCTGACCTCACTGAGCGCCGCCACCGAAGAGGTTGAGCGCCAGTTGATCACCATGGCCCTAAGCAGATTCAAGACACTGCAAAAGGTGGCCCCGGCTCTGGGGGTTGACGTCTCCACCATCAGCCGCAAGATGAAAAAGCTGAATATCCCAATCAAATAACCATTTGCATTACTGCAAAAAGCAAAGCGGCGAATTTCGCCTAATCAACCAGTGGAAAGCACTGCTTGACTTTAGTTGCAAATTTGCAAAACGGTTGCAATAACGCAAGATGTTTGGTGTAAATCAAATATCGCTGGGGCAGTTCTTTTTTTGCCACAGCGGACTACAGGAGGTTTATCAGATGGATCTTATCAGCGCGGTCCAGTCCCGTAAAAGCATCAGGGGGTTCTTGCCCCAGTCGGTGCCCCAGGAGACGATCAGGGAAGTTTTGGAGCTGGCCATCAAATCCCCCTCGGCTTTAAACACCCAGCCATGGGAATTCACCGTGGTCTCCGGGGAAATACTGGAAAGCATCCGGCGGGACAATATTGAATGTCTGCTTTCCGGTGTGCCCCCTCATTCCCCAAGGTCAAATTACCAGGGAGTCTACAGGCAGCGCCAGGTTGAACTGGCCGTGGACATTTTTCAGCTTATGGATATAAAAAGGGAGGACCGCGAAAAGAGAACGGCCTGGCTGCAAAGGGGTTTTCGCTTTTTTGACGCCCCGGCCGCGATTATTATTTCGGCCGACCGCTCTCTGGAGGGCACCTGGTGGCTGTACGACATCGGGGTGGTTTCCCAGACCATCTGCCTTGCCGCCATGAATTACGGACTTGGCACCTGCATCGAAGATCAGGGCGTGATGTACCCCCAGGTAATCAGTAAACACACCGGGATACCGGATTCCAAGGAAATAATCATCGGCATCGCCATCGGCTACCCCGACTGGGATTTCCCGGCCAACAACCTGTCCAGCCGCCGGGAGCCCCTGGACAAGATAACCTCCTGGCTTGGCTTCTAACAGCATGATCATCTAAAAAAGATATGCCGCCTGGAAAGGCGGCATTTATCTTATCCAAGTTCCGGCGGCAGTTAAAAGGCAAAGACCTCCTGCAGCTCCTCGGGGGTAAAGTCCCACTTGGCCTTGTGGGGAGGCACCTCTTCGGCAAAGAACTCCGGCAGCCGGTCGTCCTTGTCGGTAAAGCCAGCCGCCAGGTTGAATTCACGCTCGGTGCGCAGCACTTTTTTACCCATCTGGTTGATTTCGTCGCCGCCCAGTTTTAATCCGTACTGGGCGTTGACCATCTCCACGATGGCCTCGAAGGCGCTGGGGTTGTCCAGCACGCTGAAGGCCACAAAGAGGCAGAGCCCCAGGCTGTCTATGGCCGCGGTGGCAATCTGCAGATTTCTGGAAAGCTCCACGTTGCCGCCTTTCTCCAGGGGGTTGATTTTCCCTCCCACACCCAGCACATTGGCGGTCACCGAGTAGCCTGCGGTGTGGTCGGCCCCCATGGGGGTGGTGGCATAGGTGACCCCAATCCCCTTGACCGCCCTGGGGTCGTATGCCGGTATGGCCTGGTCCTTGACCACCGCCACTCTGGTCACCCCATAGGCCTTACCGGTAAAGGATGCGCCATTGCCGATGATCCTGCCCAGAGGGCTGCCCTTCTCGATCTCCCGGAGCAGTTTAAGCATGCCGGGGCCGTCCCCGAACCCGATGACCCCGCCCTCCATGGCCGTGGCCACAGCCACCGCAGTTTCGATGGTGTCGATGCCGATGTCGTCGCAAATACGGTCAGCCTGGGCGATGACGTCCAGGTCGTCGACGTAACAGACGGCGCCAAAGCCCCAGATGGTCTCATATTCGAAGCCTGAGGTTACATACTGGCCCTCCTTGTCCACGTAGACCTGGGAGCAGCTGATCACACAGCCGGCGTGGCAGGTATGGGTGGGCTTGCCCTTGCGGTTGACGATGGTTTCGTACATGGCCTCACCGCTGATCTTATTGGCCCCCTCGAACCTCCCCATCCGGAAGTTCCTGGTGGGCAGCCCCCCGGCCTCATTTAATATATTGATCAGTATATTGGTGCCGTAGGTGGGAAGCCCCTGGCCGGTAACCGGGTGCTCCTTCAGTGTTTTGGCGAATACCCGGGCCGCCTCTTTAAATCTTTCCGCATCGGCCACGGGCACTCCGCCGGCGCCGGAGTCGTCAATGGTGATATATTTTATTTTTTTCGAGGCCATCACCGCCCCCAGCCCGCCCCGGCCGGCGCTGCGGATATTGCCGTGGTGGTCCCGGACCGAAATGTTGGCGGCCGACATCCTGTACTCCCCGGCCTGGCCGATGGACATGACGCCTATTTTATCGCCGTATCTGGCCTTCAGCCGGTCCATAACCTCATAATTCCCCTTGCCGGCCAGCTGGTTTTCCTCCTGAATCTTTACCCCCTCTTTGTCGACGTGCAGGCTGTAATACTTGTCTTCCGCCGGCAGCCCTTCAATAATCAGAGCCTTGATGCCCAGCCGGGCCAATTTTTGGGACGAAGACCCGCCGGCGTTGCTCTCCTTGATGCCTCCGGTCAGGGGGCTTTTGGCGCCCACCGAAAGCCTGCCGGAATTGGGGGCGTTGGTGCCGGTCAAAAGCCCCGGGGAGATCACCAGCTTATTCTTGCTGCCCAGGGGGTGGCAGGTGGGGTCCACCTCTTTGGCCACCACGGCCGAGGTCAGCGCCCTGCCGGCCAGGAGTTGCCACTCTTGGGGGACATCTTCGGTGCCGGTGGACAGATCGGTCATATTTACCCTGTAGATTTTCATGCCTGATACTCCTCGTTTTTTGTTTTATTCTTCCTCTTATCAGCCATTTGATGCTACTCAGGCCCCGTAATTTTTAACCACCTGTTTTTTACCACCTGTTATTAAAGCACTCCTCCGGTTTCCCTGGGTCATAAAAAAAAATCCGGTCCAGGCCGGATTAAATTTCAGTCAGTCCTTTAGAGGTAGGAATCAACCTGCTTTTCAATGACCAGTATCTCGTCATTGGTCAATTTACGCCCGAGAAGATTGCTCAAGGCCTTAATCGAAGCCCCTATGGCAATCCGCCTGACATCTTTCTCCCCATTCAGCTCAGGAAGCCTCCTGCCATCATCAAATTTTGCCGAGGGCAGCCCGGGGCTTAAGCTGTTTGCCATTTCCTCCAGCAGGGTCTCGTTATCTTTTAGCGGCTCGGTGAAACCCTGGGGGGAGGGAGGTGCGCCCTGATCACTGCTTTCTTTCTCCTGCTTTGACTTCTTTGCCTCTTCTTTTTTGGCGAGGTATTTGGCATGAGCCTTGGCAATGGTCTCCTCGACCAGGGAAAGCTCCGCCAGATGGGTTTCCAGGAAGATCTTCTTTTCCGGGTCGTGCTCCATTAACGCTTCAGCCAGATCATGCTGATTGGCAATCAGTGCCTGCAGCGCCGGTATTACTTTGATCGACACCCTGCTCAATTCTTTATCATACTCGTAACCTGAGGTGGTCAGAACAAAATCGTTTTTCCCTTGTCTTACCAATGCAGCACATCCTTTGTTGATTATATAAATATTTACAGATCTATTTTAGTACATCAGATCCTTAAAATAAAGAATCTTATTTTTTTGGCTTCAGGAAAGAATAAAACAAAATACTATACTTCCGGGGGGGGGAATCTCTTGAG
>Ga0209347_1004878_pt1 | contig 13396 bp, 12 predicted proteins | sample AutmiccommuBRH23_FD_187382 | JGI IMG/M metagenome (GOLD analysis project Ga0209347, IMG submission 187382) | Deep subsurface microbial communities from Mt. Terri, Switzerland - Autotrophic microbial communities BRH/23 (SPAdes) (version 2) | ecosystem: Environmental > Aquatic > Deep subsurface >... | reverse complement strand
GATCTCCCCGAAAAAGTCCATGCCGCAGTTGACCAGGATAGCAATGCGGGGGGCGAAAGTGTCTATGTTTACCCCCCGCCGCAGCAACTCCCGGACCAGATACCTTATCTCGACAAATCCCAGGGCCATTTCCTCAACGGCGGTCAGCCCGGACTCACTAATGAAGTAGGTGTCCTCCACGAAGGAGTGGAACTTGGGCATCTGGACCGAGCAAAATTGGATTACGTCGGCGGAGAGCCTGACCCTGAGTGCAAAGGGCATGTGGGCAGCATAGCCGCAGTCTTCGGCGTAAAAGGGCGCCTGCAGCACTGAACCCCGCAGCTTGGCCGGGTTAATTCCTGCCCGCCTGGCCGCCAGGTAGAGACCGGTAAGCCCGAAAATGGGCGGCAGGGAACTGGATACCGAAATTGACTCCAGTGGTATCCCCTTGAACAGTTCCAGGTAATCGTCCAGGCAGCACAGGGAAACCCCCTGCGTCCCCACTGCATGGGCCGCCAGGGGGTGGTCGGGGTCCAGCATGGCCATGGTTGGGCTGTCGCCGATGACATCTATTCCGGCTTGTCCCTTGCTTAAGAGGTATTTTATCTGGCTGTTTGACCTGGCTGGATCTCCTTCTCCCGAGAGTTCCCGCTGAATCCAGCTTCCTGCGGGCCTGGCCTGTCCCTGCCGCCCCCTGGCATAAGGATACTCCCCCGGCGGGGGGACTCCGCCCGCCTTGGCATCCCCGGAGTCTTCCGGGCCATAATAGTGCTTCAAGGGTATTCCGGACCTGCTGAAGCGATCCATTCGCATCCCCTCACAAAACTTATTTTGTGTATATTTGCAACTCACCCACTAATCTACTGTACGTTCAGTAGATATAATATCATTCAGTCATCATACTGTCAACTGACAAGTGTGTCCTTCCGTATCACTGACGATGATCAAACAACACCGTGGTTCCAAATTTTGCGACAGGGATGTTTTCTGGGTAACCCTGGAAACACACCCCTGGTACTTTTGGCCCAAAAATAATTTTCCGGGGCGCAAACCCTCAAATATAATTATCCCGCTGCGTATTTCAATACAGAGCCATCAAATCGGCGGAAAGCATCGCCGGCGACACGGACCGGAGGTGATGCCTGAAGATTTCAGCCCCTGGTAAAAAATACGGAGGTGATTAAACTGTCCAAGATTAAAATCATGGCCGTGGGCCTGGTCTGCACCACCCTTGTCCTGGGGTCCGCCGGCGTTGCCGCTGCTAAACAGGGTCAGGACAAGAACCCCTGGAAGAACGGCCCCCCTAATCTAAAGGTAGTGATGCAGGACCAAACCAAGGCGGCCCCGGTTATTGAACAGAACAACCGGGGTGAAAGGGAAAAGACCGAGAAACTGAAAAAATTCGATGCCCGCTGGAAACAAGGGGAACAATTATCCAACATCTTCAAAGAAGGCCGGGTCCTGATCCCGGTGAACGCCCTGACCTGCGGGCTGGGCGCCGCCGTCAGCCTGGGGGACGGCGGCACCGTGGTGATTGAAAAAGAAGGTCAGAAGGTTGAAATAAACCTTGAAAAAGGCACCGTCCTAATCAACGGCACCATCATCGACCTGGCCGGGCTGAAGAATGGAAGGATCACCTATTCCCCCGGACTGGTTAAAAAGCTGCTCCAGTTGGCCCTTAAGGAAACCGGGGCGGCTATCATCGCCGGGGACCTGACCCTGGCCGCCGGCCAGGAAAAAGAATTCACCATCAGCGCCACCAATCCCGGGGATGGCAAGGTTTATGACCGCGCCCGTTACAATTTCACCTTGCCCAATGCCTCCCTGTCCGACATCACTTCCTTTCAGTACAGGGACGGGGACACCTGGAAGGACGTGCCCCTGACCCAGGCCGGCGGCAGCGTGGCGGGTTATTTCGGGCCGGAACAGGGATTCCCGGTCCCGGCAGGATACAATGCCACCACCACCTTCCGGATCGAAATGGCTAAAGTGGGCAGTTATACAGCTGAGATTAAACTGGTGGACCTGGACAACAATAACAAGACAATTGCCCGGGACACCATGAAAATCACCGTCAACGCCAGTTCGGCCTCCATTGAGGCGGAAGATCTGTCTGTCTATGTAGGCCAGGAGAAACAGTTCACCGTCAGCTCCAGCAACCCCGAAGACGGAAAGGCCTATGACCGGGTGCTTTTCAGATTTTCCGTGGCGGACGCGGTCTACAGCGACATCGCCAGCTTCCAGTACAAGGACGGAGACACCTGGAGGGATCTGCCCCTGACCCAGAGCGGCAGCAGCCTGGTGGGTTATTATGGCCCCTCCGGCGGCTTCCCGCTGCCTGCGGACTACGACGCCACCACCACCTTCCGCCTGAAAATAACCAGGGCCGGCACTTACAACGTTGATCTCAAGCTGGTGGACCTGGACAACAACCAGAGCGTAATCGCCCGGGAAACCATGAAAATCACCGTTAACTCCGGGCTGGCCCACATCACGGCCCCGGACCTGGCAATGGACAGCGGCGACCTGGAGGTTTTCAATGTCCGGACCACCAATCCGTCCGAAAGCCGGGCCTATGACCGGGTGGTGTACAGTTTTGCCATGACCAACGCCTCCTTAAGCGACATCACCACCTTCCAGTACAAAGACGGCGATGTCTGGAGGGATCTGACCCTGACCCAGATTGGATCCGGCGTCACCGGCCGGTTCGGCCTCTCCGGCGGTTTTTCAATGCCGGTGAATTACGACGCCACCACCGCCTTCCGCCTGGAAATGGCCCGGGAAGGCGCCTACAGCGTGGACATAAAGCTTTTGGACCTCAACGACGGCGAGAGGGTCATCACCCAGGATACCATGAACGTCACTGTTAATTAAGGTCGGGAGATGGCAGGCTGTTTAAGCCGCCAACAAAGGAAGTGCGCCCATAGATAACGCACAGAAAAGCCGTGCTGCCAACAGCACGGCTTTTCTGTGTATTAAGGCCCTTCATTTCCTTTATTTCAGACGGGAGGTTAAAGTTGAAGGGTAGCTAGCGCGCAGGATCAAACCCTATTTATGGCCTTATATAGGCATACCCTTCCTTTTGCCTTTCCACCAGCTCCCTTACCCCGGCCGGAACCACCTCAACGTATTTCAGCAGTTCCCCTGTCTTTATGTTATTGGCCTTCAAAGCATTGTTGCAGGCTACGAACCTCACGCCCCGGCCGCTCAGTTCATTCATTCTGTCCGACAGCGCCCCGGTTTGAGCGCAATTGCTTAGATAGCCCTTGACCGCCGCCGCGTTGGCCAGGACCTCGACCTGCACCCCACCTTCCTCATAGGCCTTGATCAAGTTGGCCACATTGGTCAGCACCAGGTCCCATCTTTCCACTTCGTCAATATGCAAGACAACCCTGTCTTCGTCCATTTATCTCTCGCCTCCTGTAAAATAATCGGCACACCCGCGTCTAAACTACCAGGCGGCCGCCATCCCGTCGGCCCGGGGATCGCTTCCCCCGGCCAGCACACCGCCGTCAGTCTGCCAGATGATCTGCCCCCGGCCAAAGCCGGACGGGTCGGCGGCCAGATTTATCCTGTGCCCCATTCTGGCCAGGGCGCCGGCCAGGTGCGACGGGACCGAGGACTCCAGGTCAACGGTCTTTCCTTTAAGCCAGTTCCATCTGGGGGCGTCCAGGGCGGCCTGGGGGTTCAACTGAAAGTCGATGGTGTTCATAATCACCTGAACGTGGCCCTGGGGCTGCATAAATCCGCCCATGACCCCGAAGGGACCCACCGGCCGGCCATCCCTGGTCAAAAAGCCGGGGATGATCGTGTGGTAGCATTTTTTGCCCGGCTCCAGGCAGTTATCGTCCCCGGGATCCAGGGAAAAGTTGCAGCCCCGGTTTTGCAGGCTGATGCCTGTTTCCGGCACCACCAGCCCCGACCCGAATCCTTTGTAGTTGCTTTGGATGTAAGAAATCATGTTTCCTTCCCGGTCGGCGGCGGCCAGGTAAACCGTACCGCTTTCCCTGGGCCGGCCGGCTTCCGGCAGGGAGGCCTCCCGGCCGATAAGTTTTCTCCTCTCGGCGGCATAGCCCTCGGAAAGCAGATCCGAAACCTTAACCCGCATTTTTTGGGGGTCGGTGATGTATCTTTTACCGTCGGCAAAAGCCAGCTTGATGGCCTCAATCTGCCGGTGCAAGGTCTCCGGGGAGTCCTTGGACCTGAATTCAAAACCCTTCAAAATGTTGAGGGCCAGCAGGGCCACCAGACCCTGGCCGTTGGGGGGAATCTCCCAGACCTCATTCCCCCGGTAGCATATCGAGATGGGGTCAACCCATTCGGGGCGGTAGGACTCCAGGTCCTCCCTGCTTAAAAAGCCCCCGTGTTTTTTAGCGAAGCTGTCTATCCGGTCAGCCAGTTCCCCCCGGTAAAAGGACTGTCCCCTGGTTTCGGCGATGGACCTCAGTGTCCGGGCGTGGTCCGGGGAGCGCCAAATCTCGCCGGCTTCGGGCGCCCGGCCCCCCGGGGCGAAGGTGCTGAAAAAGGGTGAGTATTCCTCTCCCCGCAGCTTTTCCCTGAAGTTTACCAGGGCGGACTTCCAGAGGCCGGCCACCACCGGCGAGACCGGGTAGCCCCTCTCGGCATAGTCCGCCGCCGGCCCCAGGGTCTCGGTCAGCGGCAGCCGGCCGAACCTGTCCGACAGCTCGGCCCAGGCCGCCGGGGCCCCGGGCACATTGACCGGGATCCAGCCAAAAGCGGGCATTTCGCTGTGACCGGCCTTTTTCACCGCAGCGGCTGAAATCTTCCCCGGGGCCGGCCCGCTGGCATTGAGCCCGTGCAGCTTGCCCCGGGTCCAGACCAGGGCAAAGGCGTCCCCCCCAATGCCGTTTGAGGTGGGCTCCACCACGGTCAGGCAGGCCGCCGCCGCCACTGCCGCGTCAATGGCGTTGCCGCCTCTTTGCAGTACGGCAAGGCCGGCCTGGGCGGCCAGCGCCTGGGAGGTGGCCACCATCCCGTTGGCGGCGTAAACCACCTGCCGGCGGGAAGGGTAAGGATAATATTGCGGGTCGTAATGCAAAATCATTCCCCCTGGCTAAACCATTTATTTTTGAAATACTCTGCGGCATTCCTAAAAGAAAATCCCTCCGCCATTCTGGCTGGGGAGGGAATCGGTGCTTATTTGTATAGCCCTGCCTGTCAGCCTGCCTGGTTGATGTTTTTCTCCACCTTTTCCATGCAATAAAGCACATAGGCCCTCGGCGGATCCTGGCGGATTTCTTCCATCACCGTGGGGGATACCGATATCTCACCGATCAGGTTAAAATCGGCCATCAGGTCAAAATCCTCCACCTCGGTTACCTTGAAGCACTCTAGTTCCGGGTTCGGGTCAGTGGTCTTAATTTTCAGGGCCAGGTATTTTTGCCGCGCTTCCTTTTCCGTGTCGGCAAAAACTATACGTGTGTTGGTTGGGTGCAGCATTTTCTGATTCTCCTTTTCAGTCAGGCATTTTAGTTGCCCCGGCTACCGGGGCAACTAAAAATAGATTATCAATATTTCATAATCCCCGTCAAGGGGTCAGACTCTTAACATATTAACTTATTTTATCTCCAATAGATTAAACCCTTATTAACCCTTAAGCCGGTTAATCCCGGGCCTTGTCATCATTTGCCTTCAGATCCCCCTGTTGTTTTGTCCCGGAACTACGGAAGAGAGGTTTGGCCAGGGCGGTGTTTTTTAAGAAAAGTCTTTGGGGAGCTATTTTAAAGAGTATATACAGCAGCAAATAGAAACCGGTTAACATTATACCCACATAGAGCCCCGATCCTTGTCCCGGGATCAGGGGCATGGTGGCGATAACCAGGATCAGGCTTACAGCTGCTACCCAGGAAGTGTAGGGAAAACCAGGCAGTTGGCAGTTTCCCCGGGGAGGGCAGCCGAACTTCCTTCTATAGCGGTAGTGTGTAATTATAATAATCAGGTAGGCAAACAGCAGGGAGAACCCACCTGAGCTCACCAGAAAGATATAAATTCCCCTGGGCAGGAAGTAGCCTAAACTTACCGCAACCAGCATGGCCAGGCCGGAGAAAATAATTCCCCGGTAGGGAACGTCACCTTTTTCTATTAATATCGCGGGGGCTTGCCCTACATCGGCAAGGGAGCGCACCATTCTGCCCAGGCCAAAGGTTGCCGCCAGCATAGTGGAAAGTATTGCGCTGATTAGTATGATGTTAGTGGACCGGGCGGCCCAGCCCAGACCGCTGATGTTTAAGGCCGCCACCAGGGGGCTTGTCTCTGCGGTGAGAATGTTTGTCGGGATAAGGGGTAGCAGTGTTGCTATTACTGCGCAGTATAGCCCCACCAGGCCTATAATGGTATATTTTATCGCCCGTGGAATGGTCCTGTGGGGATCCCGGGCCTCGGAAGAGGCCAGGCCGATAATTTCAAAGCCGGCGTAGCTGAACAGCACTATCAGCATGCTTCCCGCCACACCGGCTGCTCCCCAGGGAAAAGCCGGCTCCGCGGGCAGCACTCCAAGCCCCACCGGCGGTTTACCCGGCATAAGCCCTACAATCAGGGCCAGGGCCAAACCGATAAAGCCTGCCAATGCGGCCAGCTTTATGGCGGCAAGGCCGCTTTCCAGGTGGCTCAGTGTTTTGGCTCCCAACAGGTTGAGAACGGTAACCCCGCTGATGATCAGAATTGCCAAAAGAGGAAGTGAAAGCTGGGGAACCCAGGCCCTGATAAATACCGAGGCGGCTGTTGCCTCACTGGACATGGCCAGGACAAGGCCTGTCCAGTACACCCAGCCCACCACAAACCCCAGCCCGGGCCCGAAGGCTTCTTCCGAGTATGTTCTGAATGATCCTGGCCTGGGGTTGGCCACCGTCATTTCAGAAAGAGCTGAAAGAATTATGTAAACCAAAAAACCGCCGATTATAAACGAGATTAAAATTGCCGGCCCGGCTGCCCTGATAGCAATGGAGGATCCCAGAAAAAAAGATCCGCCCACCACTGTTCCAAGCGCCAGCATGGTTAGCTGCCAAGCCGACAGTCCATCTTTGGAGTTCATGTCCAAAAGTCCTTTCCCACGAATATTTGTAATCCTAATATAATCTGTTCAGCAAAAAATTATTTAGTGGACCAAGGGGATCTACAGCCGGCAAGCCTGTTAAATCAATACGGTCCTCCAGCCCGGCTAAAAATAAAAAAGCCCCGGAGTAAGGGTTTAGGTTAAATTTATACTCCGGGGCTTTTTTTACTTCTTCTCTCCGTAATAGCCGCCATATCCCCAACCACTGCCGAAAACGAGCAGGATCAGGATTAGGAAGATTATGAAGCTGCCGTCAAAATAAGGATATGCTCCACCGCCACCGACGCAGTCGCCGCCAAAACCATAGCCCATGGAAAATCCCCCTTTCAACAATTCTTAATCCATAATATGGTATGAAATAAAAAGTGTGCAGCCTGCAAATATCGATATATTGGGGTAACCGGCCGGATTGCTCGAAAATAAAAGGGCCGTTTTGGAAATAGAGAAAAAAAGAGAAACCGGCATAGTATGGGATGCCGGTTTCTCTTTGCTTTAGAATTAATAAATTGTGGTACTGTGGTGAAATAAATTCAGGCGCCGTATTTGGCCATTGTCCATACTAAGCGTGCACTTTTTTATGACTGCAAGATCGGTAACGATGTCATTGACCTTCGGTTAAGCCTTCGGCAATATACTCGATAATGACCTCCATAATTCTCGGAAACAAATCTCTTCCCAATTCCTCTTTATGTTTCCGAAGCAGCAAAATGGCATGAAGCACACCGTTAATTACTTCCGGGTCCTGTTCTTTAAACACCCCCCGCTGTATCAAGGCCTGAACAAAAGCCACCCCTTTTTTATCGTGATCCTGAGAATAGTCTTTGATCAAGTGCCTGGGCAATTTGCGAATTATCCTTTCGGCTTCCCCTTCCTGGAACCACTGCTGTAATAGCGGGTTTTCATCGGCCAGCTGAAAAGCCATATGGAAAAAAGAACAAATTAACTCCTTAGGGGGAAGGTCTTTCTGCAAATGCCCCCCGATCAACCGATTGGTGACCTCTTCCTGGTTTTGTAAAATGATATAAAAAAGCTCTTCTTTTGAGGAGAAGAATTTATAAAAAGATCCCTTGGCAATCCCGCAGGCCTGAACAAGGTCGTCAATGCTGGTTTTAGCCAGGCCGTACTGAATAAAAAGATCTTTACCTTTGGTCAGGAGGCACTGCCTTATTTGTTCCTTTTCTCCTTCGGTAAATTTGGACATATACAAACCCCTTTAATATAATTTGATGAATACTTGTTGATATTTAGTCACCAAGTTCTTATAATAATATCAGCCATGCCATTAAATGTAAAGGCTGCTTTGATGAGCAGCCCCTTATTTAGGCAAATTTGTGACTTGATGTCCCTTATTGGTCACGTTTTCATGTTTTCCTTTTTTGCCTGGCTCTATACCCTGAAACTAAATATCCAAAGGAGTGATTATTAATGCCCTTCGCCAATGTGAACGGAATCAAAATCCACTATCAAATCCGTGGTGCGGGCCCCCGGCTCCTCTTCATCCACGGCATCGGAGCAGACCTGAAAAACCCCATTGGCATCTTCAACACACCGGTCCCGCAGCATTTCACTGTTCTGGCCTTCGACCCCCGGGGTTTTGGGGAATCGGACAGCCCCGATGAGCCCTGCAGCATGGCCGACCTGGCCGATGACGCCGCCGGTCTGGCGGCAGCGGTTGGCTGGGACCATTACCATGTTTTCGGCGCCTCCATGGGGGGAATGGTAGCCCAGGAGCTGGCTCTCCGTCATCCCTCGGCGGTTGACAGACTGGTCCTCGGCGTCACCTATGGGGGCGGCGCCAAAAACTCAGGGCCCAGGGTGCTGGATAAAATGGACCAGATGTCGGCCGCCGAAAAACTGAAATTGTCCGACCTCCGGCAGGACGAAAACTGGGCCGCCGCCAACCCGGAGATGGTTGCCGGCGCAGAGGCCCAGTCCCGGGCGGCCAGGGAAGCCATGCAGGCCAATCCGGCGCTGCTCCGGGGCTATAACCACCAGATGAACGCTGTCTTCCAGCACGACACCTTTGACCGCCTGCCCCGGATCAACGCTCCGACCCTGGTCTTCGGCGGGCGCTACGACGGCAGCTGCCCCCCGGAAGTCACCCGGGCCCTGGCCGGCCAGATTCCGGGGGCGCGCTACGAGCTGCTTGAATCAGGACACGGCAGCTGGTACTTCGACCCTTCGGTATGGGAAATGATTATCGGCTTCCTCCGGGGCTGACCGCCGGGGGCAAATTGGCTGGAATCATGCCGTCTGTTTACTGCCTGGCTAATCCCGCCTCAGGGCCTCGATGGGGTTGAGCCGGGCCGCCTTGTTGGCCGGCAGGATGCCGAAAAACACTCCGATGGCGGCCGAGAAGGCAAAGGCCACCAGCACCGTCCACCAGGAGACAAGGGGCGGCCACTTGGCCAGCTTGGCGATTAAAAGAGCTCCCCCGATCCCCAGGCTCATGCCGATAATGCCGCCCAAAAGGCACAAGACCACAGCCTCAATCAGAAACTGGACCAGTATGTCCCTGCGCCGGGCCCCCAGGGCCATGCGGATGCCTATCTCCCGGGTGCGCTCGGTGACTGAAACCAGCATAATATTCATTACCCCGATGCCACCCACCAACAGGGAAATGCCGGCGATGGCGCTGATAACCAGGGTCATCACGCCGGTAACCTTGTTGGCAGTCTGCATCTGCTGCTCCATGCTGACCCCATTGTAACGTCCGGCCGCCTGGTGCCTGCGCTCCAGCACCTTGATGGTCTGGCTCAGGGCGGTATCCACCTGCTCCCTGCTGGCGGCGCTGCCCTCAAGGTAGGAAACGTAAGGACTGAAAATGTATTGCCAGACCTGGACCGGAATGTAGATTTTGGGGCTTTCCCCGAACCCCAGCACCGAGTCGCCCTTGGCGATAACCCCCACCACCAGGAAGGGGGTATTTTTGATCACCAGCTTCTGTCCGACGGGGTCAGCCCGCCCAAACAGGTCCTCGGCCAGTTCCTGGTCCAGTACGGCCACCCTGCGGCGGCCCTGGTCATCTTCGGCGCTGAAAAAATGACCGCTTTTCAGATTGAATTTGCGGATGTGGACAAGGTCGCCACTGGCACCGAAAACCTGGGCCGACCTGTTTTTCCGGGTTCCCCGCACATCAGCCACGGTGCTGCTTAAGGGCGACAGGTGGCTGACCTCGGGCACCCGGCTCTTGATGATTTCGGCGTCCTGAAGGGCGAACTCCCGGCCGGTGAAGGACTCGCCGCTGCGCCAGTTGACCATCACGGCGAAGATGTTGGTGCCCACCTTTTCCATTTCTGACATCAGCAGCGCCCGGCCGGCCTGACCCACCGCCACCACGGCAATCACCGCGGCGATGCCGATGACGATCCCCAGGGTGGTCAAAAAGGACCTCAGTTTGTTGGCCGCAATACCCTCCAGGGCAACCCTTATGGACTCCAGCATATTCACGGTGAGGCCACCTCCCGGGAGTCGGGCTGAGGTCCGGGGACCGATATGAGGGCTGCCTGGTGAGGGGCTTGGTTCTTTTCATCGTCAGTCAACCGGCCGTCTCTGAAGTGCAATATCCGTGAGGCATGCAGGGCAATCTCCCGTTCATGGGTGACCAGCACGATGGTGGCGCCTTTTCTGTTCAGCTCCTGGAATATGGACATTATTTCCCCTCCCGACCGGCTGTCGAGGTTTCCCGTAGGTTCGTCGGCCAGCAGTATAACCGGCTGATTGACCATGGCCCGGGCAATTGCCACCCTCTGCACCTGGCCGCCGGAAAGCTGGCTTGGCCGGTGGTGCACCCTTGCGGCCAGGCCCACCACTTCCAGCGCCTTAAGGGCTCTTTCCCTTCTTTCCCCGGGGGTCACCCCGGCATACAGCATGGGCAGTTCCACGTTGCGGAGGGCGGTCATGCGGGGCAGCAGGTTGAAGGCTTGAAAGACAAAGCCTATCTTTTTGTTTCTAACGGCAGCCAGTTCCCCATCACCCAGGCGGGTCACATCCACCCCATCCAGTATGTAGGATCCCGAAGTAGCCGTGTCCAGGCAGCCCAGTAAGTTCATCAGAGTGGATTTACCCGACCCGGACGGCCCCATTACAGCCACAAATTCCCCCGGACCTATCGAAAGGGTAACATTCTCCAGGGCGACAACCGGGTGGACCCCCTGACTGTACGTTTTCCCCAATCCTTTCAATTCTATCATTTTGCCTTACCTCCCGGGGTGGCATCTCCGGGGCCGGGGATTTCCTTAACGGCACTCCCGTCCCTAACCCTGTCGGCGGGGTTGACGATCACCCGGGCGCCTTCATTCAGGCCTTCCAACACCTCGGTGTACAGTTCTGTATTGGCTCCTGTTTTTATCTCCACCAGCCTGGCCGTGTTGTCTTCCAAAAGGAATACGTATTTTTTGCCGCCTTCTTTCTCCACCACCGCTTCGTAGGGCACCGCCAGAGCTTTTTTGCTCTCCATGGTGATTATGCTCAAATCAGCGGTGTAGCCCGGCCTGAGTCCCCTGGTATCCCCCTCGGCGGTAACCGTAACCGGTATCTCCATGCTGGTGCCGCCCCTTTCGTTGGCCTTGGCCACCGTCCCCAGAGAGACACTGGACAGGGTTCCCCGGAACTTTCTTTCCGGCATGGCGGCGGCCTCAATCTCGACCCTCTGGCCGACATTGAGCCGGCCGCTGTCCCCCTCGCCGACATTGGCGGTTATCTCCAGCCTGTCCGGGTTGCCAAGGGTAATCAGCCTGGCCTGGGCGGCCACGGCCTCACCCTCGGAAACCTCCACCGTGAACACCGTTCCGTCCATCTCGGCCTTTATGTGGGTCCTGCCGTAACGCATTTCCTCCTTTTCATACTGTGCCCTGGCCATATTGATCTGGGCTTCCAGGGACTTTATCTCCTGTTCGGCCACCGGTCCAGATTCCCTTGCCTCCAGACTGGCCCGGGCGGCTTTCAAATCGGCCTCACGGCTCTGGTATTCAATAACGGCGTCCTCATACTCCTGGGCACTGACCGCCCCCGCCTGATAAAGCGCCTGGTGCCTCTCATAATTTGCTTTGGCCCGGGTCAGGGCAGCCCCGGCCTTTTCAACCTCGGACTTGAGTTTCTCAATCTCCACGGGCAGTTCGGCCAGGGCCTTGGCATACCTTGCCTCCTGCAGGTCCAGGTTGGCCCTGGCCTCCTCCAGGCTGACCTCGACATCGCTGATGTCCAGGACAATTAGAAGCTGCCCCCTGGTTACCCGGTCCCCCGGCCGGACGTGTATTTTCTTCACTTTGGCGGCGCTTCCTGCATAGATGTCCTGCTTTTCCACCAGCCTGACCCGGCCGGTGGCCAGAACACTTCCCTGGATCTCTTTTATTTCGGCTTTGGCGGTTTGAACGGGAATAGCCCCCCCTTCTCCGCCCAAGACCAGCTTAAAAACCACCGCCAGCCCAACAATGGCAACCAGCGCAACAACAGCCAAAACCTTTTTTCTCCGCCCCATTTTTTCTAATAAAACTCCTGTCCGCAAAATAACTCTCCTTCCCCGGAATAGATCTCTCTTGTATAGACGTATTAAGCGCTAAAATTATTTCAGGCGACAGGAAAAAAGACCCTCAACGGCTAACCGTTGGGGGTGTTCTGCACCGTATGCGGTATGGAAAAGCCCTGTCTCTTTCAATACCTTCCCAGTTTTTTGTGGATCTTGTTCTGGTAATAGCCCAGGGCCTGGTTTGGACCCGTGTTTCTTTTTTCCATCAGCATATCGTATCTCAGTATTTTTTCAGTCAGCTTTTTTCGCAGGGACTCGGTTTCCCGGTCCTCACCGGGGCCGGCATAGCAGGAGTTGATTAATCTTTGCAGACTGACAATCTCTTTTTTAAGCTGCATCTCCTCGGGCAGCACCTCCGCATTGCGGAGCAGTATGTAGCCCGCCCGCAGTTCTTCAGGAACGTGGTTAATGTTGCACAAAATTAGCGGATAGCCCCAATGGACTCCCAGTACAGCAGACTGGCCATCAGGGAAACCATAACGGCTACAGCATATAGCAATCCGGCCAATGTGACATGGCCTGACCGCCATCCTCTGCCCCGGGCTATTGATTCTCCTATAATCAGAAAAGGCTGCTGGTAGGTGAGAAAGAAGCAGTTGCCGGCTGCGGTAAAAATCATAATTCCTACCAGCGGGTGAATGCCGAACTGACCGTACAATGGGATAAGAAGTGTTGCCGTAAGCGCAGCGGTGGAAAAGCCCCAGGGAACGTCAACAAATCTAATCAGCCAGAGAGCCAGGGTTAGAATTATTAAAAATGCTTCGGTGCTGCCCGCCAGGGCAAGAACACCGGGCTCCAATACCCGCCCGAGCCAGTTT